>OJGS01000218.1_pt1 | contig 20624 bp, 24 predicted proteins | sample 1594531 | NCBI WGS metagenome assembly OJGS01 (sample SAMN05416816, study PRJEB24817) | seawater metagenome | isolation source: Sea water | place: Canada:Atlantic | collected 2013-07 | reverse complement strand
ACACACTGCATATCGTCGGCAGCGTCAGATGTGTATAAGAGACAGTGCAACGGCTGCGGGGGGGGCGACCGCCGGCGGCGGCGCGCCACCGCCCTGCAACTGGTCGAGCAGGGCTTCGAATTCGTCTTCGCTGATCAGGTCATCGGCGCCCTGCCCCAGCAATTGGTCGAAGGCGGCCAGTACCTCGGGCGGCGCGGGCGGCGGGGGCACGCCCTCGTACAGGGCGGCCACCTGCTGGTCGAGCACCCGTGCGGCATCCAGCGCGGCGTCAATCAGGGGTTCGGTGACGGTGAGCGTGCCATCGCGCACCCGTCCAAAGGCATCTTCAGCGCGGTGGCAAAGGGCCACCACGGCATCCAGCGCCAGAAAGCTGGCGCCGCCCTTCACGGTGTGAAAGCCACGAAACACGGCGTTCAGCGTGTCGGCCGACGGGTCGTCAGCGAGGCGCATCAGGTCATCGCCAAGGCGCTCCAGCAGCGGCGTGGCCTCGTTGAGAAAATCCGCGAGCAGACTGGGGTCGTCGGTCATCGGTCACAGCCCCAGCGCGTCGAGCAGGTCGTCGGCATCGCCCTGCGTCGAGGGCGCGGCGTCAAGATTGGCAATGGCCGGGCCGCACCCCCGCGTCAGGTCGGGCTCGGCCGGGGTGACGGCCAGCGGCCGGCCTTCGGCCAGGGCCAGCAGATCGGCCTCCAGACCGCGAATGATCTGGGTGACGCGACGGATGATCTGGCCGGTCAGGTCCTGATAGGCCTGCGCGGCATCGAGCTCGGCGCAATGGCCGCGCTGCACCTTGATCAGGGCCTCCAGCCGGCCGCGTGTGTGTTCCGGCAGCGAGGCGGCAATGCGCCCGGAGGCGTCCAGGCTGCCGCGCAGCGCGTCCACCTTGTCGAGCGTGGTGTGGGCGGCGGTTTCGGTGAGCGCCACGACATGATCGAGGCGCGCACAGGCATCCGGCAGTGCCAGCCGGGCCACGTCGACCAGCCGCGTGTCCAGCGGCAGGCTGTGCAAGGCCTGCTGAAAGGCGCGGGTCACGCCACGCAGTTCTTCGCGCAGGGTGGCGTCCGGCGCGGACGGATGGTCCGGGCGCATCACGCGGCCTGGGCCAGACGCTCGAACACCTTGTCGAGCTTTTCCTTGAGGGTGACGGCGGTGAACGGCTTGATGATGTAGCCGTTCACGCCCGCCTGCGCGGCTTCGATGATCTGCTCGCGCTTGGCTTCGGCGGTCACCATCAGCACTGGCAGCTTGGCCAGCGAAGGCTCGGCGCGGATGGCCTTGAGCAGCTCGATGCCCGTAACGCCGGGCATGTTCCAGTCGGTCACGACGAAGTCGAAGCCGCCCTGCTTGAGCAGCGGCAGTGCGGTGGCGCCGTCGTCGGCCTCGGCGGTGTTGGTGAAGCCCAGGTCGGCAAGCAGGTTCTTGACGATGCGACGCATGGTCGAGAAGTCGTCAACGATGAGGATTTTCATGTTCGGGTTCATGGCGGGTCTCGGCGGTCGTTCGGGGTCAGGCGGCTTCGGACAACTGGGTCCAGTCACTCAGGCGGGCGCGCAGTCGCAGCAGCGCCTGGGCGTGCAACTGGCAGACGCGGCTTTCGCTGACACCCAGCACCGCGCCCACTTCCTTGAGGTTGAGTTCGTCCTGGTAGTACAGGCTCATCACCAGCTTTTCGCGCTCGGGCAGCTGGTCGATGCCGCGCGCCAGGGCGCGCTTGAAGTCATCGCGCAGCACTTCGCGTTCGGGCGAGTCGTGGCTGGCGATGTGGTCGAGTATCGAGGGGTCGCTTTCGGCGGCGCCGTCCAGCGACATCAGCGGCGCCCGCGCGGCGTCTTCGGCGTGCTGGTGGTACTCACTGAGGCTGATGCCCAGTTCTTGCGCCACCTCGGCGTCTGCGGCCTCGTGGCCGGTGCGCGCCTCGACGCGGCGTATGGCGTCGGCCAGTTCGCGCGCCCGCCGGTGCACCGACCGCGGCACCCAGTCGCCCTTGCGCAGTTCATCGAGCATGGCCCCGCGAATGCGGATGCCGGCGAAGGTGGAAAAGCTGGCGCCCGCATCGGTGCGGAAATGCTGCGCGGCTTCAATCAGGCCCAGTTGCCCGGCCTGCAGCAGGTCATCCACTTCCACCGAGGACGGCAACCTGGCCAGCAGGTGGTAGGCAATGCGCCGCACCAGCGACTGGTGCGCGGCGATCAGTTCCTGCAGCGAGGGCATCTGCTGGGCACGGTAGGCCTCGACGACGGCGCTCATGCGTAGGCCCCGGTGCCAATCAGGCGCTCAACGAAAAATTCGACGTGGCCGCGGGCGCCCTCGGGCGGCGGCCATTTGCGGACGGTGGCGGCGAGGTTGCGAAAGGCCACCGACGACTGCGCGCTGGGGTAGGCCTCGACGACGGCCGTCTGGCGACGGATGGCGCGCTGCAGGTACTCGTCGTAGGGCACGCCGCCCAGGTAGTTGAGGTGTACGTCGAGAAAGCGCTCCGAGACCCGGCGCAGGTGCTCGAACATCTCGTAGCCGTCGGCCGCCGAGCGGATCATGTTGGCGATCACGTGGGCGCGGTGTATGCCGTGGTCGCGCGACAGCACCTTGATCAGCGCATAGGCATCGGTCAGCGAGGCCGGCTCGTTGTTGGCCACGATCAGCACCTCCTGGGCCGCGCGGCAGAAGGTGGTAACGCTGTCGGCGATGCCGGCGGCGGTGTCGACGATCAGCGTGTCGATGGGCCGGGCAAGCTCCGAAAATGCGCGGATCAGGCCCACGTGCTCGGCGTGACTCAGCGAGGCCATCTGCTTCAGGCCACTGGCGGCCGGCACGATGGTCAGCCCCGACGGGCCCTGCACCAACGCGTCGTTGAGCGAGCACCGTCCCTCCAGCACATGGCCCAGATGGAACATCGGCTGCAGGCCGAACAGCACGTCCACGTTGGCCAGCCCCAGGTCGGCGTCCATGAGCAGCACTTGCTCGCCGGCCATCTGCAAGGCCAGCGCAAGATTGGCCGAGACGTTGGTCTTGCCCACGCCGCCCTTTCCGCTGGCGACGGCGATCACCCGGACCGGCCGGGGCGCATCCTTGCGGGGTTGCAGCCCGGCCGCCTGGGTAAAGCGGGAGATGATCGACTCAGCCATGACGCGCGTGCTCCAGACTGGAAAAAGAGGTCGTTACCGGCGGCGGCATGGCCGGCACCGCGTTGGGTTTGCGGGCCACCTGCATGGCGCGCAGCACCACGTCGGCGGCGCGCGCGAGGTGAAAATCTTCGGGAACCCGCTGGCCGTCGCACAGCGCGGTCAGCGGCAGTTGCTGCTCCAGCGCCACCGACAGCGCGCCGCCCAACCGGGTGCATTCATCGAGCTTGCTCAGCACCAGCGCGCTGGGACGGGCGGGCCTGAAGCGGTGCACTGCGGCCTCCAGGTCTTCGCGCTGCTGGCCGGCCGGCAACACCAGCCAGCTCTGGATCTGGTCATTGCGACAGCCCAGCGCCTCCAGCGAGGCCACCAGCCGATCGTCGCCGGGGCTCATGCCCGGCGTGTCGATGAACACGCAGCGGCAGTCACTCAGGTCGCGCAGGCGTTCGCCCAGTTGTTCCGGCGCCTGGGCGACGTAAAGCGGCACCCCCAGCAGTCGCGCATAGGTGGACAGCTGTTCTTCGGCGCCGATGCGATAGGTGTCAAGCGAGATCAGCGCCACCTGCCGGGAGCCGAAGCGGCGCACCGCGCGGGCGGCCAGCTTGGCCAGCGTGGTGGTCTTGCCGACGCCGGTGGGGCCGACCAGCGCCACGCGACCGCCGGTTTCCAGCACCGCCGGCGCAATGACGGTCAAATGCTTGGCCAGCCAGCCGACGGGCAGGCAGCGGGTGCGGGTCTCGTCGGCATCGATCGGCAGGGTGGCGGCAATGCGCTGGCCGATGCGCGGCGAAAACCCCAACTGCTCCATCAGCGCCAGCAGGCGGGCGCGGTTGGGGTGGGCCTGGGCAATGCGGGTTTCGGTGGCCGCCAGGGTGGCTTCGAGCAGGCCGCGCAACTCGCCCAGCTCGGTTTCCAGCCGCCGGATCTGCGGGTCTATGGCCCACTCCACTTGCCGCGACTGAGGCGCCGGCTCAGGCGACACCGGGGCTTCGGCAGCCGGGCGCTTCGCCGCCTTGGGCGCGGTGGTCCTGGCCGGGGGGGCCGGGGCTTCGCTGCGGGCCACCGCCTGGCGCATCAGCGCCTCGTCGTAGTCCACGGCGGCGACCACTTCGACCCCGTCCTGCCGGGTGTGGCTGGCCAGAATGACCGCATCGGGCCCCTGTTCTTCGCGCACCTGGCGCATGGCTTCGCGCATGCTGCCGGCCAGAAAGCGTTTGATCTTCATGCCATGACCCCCTTAACCGATGGTGCCGAGGTGGCGAATGCGGGCCGTCTCGGGCAACTCGTGAAATGCCAGAACGTGGACCTGCGGGACCGCCGCCCGGAGAAACCGCGCCAGCACCGATCGAACCGTTCCCGGAACCAGCAGCACCGTCGGTTCGCCGACGGCGTCCTGTTGCTGAACGTGTTGGTGCAGCGCGCTTTGTATTTGGTCTGCAAGGCCGGGCTCCAGCACTGCGTTGGTGTGTTGCAGACCGTCTTGCAACAGCTGCTCCAACGGCGCTGAAAGGGTGAAAACCGGCAGATCAGCGGTCGTGCTCTGCCCCAGGGCGGCGACGATCTGCCGCGACAGCGCCTGGCGCACGGCGATGAGCAGGGCCTGCGGGTCGTTGGTGCGCGGCGCATGTTCGGCCAGGGCTTCGAGAATGCCGCGCAGATTGCGCACCGGAATGCGCTCGGTGAGCAGCCCCTGCAGCACCTTGGCGAACACCGCCAGCGACAACTGCTTGGGAATCAGGTCTTCGACCAGCTTGGGCGCGTGGCGCGCGGTGGCGGCCAGCAGCGCCTGCGCCTCCTCGATGCCCAGCAGCTCATGGGCGTGCTGCTTGAAGATCTGGCTGAGATGGGTGGCCATGACCGTGGCCGCGTCCACCACCGTGTAGCCCTGCGCCTGGGCGTAGGCGCGGTTGCCCGGCTCGATCCACACCGCCGGCATGCCAAAGGCCGGGTCGTGCGTCGAAATTCCGTCTACCGTGTCGAGCACCTGCCCGGCATCGAGCGCCAGGTCGCGATCGGGGTGGCACTCGGCCGACGCAATCTCGACACCGTGCAGCAGTATCCGGTACTGGGCCGGCGGCAATTGCAGGTTGTCGCGCACATGCACGGCCGGAAACAGAAAGCCCATTTCTTCGCTGAGCTTGCGGCGGATGCCGCGGATGCGGCCCATCAGCTCGCCGCCCTGGGTGGCGTCGGCCAGCGGAATCAGCCGGTAGCCCAGTTCCAGACCCAGCGCGTCGATCAGCGGCAGGTCTTCCCAGGCCAGTTCGGCCGGCGCGTCCTGCGGCCCTTCGGACGCGTCCCGCGGGTCCGGCTTGGCCAGGGCCCGCCGATGCAACAGGTAGGCAAGCCCGCCAAGCAGGCCGGCGAGCAGCAGAAAGGCCAGGTTGGGCATGCCCGGCACCAGGCCGATGACAAACATCAGGCCGGCGGCCATGGCCAGGGCGCGGCCGTCACCGATCACCTGCGTCTGCATCTGCTGCGCCATGGTTTCAGAGCGCGACATGCGGGTGACCAGAATCGCCACCGCCACCGACAACAGCAGCGCCGGAATCTGCGCGACCAGGCCGTCACCAATGGTCAGCAGGCCGTACACCGCGAATGCCTCGCCAAAGCTCAGGCCGTGGGCCATGGCGCCAATGGCCACCCCGCCCAGCAGGTTGACCACCAGAATCAGGATGCCCGCCACGGCGTCGCCCTTGACGAACTTGCTGGCGCCGTCCATCGCGCCGTAGAAATCGGCCTCGACCCGCACCTCCTCACGCTTGGCCCTGGCCTCGTCGCGGGTCAGCAGTCCGGCGTTCAGGTCGGCGTCGATGGCCATCTGCTTGCCGGGCATCGCATCCAGGGTGAAGCGCGCCGACACCTCAGAGACGCGCCCGGCGCCCTTGGTGATGACCGCGAAATTGATGATGGTGAGAATCATGAACACCACAAAACCCACCGCGTAATTGCCGCCGATCACGAAGCTGCCGAATGCTTCGATCACCTTGCCGGCCGCGTCGCCGCCCTCGTGGCCGTTGAGCAGCACCACGCGGGTCGAGGCCACGTTCAAGGCCAGCCGGAACAGGGTGGTGATCAGCAGCACCGTGGGAAACACCGTGAAATCCAGCGGCCGCAGCACGTACAGCACGGCCAGCAGCACCACCAGCGACAGGGCGATGTTGAGTGTGAAGAACAGGTCCAGCGCCAGCGCCGGCAGCGGCACCACCACCATGGCCAGCAGCAGAAACAGGATCAGCGGCGCACCGGCGGCCTGCAGGCCCCGGGTGCGTAGGTGGGTCACGGCAGTGGTCAGGCCTGGGGTCATCGACGGGCGCGGTGAGGGGTCGCCCCTGCCGCTGCAGCCCCTGCGCCGCGCCGAGGCCAAGGGCCGCTTTGGGCGGACAGATGGTCGAACGGCTGATTACACTGCTGCGCTCACCTCAACCCGGGTTCGCCGACCACGATGGATGCTGTCCGCCTCGACAAATGGCTGTGGGCCGCGCGCTTCTACAAAACCCGAAGCCTGGCCAAGACCGCCATCGAAGCCGGCCATGTGCGGGTCGAGGGCGACCGCAGCAAGGTCGCCAAGGAGGTGCGCGTGGGCCTGCAGATTCGCGTGCGGCAGGGCGTGGAAGAACGTGACGTGGTCGTCGCAGCGCTGTCGGACCAGCGGCGCGGCGCACCGGAGGCCCAGTTGCTCTACCGCGAAACCGACGACAGCATCGAGCGCCGCGAGGCCGCACGACTGGCCCGCAAATCGGAGTTCGCCGCCACGCCCGACGGCCGTCCCAGCAAGCGCGACCGGCGCCTGATCAACCGGCTCAAACAGCGCTTTCTCGACGAGCTGTAACGCCACCCGGCGAAAAGCCCCCGGCCGCCTGCGACCGGAGACTTTTCGATTGCAGGTGTCAGCGAAACAGGCGCGCGTCCAGGCTCAAGCGACCGGGCCCGTGGGCCACGATCAGCAGCAGGCCACCGGCAATCGCCAGATTCTTCATGAACATGATCTGCTCCACCGGATTGCTGAAATCGGCATGGAAGATCACAGCCGAGACGATGCTGAACACCGCCAGCCCCAGCCCCGCCACCCGCGTCAACAGGCCAATGAGCAGGGCGAGCCCGCCGCCCAGTTCGGCAACGATCACCAGCGGCAGCAACGCGCCCGGCACCCCCATCGCCTGCATGTAGCCCTGGGTGCTTTCATAGCCGCCGATCTTGCTCCAGCCGGCGCCAATGAAGATCAGCGCCAGCAACAGACGGGCCAGCAGATCAAGGCCCGGGCCGCTGCGGTCGAGCAGGTTGTTCAGTGTGTTCATGGTGATGGGCTCGGTGGATGGACTGTGGATCAGGCGGCCAGTTGGCCGATCCGCTCGGCGGCGCGGGCCAGCGCTTCGCGCTTGGGGTCATCCCCCAGGGCCAGCCCTTCGGCATAGACGAACTCGATGTCGGTGAGCCCGATGAAGTTGAGAAAGGTGGTGACGTAGCCGCTCTGGGTGTCGGCCGGCGTGCCCCGATAGTGGCCGCCACGGGCCGCCAGAATGTACACCTTGGCCCCACCCAACAAGCCTTCCGGGCCGTCGGCGGTGTAGCGGAAGCTGACGCCCGCCCGCGCAATATGGTCGAAATACGCCTTGAGCTGCGAGGGCACGCCGAAGTTGTACATGGGCAGACCGAGCACGATCACGTCGGCGTCGCGGACCTCGTTGATCAACGCGTCGCTCTCGGCGACCACCACCTGCTGCTCGGGCGTGCGCGCTTCGGCCGGGGTGAGCAAGGCCTGAAAACGGGCGCCGTCAAGGTGGGGCACCGGCTGCGCGGCCAGATCGCGGACCACGACGCGGGTGTCGGCGTGGGTCGCCTTCCAGGCCTGGATGAAGCGGTCGGTGAGCTGCGAGGACTGGCCTTGGTCGCCAAACAGGCTGGCGTTGATCTGTAGCAAAGTGCTCATGTCGGTGACTCCATGCGTGAGGTGAAGCGCCATTTAACGATTGCATTGATCGATAAAACAGACGAATTTATGGCTTTATTTAATCTATACATTCGATATGACAGCCCGAATCACCCTGGACCAGTGGCGTGCCCTGGTGGCCGTGGTGGACGCCGGTGGCTACGCCCAAGCCGCCGAGTTGATCCACAAATCGCAGTCGACCGTGACCTACGCGGTGCAGAAAATCGAGCACCTGCTGGGCTTGCGGGCCTTCGAAATGCGTGGCCGCAAGGCACAGCTCACGCCTGCGGGGGCAACGCTGTACCGCCGCGCGCGCACCCTGCTCGAAGAGGCCGAAGCCCTGGAGCGCGGCGCCCGCAGCATGGCCCAAGGCTGGGCGCCCAGCCTGCGTCTGGCGGTGGAGGCCATCTTCCCCACCTGGCTGCTGCTGCAATGCTTCAACCGCTTCGCGCTGGAACGGCCGGAAATTCACATCCAACTGCACGAAACCGTACTCGGCGGCACCGTCGAGGCACTGACCGAAGGGCGCGTCGACTTCGCGATTTGCAGTCATGTGCCTGAAGGCTTTGCCAGCGACCGGCTGATGCGCATCCGCTTTGTTGCCGCCGCGCACGCCGATCATCCGCTGCACCAGCTGGGGCGGCCCCTGACCCACGACGATCTGCGCCCGCACCGGCAGCTGGTGATTCGTGACTCGGCCCAGCAACGCATCCTCGACAGCGGCGTCTGGCTGGGCGCCGACCAGCGCTGGACGGTAAGCCACAAGGCAACGTCAATTGCCGCCGCCACCATGGGCATGGGCTTCGCCTGGTATCCGGCAGAAACCATTCAGGGCGAGCTGGCAAGCGGCGTCCTCAAGCCGCTGCCGCTGATCGAGGGCGCCGAGCGCTTCGCCGAGCTTTATCTGGTGTTCGCCGAACGCGACTGTCGCGGCCGCGCCCCGGTCCGCATGGCCGAGATCATTCGCGAGGGTGTGGGGAGCCTGTGGCCGGACTGAGCATTCCAACAGGGTTCAGCGAGCCTGCGGGACGATGCCGGCTCGGATCACCTTTCAACCCCACCGACCGGGCTTTGCAGGCCCGAGGCGGATCGGCACAGGAATTGCTCTAACGACCATGCGCTCCCCCTCACGGTGGCACCGGAACACCATGCATCTGCTCAGGCCCTTGTTGCTGCTGACCGCGGTTCTTCTGCCCACCTGGGTGCAGGCTTTCGGCTTCGACGAGGTCGCCGCGCGCGCCCGGCAGCTGGCCGAGTCGGGTTACCAGAAGCCCAAGGTCGCGCTGCCGCCGACCCTCTCGTCGCTGGACTACGACCAGTACCGCTCGATCCGCTTCGACACCCGCAAGGCCCTGTGGCGCGACAGCAATCTGCCGTTCGAAGTGCAGTTTCTGCACCCCGGCTTCAACTATGGCCGGGCGGTGGGCATCAACCTGATCACCTCCGACGGCGTGCGGCCCGTGTCGTTCGACCCCGACCTGTTCGATTACGGCCCCAACAACATCGATCGCGAGGCCGTGCGCAACGCCCAGCCCGCGCTGGGTTTTTCGGGCTTTCGCGTGCACTTTCCGGTCAACAACGAGGCGTACAAGGACGAAGTGCTGGTGTTTCAGGGTGCGAGCTACTTCCGCGCCCTGGGCGCCGGGCAGCGCTACGGGCTGTCGGCGCGCGGCGTGGCGCTGGACACCGGCGAGATGTCGGGCGAAGAGTTTCCCGAGTTCGTCGAATTCTGGATTGCCCGCCCCAGCGCGGACGACCGGCATCTGGTCATCTACGCGCTGATGGACTCGCCGCGCCTGACCGGCGCCTACCGCTTCGAGCTGCATCCCGACACACGAACGCGCATGGCGGTTCGCGCCGAGATCTACGTGCGCGAGGAAGGCGGCAAACTGGGGCTGGCCCCGCTGACCAGCATGTACCTGTTCGGCGAAAACCAGAATGCCCCCCATCCCGACTACCGGCCCGAGGTTCACGACTCTGATGGCCTGTCGGTGCAAACCGATCAGGAATGGCTGTGGCGGCCGTTGGTGAACCCGCAGCGGCTGCAGGTGACCAGTTTCGCGGCCAAACAACTGAAGGGCTTCGGCCTGATGCAGCGTGACCGCGCCTTTCATCAGTACCAGGATCTCGAGGCACGTTACGACCTGCGTCCCAGCGCCTGGGTGGCACCCAGGGGGGACTGGGGGCCGGGCCGCGTCGAGCTGGTGCTGATTCCCACCCCCGACGAGACCAATGACAATGTCGTGGCCTACTGGGTGCCCGACAACCCGCCCAAGCGGGGCGAGCCCCTGCGCGTCCGCTACGACCTGATCTGGCAGAAAAAGGGCGAGACACTGCCGCCAATGGCCCATGTGGTGCAGACCCGCCGCGGCCACGGTTGGGTGAAAAAGCAGGACGACACCCTGCGCTATCACATCGACTTCGAGGGCGACGCCCTCAAGGACCTGCCAGCGGAAACCCCGCTGCGCGCCGACGTCTGGGCCGGCGATGGCGGCACCGTGGTCGAGCAGCAGCTTTATCGCAACGACGTCACCGGCGGCTGGCGGTTGAGCCTGAAGATTCGTAACAACGAGCCCAGCGCACCGCTGGAGCTGCGCGCGACACTGCGACACGGTGACGCCACCGTGTCGGAAACTTGGGCCTACCTGGTCCTGCCCACCGAATCGGGGCGCTGGTTTGACCCCGGCTGACGGCACCACGCCCACCAGCGCCCGCCAGGCTGCGCGCGGGCAGTTGGCCGCGCTGCTGGCGGTCGGCGGCCGATCGGGTGAGGCAGCCGGCGTGCTGAGCGTGGACCGCCAGGGCCAGCCACGTCTGGTCACCACGCCGCCGCTGGCCCGCGCATCGATGACCCCACGGCCGTGGAACCACAACCCCGTGAAGCGGCTGGGCGCCGCTCTGAAGCGCCGTCTGTTCGGCGCCCGTGGACGCATCGCCGTGGCCCACAACGCGGAACCGCCCGCCGGCCCGTCGCCCTGGCGCGCCGCCGGGCGCGTGCGCAGGGCGCTGCTGATGCTGCTGATTCTGTCGCAGACGGTGCTGGCTACCTACCTGATGACCGCCATCCTGCCCTACGGCGGACGCAGCGGGCTGGAGCTGGCCATTCTGGTGCTCTACGCCCTGCTGTTCTCATGGATTTCGGCCGGGTTCTGGACCGCGCTCATGGGCTTCTTCGTGCTGCTCAAGGGTGGCGACCGGCATGCCATCAATGCCGCCGACACGGCGGTCGCGCCACTGCCCGCCGAGGCGCGCACGGCGCTGCTGGTCCCCATCTGCAATGAAGACGTGCGCCGCGTGTTCGCGGGCGTGCGCGCCACCTGGGAATCGCTGCAGGAAACCGCATCGGCCGCGCACTTCGACCTGTACATTCTCAGCGACAGCAACGACCCCGATCTGCGGGTCGCCGAGTTGCAGGCCTGGCTCGATCTGGCCCGCGAGGTTGACGGCTTCGGCCGCATCTTCTATCGCCGGCGCACGCACCGCATCAAGCGCAAGTCGGGCAACATCGCCGACTGGTGCCGCCGCTGGGGCAGCGCCTATCGCTACATGGTGATCCTCGATGCCGACAGCGTGATGTCGGGCCCGTGCCTGCAGCGCCTGGCGCAACTGATGGAGGCCCAACCCCGCGCGGGCATCATCCAGACCGCACCGATGGCCATGGGCCGGGAAACCCTCTACGCCCGCATTCAGCAGTTCGCCAGCCGCGTGTACGGCCCGCTGTTCACCGCCGGCCTGCACTTCTGGCAGCTTGGCGAGTCGCACTACTGGGGGCATAACGCCATCCTCCGCGTGGCGCCGTTCATGCGCCACTGCGCCTTGGGGCGCCTGCCCGGACGCGGCGCCCTCTCGGGCGAGATTCTCAGCCACGACTTCGTCGAGGCTGCGCTCATGCGCCGCGCCGGTTGGGGCGTGTGGATCGCTTACGACCTGCCCGGCTCGTGGGAAGAGATGCCGCCCACCCTGCTCGACGAGCTGCAGCGCGACCAGCGCTGGTGCCAGGGCAACCTGATGAACTTCAAGCTGTTCTTCACCCAGGGCCTGCACCCGGCGCACCGCGCGGTATTCATGACCGGGGTCATGGCCTATCTGTCGGCGCCCCTGTGGTTCGCGTTTCTGGTGCTCTCGACGGCGCTGCTGGCGGTGTTCGTGCTGCAGGGGCCGGTTTATTTTCCCGAGTCCCACCAGTTGTTTCCGCTCTGGCCCCAATGGCGGCCGGAATGGGCGGTGAGCCTGTTCGGCGGCACCCTGACCCTGCTGCTGCTGCCCAAGCTGCTGGCCGCACTGTTGATCGCCCTGCGTCCGGTCCAGGTGCGCGCTTACGGGGGCCGGGCACGGCTGCTGCTCAGCACCGTGCTGGAGATGATCTTCTCGGCACTGCTGGCGCCGATCCGCATGTTGTTCCACACCCGGTATGTGGTGATGGCGCTGCTGGGCATTCCGGTGCGCTGGACCTCACCCCCGCGCGAAGACGCGCAGACCACCTGGGGTGAGGCCATGCGCCGACACGGCGGCGGCACGCTGCTGGGACTGGGCTGGCTGGCGGGGGTGTACTGGCTCAATCCCAGTTTTTTGCCCTGGCTGCTGCCGGTGGCCGGGTCTCTGGTGCTGGCGGTGCCGCTGTCGGTGTTCAGCGCGCGGGTGCGGCTGGGCCGCGGCGCACGCCAACTGCGCGGCTTCCTGATTCCCGAAGAAACCCATCCACCGCGCGCCTTGCGGCATCTGCACGCGGCGATGCGCGATACAGCCCCGCCCCCCCTGCCCGGCTTCGCTGATGTGTGGCGCAACCCCCAGGTGAACGCCCTGTGCCTGCTGGCCGAACGCCCACGCCCGAATCGCAAGCGGCGGGACCAGGCCGAAACCCGGGCCCTGATGGGCCAGATGATGCACCAGGGCCCCGACACCCTGACGCGGCGCGAGCGCAACCATCTGCTGGCCGACAACGACGCGCTCAGCGTCTTCCCGTTGCCAAAGGCCCTGGCGAAATCCGTCTAGCCCGCTAGAGCAATTTTGATTTAAGAACAGTTATTTGATAGATATATCTCAGGTTTAATCTGAGGAATAGCGATGCGAGCGTATTCGCAGGATTTACGAGATCGGGCGCTGCAAGCCCTTGGCCGTGGCGAGAGCCTGGCTTCGATCAGCCGCCGGCTGGAGGTGAGTCGGCAGTGGGTCTGTGATGTGCGTGATCGAATGGTCTTGCACGGCGAGCGCGGCCCTCAGCGAGTAGGCGGCCACCGCCGGTCGCGGGTGGAAAGCCTTCAAACCGAACTGCGGTCGTGGTTGCAAGCCGATCCCGGGCTGACCTTGCAGGCGATGTGCGCGCGTCTGGCCGAGCGCCATCAAGTCGAGATCAAGAGTCCGGCTCTGTGGCATCAGCTCAACCGCTGGGGGTTGAGCCTAAAAAAAAACCCTGCACGCCAGCGAGCAAGAACGGCCGGACGTACAGCAAGCGCGTCGTGAGTGGCAGGCTGGGCAGAGCCAGCTTGATCCCTCGCGGCTGGTGTTTCTTGACGAAACCAGCGCCAGCACCCAGATGACGCGGCGCTATGGCTGGTCCGACAAGGGGCAGCGCTGTGTCAGTGCCGTTCCGCACGGTCACTGGAAGACCACCACCTTTCTCGCCGGATTGCGCCATAACAGCCTGACGGCTCCGCTGGTGGTGGATGGCCCGATGGATGGGGCAACGTTTCTGGCCTACATCCGGGATTTCCTCTGTCCCACGCTTAGGCCCGGCGACATCGTCATTGCCGACAACCTGAGCAGTCACAAAGTGGCCGGCGTACGCGAAGCCGTTGAATCGGCAGGGGCAGAGCTGCGCTATCTGCCGCCTTACTCGCCCGATCTGAATCCCATCGAGAAGCTCTTTTCCAAGCTCAAGACCTTGCTGCGAAAAGCCGCCCTCCGAACCGTGGATGATCTCTGGAAGCATATCGGTCAACTGATAGACGCCTTCCCAGCAGCAGAATGCGCAAATTACCTGGCATCTTGTGGGTATGTCAGGTCTTGAATCGAAAATGCTCTAGTCGCTGCGCTATGAGTGCGACCTGTTGCAGGCGCACGACCGTCTCGTGACGGCGATCGAGGCGATGCCCGACGGTCGGATAGAGAAGGACCGGGCCGAGTACCTGCATGTGCGTTCGTCACGCCAAAGATGCGGCTTCGTGACGATCTGGAGCTCCTGATCGAGCCGGACGGGCAGATCCAGGTCCGCTCGATCTCGCGCTTCGGCTATCGGAGACATGGGGTCAATCGCGCGCGGGCCGAGGCCTTGCGAGTGCCCCCGCCGACTCAGCCAACTGATGGACAACGGGACAGGACGCACGGCAACAAAAAGCCCCGCGCGATGTCGTCGCGCGGGGCTTGGATGAGCGGATCGATCAACCGCCGAACAGGCGCTTGAGGAAGCCCTTCTCCTCCTCCTTTTCTTCGGTCCTGGCCTTGACCTGCGCGTCGGCGGCGGCCTGCGCCTTGCCAGCGGCGCCGGCGTTGACGCTGGCATCGACCTGCACGCCGGCCCCGGCATCGGTGACCGCCCCGACCGCACCGCCGACGCCAGCCGCGCCCTTCTGCAGGCCGGCTTCGGTCTTTCCGGCGACGGCCTTACCGCCTTCGAGCGTCGCGTCGCGGGCAGCGCCGAGACCCTTCGCTGCCTTGTCGCCAGCGTAGGCGGCGCCGTCGACGGTTTTGTCCTTGACCGTCACAGCGCCTTTGACCGTGGCGTCCTTGGCCTTGTTGCCGATGGCGGCGGCACCGTCTTGCGCCGCCTGTGCATCCACTTCGACCGCAACCGACGCTTGGGCGTCAGCCGAGGCCTGCGCCATAGCGTAGCCCTGGACGCCGGCTGCGAAGCTCGCGGCGATGATGATGGACATTTTTCTCATGGTTTTCCCCTGCGGAATGAAAAGACTGCGGTTCGTGCTGCGGATCGGAAGGATAAACGCTCGGTGTCGCCTATGCGACCACAAGCCTCTTCCAATGACACATGAGCCTGATGGGCCTGCGAGGCGCCCGGCATCATCGGAGGATGATCGTGACACTCAAGACCCAGGGGCTCCAGATGCTGGTGCAGATTCGAGCCTTCCTCGCCGGCAGCACGCCGCTGTCCCTCACGGCGCCGCAGCGTGAGGCCGCCCTATGACCTCATCGCGGCACAGCTCTGCCATTTCGACTACTCGACTCCATCAGCAAAGCCCAGCAACCCGCCGCTTTACGGCCCCTCACTCAGATCCGCGCTTCAGGCTCTTCTCTGAATTGGAAAGGACTCAGGGCGCGATGCGCTTCCAGCACCACGCCAAGCTTGTCGAACAGCGCCCGTTCGGCCGCAGTCTCGTACACCACGGTGTCGAAACTGGCCTGCACATGCAGACTTATGGGGGCCAGTTGGCTGCGCCTGCGTTCGGGGTCGGCCTCGTCACTGGCGATGAGATGGCGTGACGCGTCGCGACAGGGGCACGCACAGCAGCCACACCAGCAGCACCAGCAGCACCAGCAGCAGGCTGACGGGCGGTCCGGCATCGAGCGCGGCCGCGGCGGCGAAGGCACCGGAAAAGCCGGCCAGCGCCACCACCAGCAGCAGCATCCCCAGGCCGCGGCCCAGCATCTGTTGAATGGCCTTGCGCAGCGCCGGCCCGTCGGCGGGGTGGCCTGCCGCCTCTTCACGCACACACACCAGCGCGGCAAGCAGGCGATCTGCAAGTCGCGAAGGGCAAGGGGTGTCGTCGGTGCCGGCGCCGGTCATGCCGGCACTTTTAGCGCAAAGCGCGGCCGGGTGCTGTGCAGCCGCTCAGCGCTGGATGTTGCGGCCGTAGAAAATTTCCTGAATCTCGTGGTCGACCCGCGAGCGGATTTTCTTCGCCTCGCGGGCGGTCAGGTCCGCGGCGCCTTCGCCGAACAGATAGGTTTCGAGGTCCAGTTCCTTTAGGCACATCTTCGTGTGATAGATGTACTCCTGATACACGTTCACATCGACCATCTGATAGCGCCGCTTGATGTCGGCCGAGATGAAGTTCTGGATCGAATCGATGTTGTGATCGATGAAATGCTTCATGCCGCGCACGTTGCGGGTGAAGCCACGCACCCGGTAGTCCATGACCACAATGTCGGACTCGAAGCTCTTGATCAGGAAATTCAGGGCCTTCAGCGGCGAGATCTTGCCGCAGGTCGACACGTCGATGTCGGCGCGGAAGGTCGAGATGCCGGCGTCGGGGTGAATTTCAGGATAGGTGTGGACGGTGATGTGGCTCTTGTCCAGGTGCGCGACCACCGATTCCTTTTCTTTCTTCTTGCCCGGCGTCGGCAGGCCGTCGAGGTGGCCTTCGGAGATCAGCATGGTCACCGACGCGCCCTGCGGGTCGTAGTCCTGGTGGGCCACGTTGAGCACGTGCGCGCCGATGATGTCGGCAACTTCGGTGAGGATGCTGGTCAGACGCTCGGCGTTGTACTGCTCATCGATGTACTCGATGTATTCCTCTTGCTCCTGACGGCTGCGCGCGTAGCAGATGTCGTAGATGTTGAAGCTCAACGACTTGGTGAGGTTGTTGAAGCCCAGCAGTTTCAAACGCGAATTGGTGGTGGGCTTGGGGGTCGGCTTCTTGGGCAATGCAGGCGTCCGGCAGGTCAAATGGAGTGCGCCCGGCAGGGCCGGACGCGACGACAGCGCGCAGAATTATAGGTTTTTACGACAACTTGATGACGGCGCCGCTCAGACCTCCCTCACCTCATGGGTGTGGGTCATGTTCACCCCGGCGCGGGCCAGCATGATCGATGCCGAGCAGTATTTTTCGGCCGACAGCGCCACCGCGCGTTTCACCTGCGCCTCGCTGAGCCCGGCACCGCTGACGATGAAGTGCAGATGGATGTCGGTGAACACCGCCGGTTCGGTCTCGGCGCGCGTGCCCTTGACCGCAACCTCGCAGCCGGCCACCGGCTGACGCGCTTTTTTCAGGATGTAGACGACGTCCACCGACGAACAGGCGCCCACCGACATAAGCATCAACTCCATCGGCCGCGCGCCGATGTTGCGCCCGCCGATATGTTCGGGGCCATCGACCACCATGGCGTGCCCACTGCCCGATTCCACCAGAAAGGCGGCGTTCTCGACCCACTTGACCCTTGCGTCCATCGTTTTCCTTGCTCAATTGCCTGATAACAGGGGTCATTCTCGAAGATTGGCGGGGTTTGTGCTGGTTCTGGCCAGCGTTGATTCAGGAAGCGCCATTCACCCTTCCTGTCCATGAGCCCCCTCGGGCTGTTTGACAGGACTCTCCGGCGTGACACTCTTCGACTCCCCCGCAATGCATGCTTTCCTCCAGCAGGCGCGCAAGCGCAGCGTGCCGGCCAAACGCACCCTGTTACGGTCAGGCCAGTGCCCCACCGAGGTGATGCTGGTGCTCGAAGGCTCGCTGAGCGTGGCGCTGGAGGCGCCGGATGGCCGCGAAGTGGTGCTGGGCTATCTCAACCCCGGTGAGTTCTGTGGCGAAGCCTGCCTGTTTCCTGACCACCACCTGCCCAACACCGTGATCCGCACGCGGCGCGTGACGCTCATCGCCGAGATGGGCGCCGAGCAGTTCCGCAGCTTCTGTGCCGAGCACCCCGAGACCCTGTTCGAAATCTCTCGCCATCTGGCCTCCAAGGTTTTTGATTGCGGCCAGCGCATCGCCGATCTGGCGCTGCTCAAGGTCAGCTCGCGCGTGGCCCGTACCCTTGAAAATCTGGGCAGCAGCCCCGACGCGACGCTGACCCCGCAGGGTGAAGTGTCGGTGTGCATCAGCCGCCAGGAGCTGGCCCGACACGTCGGGTGCTCGCGCGAAATGGCCGGCCGGGTGGTGAAGCAGCTCGAAGCCGATGGCGTGCTGCGTGCTGAAGGCCGCATGCTGATTCTCTCGGATCACGCCGCCGCCAACACCACCGCGCAGACCGCGACCGCCGCCTGAGGCGGGGGCGTGATCAGGCGGGCGTGATCAGCGCGGCCAGCGCCCGGCCCGGATCGGGCTGCCGCATCAGCGATTCACCGATCAGGAAACGACGCACGTTGGCGTCCATCATCCGGCGCACGTCGGCCTGCTCGGCAATGCCCGACTCGGTGACCACCGCGATGCCGTCCGGCACGTCGGCCAGCAGTTCCAGCGTGGTTTCGAGCCGGGTTTCAAAGGTGCGCAGATTGCGGTTGTTGACGCCCAGCACCCAACCGTCTTTCAGACGGGCCTGATGCACCCGCGCCAGCTCATCGGCGTTGTGCACTTCCACCAGAACGTCCATGGCCGATTCCCGCGCGCAGGCGTGCAGCTCGTTCAACTGCGCCGCCGACAGACAGGCGGCAATCAGCAGTACGCAGTCGGCGCCGATGGCGCGGGCTTCGAGCACCTGCAAGGTGTCGACCAGAAAATCCTTGCGAATCACCGGCAAGGCGCAGGCGCCGCGCGCCGCCACCAGGCCGTCGTTGTGCCCCTGAAAGAAGCGCTCGTCGGTCAGCACCGACAGACAGGCTGCGCCGCCCTCGGCATATTGTTGGGCGAGGGTGGCGGGCTCGAAGTCGGCGCGGATCACGCCCTTGCTGGGGCTGGCCTTTTTCACTTCGGCGATCACCGCCGCGCCCCTGTCCGCCACCCGGTCCAGCGCCAAGATGAAGCCGCGTGTCGCGCTGGCCGCCCGGCCCATTTCGATCAGGTCGCGCGCGCTGGTGCGGCGCTTGAGCGTGGCAATCTCGTCCTTCTTGACCTCGATGATGCGTTCCAGAATGTCGGTCATGGCCGTGGCTCAGCCTTTGGCGCGCGCGCGCGTGGCAATGATCAGCCCATCGCACTTGGCCTTTGCGGCGCCGGAGACCAGCGCCTCGGTTGCCAGGGCGATGCCGCCCGCGATGTCGCGGGCCAAGCCGGCCGCGTAGAGCGAGGCGCCGGCATTGAGCCGCACGATGTCGCGGTGCGGGCCGGGGCGATTGGCCAGCACGTCACGAATGCGGGCGCAGGATTCCGTCGCGTCGGCCACCGCCAATTGCCGGGTGCCGGCCATCGGCAGTTCAAAGTCCTCCGGGTGCACGTTGTATTCGGTGACGGCGCCATCGCGCAGCTCGCCCACGCGGGTCACGCCGCCCAGGGTCAATTCATCGAGCCCGTCGCGGCCAAACACCACCAGCGCGCGCTCGGCGCCCAAGCGTTGCAACACGCGCACCTGTATGCCGACCAGATCTTCGTGGAACACGCCCATGAGAATGTTCGGCGCGCCGGCCGGGTTGGTAAGCGGACCGAGAATGTTGAACAGGGTTTTTACGCCCATCTCGCGACGCACCGGTGCGACCGCCTTCATGGCGGGATGGTGATTGGGCGCAAACATGAAGCCAATGCCGGTTTCGGCCAGCACCTCGCTGACCGCTTCGGGCGGCAGGTCGATGGCCACGCCCAGGGCTTCGAGCACATCGGCGCTGCCCGACTTCGATGACACCCCGCGATTGCCGTGCTTGGCCACGCGCGCGCCGCAGGCGGCGACCACGAACATCGAGCAGGTGGAAATGTTGAAGCTGTGCGACCCGTCGCCCCCGGTGCCGACAATGTCGAGCAGCGGCGCATCACTGTCCGGCACCCGCACCTTGCGCGAAAACTCACGCATGACCTGCGCTGCGGCGGCGATTTCGCCCACCGTTTCCTTTTTGACGCGCAGGCCGATCATCAGCGCGGCCATCATTACCGGCGACACCTCGCCCTGCATGATGGCGCGCATCAGCGCGGTCATTTCGTCAGGAAAAATCTCCCGATGCTCGATGACGCGCTGCAGCGCCGCCTGCGGAGTGATGGCCATCAGTAAGCGTCCATGAAGTTCTTGAGCAGCGCGTGGCCGTGCTCGGTAAGGATGGATTCGGGGTGAAACTGCACGCCCTCGATGGGCAGCGTTGTGTGGCGAATGCCCATGATCTCGTCCACCTCACCGCTGTCGCCCACCGTCCACGCGGTGGTCTCGAAGCACTCGGGCAGCCCTTCCCGATCGACAATCAGCGAGTGATACCGCGTGGCCGTGTACGGGCTGGGCAGGCCGCGAAACACACCGTGATCGTTGTGCACCAACGCGCTGGTCTTGCCGTGCATCACCTGCCGCGCGCGAATCACCTTGCCGCCAAACGCCTGCCCGATGGCCTGATGACCGAGGCAGACGCCGAGTATCGGGAACCGCCCCTGCAGGCGTTCGATCAATTCCAGACAGATGCCCGCCTCGTCCGGCGTGCAAGGGCCGGGCGACAACACGATGTGCCGGGGCTTGAGCGCCGCCACCTCATCAACCGTGATCTGGTCGTTGCGATGCACCAGCACCTCCGCCCCCAACTCGCCGAAATACTGGACAAGGTTGTAGGTGAAGGAGTCGTAGTTGTCGATCATCAGCAACATAGGCGATTCATCCTGTTGATTTCATTGTATTTTTCATGATCGACCCTAACTTTATATACACAGATATATACACACTCGCGCCAGACTTCGGCAGAACAAGCGCCGAAGAGTGTCCTTGTAGGGTGTTGGCGAGCATAGAGGCCGGCCTCCGGCGCGCGTCAAGATAGTTGTCGCCTCAGTCATGCAGCCAATCGCTGTTTG
>OJGS01000195.1_pt1 | contig 22481 bp, 14 predicted proteins | sample 1594531 | NCBI WGS metagenome assembly OJGS01 (sample SAMN05416816, study PRJEB24817) | seawater metagenome | isolation source: Sea water | place: Canada:Atlantic | collected 2013-07 | reverse complement strand
GTCGGCAGCGTCAGATGTGTATAAGAGACAGGATTTGAAACCAAAGCGGATTTGTTTTTTAAATTGCAAAAGAAATTCTCAAACTTAGTGGGCTTCAAGGAATTTGGTGGAGCGGATTCCCTCACTTATGCGGCTGAACACATTACCAGCGGAGATGATGGGCTGGCTCTGATGGTTGGCGTTGATACCCAGGTCTTTCATGGATTTGTGAATTGCGGAGCGGTGGGAGCAATCACCGGAGTGGGGAATGCCCTGCCCAAACCGGTTCTGCGATTAATTGAACTTTGCCAGGAAGCGGCCGAGGGGAATGTGGAGTCACGCCGGCTGGCTATTGAGTTGGATTCCGCGATGTCCGTTCTGTCGAAGTTTGATGAGGGACCTGACTTGGTTCTTTATTATAAGGAATTGATGGTGCTTGAAGGTTTTGAGGAATATACCCATCAGCTCAATTCATCGGATGAATTGAGTCCTTCGCAACGAGAATTCATTCATAAGCAGTGGCGAATTTTTAAAAGTTGGTGGAAGAACTGGGCTGGATCATAATTAATGTACAGGCAATGAAAATTTCTAAAATTACGGTGTGGCAAGTCGATTTGCCTTTGCATGAAGGAGATTACAAATGGTCGGGGGGAAAGTCGGTTGAAACTTTTGATTCCACCATTGTGGGAGTGGCAACGGACGAGGGAGTCACTGGTTTTGGCGAAGTCTGTCCTCTTGGACCGGTTTACTTGGCTTCCTATGCAAAAGGTGTACGGGTCGGGATTGAGGAATTGGGTCCGAGTCTTCTTGGGGAGAACCCCTTACATTTGGAAAAACTGAATCGTCTCATGGATCAGGCGATGAAGGGGCATCCTTATGTGAAATCGGCTATTGATGTCGCGTGTTGGGATATTTTGGGGAAAGTCTCGGGTTTACCTGTCAGCTCATTACTGGGTGGTGCGTATGGAGAGGACTTTGTTCTTTATCGTGCAATTTCCCAGGAAAGTCCGGAGGAAATGGCAAAAAAGATTGCAGGGTACCGGGAGGAAGGATACCGGCGCTTTCAGTTAAAGGTGGGAGGGGACCCGGATACGGATATCGAAAGAATACGCCAGGCATCCGCTCAGTTACAACCCGGAGATAAATTGGTGGCTGATGCCAACACCGGCTGGCTTAAGCATGAGGCCATGCGTGTAGTGGAGGCAGTGAGAGATATCGATGTATACATTGAGCAACCCTGCTTGCGCTATGAGGACTGCCTCTCGGTTCGGCAACACACGAACCTTCCTTTTGTTTTAGATGAGGTGATTGATGGAATGCCCGAAATTCTCAAGGCTTCCCATGACCTGGCCATGGATGTGGTTAACATCAAGATCAGTAAGTTTGGAGGTTTAACCCGGGCCAAGCAGGCAAGAGATCTGTGTGTGTCCCTCGGCGTTGCGATGACCTTGGAAGATACCTGGGGCGGAGATATTGTCACCGCAGCGATCGCTCATCTGGCCCACAGCACACCCACCGATTTTTTGTTCACCGCCACCGATTTTAACAGTTATGTCACCCAACCCCTGGCGGGTGGTGCTCCGCAGCGGGTAAAGGGACGAATGGCTTCATCTATGGCACCAGGATTGGGGATCGAGCCGATGATGGATGTGCTCGGTGATCCTGAATTTGTGATTTCATGAGAGTGAAAACGGGCGTTTTTTTGCTGGTTTTGCTGGGCATACTTCAAGTAACTGCTGAAGAAACCGAGAGTAATATATTTCATGTTTTTTTATTGGCTGGTCAGTCCAATATGCAAGGGCAGGGGGTTGTGGATATGGATCATCCGAAATATTACAACGGAGGCAAGGGTACTTTGGTACGGATTATAGAACAGACTAAGACACCCCGTCTATTTAACCATTTGCGGGACAGTGAGGGTCGATGGGTTGAGCGGGAGGATGCTTTTATTCGTTATAGAAATAAGCAGGGAGTAATGGCAGGAGGGGTAAGCATCGGGTTTACCGGATATGGAAGTATGAATAACCGGCACCATATTGGACCGGAGTTCCAGATCGGGCATCGACTGGGAAATTATTTTGAAGAGCCTATTCTCCTGATCAAGACTGCGTGGGGTGGAAAGAGTTTACACAAGGACTTTCGTCCCCCTTCCGCGGGTGGAGAGACAGGAGAGTATTATCAAAAAATGTTGTTCGAAGTAAAGGAAGCCCTGGATCATTACAGGGATGAATTTCCCACCCTGAAGAACCGTATTCCAAAATGGGGAGGATTTATTTGGTTTCAGGGTTGGAATGATATGTTTGATCCGGATGCCCTTGCCGGGTACGAGAACAACCTAGTCCATCTGGTCCAGGATTTACGGGTCCATTTTAAACAACCGGATCTGCCCGTTGTTGTGGGTGAACTGGGGAATATGGGCGAAGAAGCAGGTGAGAAGATGAAGATGATTAGGATGGCCCAACGGAGAGCCTGTGAGCGGAAGGAATGGAAGGGTACAGTCTCATTTGTAAGAACCACTCCGTTTGCCCGTCCGAAGGAAGAGTCGCCCAATGTTGGACACGGGCACCATTGGTTCGGAAATGCAGAAAGCTATTTTTTAATCGGGGATGCTCTGGGTAAGAGGATGGTTTCCCTGCTCGGGAACTAAGTTTTGACCGAATGTAGCTAGAGCGAAAGACCGAGGAAATCGAAGGCTCCTTTCATTCCAATTTTTTGTAATCGAATGTTGTAAGGTTGATTATGGTATCCAGGCGAATCGACCATAATGAGGAGTTTGGGGAGGAACGATCAGTAATTCCTTCGATTCGTTTTTAGTTTCAATCATGATTTTGGGTCCGCCCTTTTTTTGATCCGGGAAAGACCGGGTCACAAATCCGTCGGGAGACCATGTTGGATCGTCACCGTGTCCCACTTTTCGTTTCTTTTTCCCATCAATACGAACCACCCATACATTCCAGCTCTCGCCAATCATTCTGTCTTTTTGATGATTTTGTATCCCCGTGAATTTGCTCATATGAATCATTTCCACGCCTTCCCAATGAGCAATCCATTTGCCATCCGGTGACCAAGCGGGGACTTTCTGTTCAATTGGTAACTTGAGAATATCGTGTTGCTGAGTGGATGTAGGTGAAATGGGTTTTGCATCACTGCCATCAAGATTGCTCAGCCAGACTCTGTAGGTGCCCTGACGATTTGAAATAAAAGCCACCTGTTTGCCTTTGGGTGAGACTACAGGCATGGAATTGCTGAATTTAATTTGCTCTGGATCGCTGAACAGCCGCCTTGAATCCATGGTCTCCGTATTCATGATTTGTAACTGACTATTCTCTGCCGGATCTTTTCCCGGTTTGAAATTCATCCACACGATGTGTTTGGAGTCAGGGAACCAGGAGGGTATTAAATTTCTTCCTGGTTTCGTAAGAACTTTCGAATTATTACCATCGATGTCGGAAACCCAAATACTCATTCCCTCTCCGCTCATTTGTAAATATACAATTTTCCTTCCATTTGGAGACACTGCGGGTTGGAGGCATCCATGGATAGAATTTGTTATTTGCCGCTTCGATGAGCCATCCTCCTTCACATAATAAAGCTGGAGTATGTTATTCTCGTCCGTGTGACTAACAATAACCTCCCGCAATTGAGACTCTGTAGCCAACAGATCGGTTGATACTAAAAAAATCGGCAATAATGAGAGGATAAATTTCAAAAATGATTTCATTATTACCAGATAAGATTTATTTTTCTGTGACCCATACTGGCGAGGACCATGCCATGTTGCCGTCCCTTTGAATCACGCGGACATAATAGCGGTTTTCGCCCTCGAGCATTTTCGGATCGCTAAAGGTTTTCTCAAAGACTTTTCCCTCGAATTCATTGAAGTGCTTCCAGTCTTTTTCGTTGCGGACAATGGTGATTCTTTTGAAATCGGAGGTGCCGTCCACCTTGACCCAGAATTCGGGTGCCCCCTTGGTTTTTAAAAAGGATCCGAGAGGCTGATCATTACAGGTGAAATTCAGATAGATTTTATCGGTGGCGGCAATGGTGCGACGGTTATCCATTGCCTCGATGATTCCCTCACGGGTAAAGTCCTTACAATAAACCCCTCCATAACTGGCGTGCTGGGAAATATGATCCGAACTGGCAAAGACCCCGAGGTTATGCCCTTCACTTAAAGCCGTCTGATAAGTACCGTTTGCGTGTTTACCAAAATCCATAATCGGAGCGGATGGTGAATTCACCACCCGTCCGGTTGTATTTAAATGAGTGTTTGGGGAAAAACCAACAGATGGTTGGGGAGCACCCGCAGCCTCATAGGAAACCCGGGCACCCTGATAGATTTCAACCACATTTTCGGAACTGTAATCGAATTTTTCATATATTTTCCAGTCCGTGCCCATCCCGGTGGCTCCGGTATGACTCAGAGCAGCCACGGGCTTGTCATATTTTCTAAGTAAATCCCAAAGTTCATAGGGTGAGATTTCAGCGGCTCCTTTGGGATCCACGGGCAAAGTCTTTTGCCAGGTAGAATTTAGATAGAGGGAACGCTTTATGTAGACGACAGGACCCCCTCGCTGGGCAAAGACGATATTACGATGTCCCCATGGCCACTTCTGTTCACGCTCATAAACATAGACGGTATTGAAACGACCAGGGCTATGCAGGGCATCGTGCATCCGTTGGTTGTGCCACCATTCATAAGGATGATAGATCTTACCAATGTCGGTGTGATCGGAGGTTCCGAGAAAGTCGATCTTGGCCAAGTCGTAGGCATAGCGGAAATGATCGACGATGCATCCGTCGAACCCGGTGCGGCAATTAGAGACATCAGTGTGCCGATGTACATCCCCCCAAAAGAGCCCAAAGGTTTGTCCGTCGACCTTCCATTCATGACGGTCGAAGGCAGGGCGTTCGGGGGTTTTGTGCGAGTGTGGGAGTTGCTTCTTGGTTGAGGCTTTACCTGCTTTTTCGGGGGTGGCTGCGGGCAGAGATGTCGAAGAGGGCAGGGCGGCGAGAAAGACCGCGGCGGTTTGATGGGCCTTGTTCGGTCGCTCGTCGGATGGCCAGCATAGGCGGAGGTCACCCTTCTCATGGGCTGGTAGGAAAATGGCGGTCCTGTCTTGCCCGAAACTGCTGTTGGGAATTCTTCTTCTCGAGCTCCAGGTCTTGGAGTCAAGACGATAGCCGGTTGCGGCGATTCGCCAAAGGGCCCGGTTGAAATACCGGTAGACGACCCAGGGGTTTCCATCCTTACCGACACCCACGACTGGTCGGTTAACGGGGTTACCTGCTCTTCCTGCATGCCCCAGGGGAATCTCGGTGAACTTGCCGGTTGTGCTTTCGAATTTTCCGAAAAGAACTGATTTCTTGGCATTAATTCCAGTATCGTTTCCATGACCCCGGTAGTCGAGTCCGTGCTTTTCCTTTCCTCTCTCGGCGGTGATCCAGAATCCATCACCTTGTGCGGTGGTGGTGATGGATGCACGGGCTTCGTACTTGGGACTGTGGGCAATTGCGAATTCCCTGGTTTGGCCTTGATCGTTCACCCGGGCCAAGTTGAGGTTGAACTCGTTTCCACGCGAACTGTCGTAGACGATCCAGGCTTGACCCTTTTGGTCGAAGGCGATGCTCGGTTCCCAATCTCCTCCCTGCTTGGTAGCCACGGCAATTTCCTTTGACCATTTACCGGATTTTGGATCGAGGAAACGGGCATAAATATCCGCTTCTCCCGCCCGAAATGATTGCCAGGAAGCCCAGACCCGTCCATTGGAGTCGGTTCCGGCGACCACAAAGGCCTCAGCCGCATCGGAGTCAGCAAGGGTAAGGGGAGAGCCGAAACCCTTGCTCGCAGACCACGATCTTGCCTTGAGGTCGACGGTCGTGTCCCCATGGGTTTCACTCCAAAAGATCCACGCCGTTCCTTTGCCGTCGATTGTAATTGCTGGTTTGTGCAGTACGCCCTTGGCCACATCACCGGAAACTTGTTGGAATCCCTTTTTTATTTCCCGGGATAAAATGAGGCGGTCCGTCTTGCCATCCCATTCCAAATAAGAGATCAGGGCTTTTCCGTCTTTGCCGGACACGGCTGCCGGAAGGTCGCACTGGATTCCATCGCGCCCGATCTTGTTCATCGGACCGGCAAAGGTGAGGGCGGTATTGATAAAAGGAATGGGTTTCTTGCCGAAGAACTTGGTCTTAACCTTCTTCTTTACAGCTGCCTTGGTTTCCTGAACAGGAGGTTTTTGCTTTGTCTGTTGGGCGAGTACGGAGGACCCTAATAATAGCAGGCAAACGAGCCTTAAAGAGGTGAGGGATTTTATCATCCTTTAAAACTTCAAAGTTTATGGATACAGGTCAATTTCCATCTGCATGTTAAAGTTTAAAATCTTTGCGGAGTTTAGACCTGATTTTTCGATTGCCAGACTAATTATTTATACCGCTAAGATAGAAATCTTTATTTGTATCTGATAAATTGCTTAAAAAATTTGAAGTTCAATGCCTGGAATTACTCAGGCAGATTCCTAAGGGAAAGGTCACCACATACCGGGAAATTGCCCGGGTGTTGGACTCCCAAGCCTATCGGGCAGTGGGACGGGCCATGGCTAAGAACCGAGATCTTGTAGTCGTCCCCTGTCACCGTGTGGTGTGCAGTGACGGTAAGGTGGGGGGATATGCAAATGGCATCGACCAAAAGATTAAATTACTCGAACGGGAAGGTATTCCCATTCTCAGGGGAAAAGTGGTGGATCTTAAATCCGTTCTCTACAGGTTTTAAGCATTTAAAGTTTTAATTTTGTACTCCTGATCGTTTGATCACATCTTTGAGTAGACCTTTTTGGGGGAGCTTATCGCTGGGAATTTTAGCGAGCAAGGAGTGGCTGGCCGTACCCATCCAGTCGAAGATATTGGCCAGTGTCTTGTTTCCCGGATTTTGGGTAATTGCCTCAAGCATCCATTTCTCGGCGAATGTTTTTTCCCCGGCTTTATAAATTGCCCAGGCAGCAAAAGCTGGAATTTCATCGCGATCCCCGAGGACTTTTTTCAGTTCCGGGATCGCGGGTTTGGCCTGTTTTTCGAGGAGCAATAAGCCAATCACTGACCAGTAGCGTTTGACCGGATCCTCGTCCGCAAGTCCCTTGATGAAGGTCTTGAGGTTTTTCTTTTTACGGGTCAGGGCAAGGTCGGAGTAGTCGAGATATTGAGCTAATGGGTAGAGCTTGGGGTCCCGTACAAAGGCATATACCGTGGTATTCTTTTCCTTTATTATCCGGTTCCTCATTTCTTCGGGCATGAGACCAGAATCAAAGTACTTGAGTTGTTGGCGACGGAGTTCTTTCTTGAGTTCTTTAATCTTAGTCTGGTGCAATGGGTCATCGATTTGATTGTCAATATTGTGAAAGTCTTTAAAGTTATCGTAGAATTCCTCGGATGGACGGGGTTCGAAGAAACGACCGGTCACCGCGTTGGTTTTTCCAGCCAAATGATGGCGTTCCCAGGCACCCGTTGCCTTCATATTGTGCATGTATGCAAGGTACTGTCCGTTGGGGGCAAAGGGAGCATAGTTTTTATGATAAGCGAATTGTTTATCACGCATCACCCGGACATTGTCGAATCGTTCGTCCGCACGTTCTCGCCATGAGAAATGGTACTGGGATTCAGGTTCTGTGTTTGGACCAAGAAAGATCCGGCCCTGAAAATTATCTGTCATTTCAGCACCAGTCAAGCTGACCCAGGTCTTGGGCATATCGATGAAACTTACAATCCGATCCATGGTGGATCCTGGAGTTTTCCCTTTTGGGTAAAGGGCTTTCATTTTTTCTGGAATTCGCACGATCAGGGGACAATGGATTCCGCTGGAATAGAGGAATCTTTTACTGCGGGCAAGCACGCCACCGTGGTCGGAGTTGTATACAATGATTGTATTTTCATAGAGTCCGTCCTGCTTGAGGTTTTCAATCGCTTGTCCAACTAAAGAATCCATTTTAGATATGGCACTGGCATATTTGGCGTAAGTATTGCGCATTTCGGGAAGATCCGGATGGTAGGGAGCGAGGATCATTTCCTCTGGATCGATGGACTCGTCCTTATGATCGCCAAAGGCTCTGGATTCATGACTCTCTCCAATATTGTATACTGTGAAGAAGGGTTGGCCTTTTTCACGCAGTTTCCAAGTTCCTGCATATTCCTTTCCGGAATAGTTCCAGAAGTCCTTGGGGTTGCGACCACTGGGTGCTCTGAGGTTGTAGTCGGTTTTCGAACAATTACTAGTAAAGTAGCCCGCTTTTTGCAGGAGCTCGTTGTAAAAGCTGATCGTGGCGGGAATTTCGAATCCGCTGCGCATGGGTTGGGTGCCATTGGAAATCGAATGCATCCCGGTAATCCATGAGGAACGGGTAGGGGCACAGACCGCACCATTATCGAAACAGTACAGGTAACGGAATCCTTCCTTCGCCAACTGGTCAATGTTGGGAGTTTTGGCATTCTTGCTTCCGTAGCAACTTATCCATTCAATACTGTTATCCTCGCTGGTAATCCAGAGAATGTTGGGCTTTATAACTTTTCCGGTTAAGGGGAGCGTGCAAGATACAAAAAATGCCAGAAGTGCAATTTTGTTTAGAAGGCGGGTCTTTGTAGTCATGGTCATTTACTTTGAGGTTTTTTGGATTTTGCGTCGCTTGCCCTTATCTTTCTTAGTTTTGGGTGCTGTTTCTAATGGAGGGGTGGTTGATTCCCCACAGTCGGTCATTAATTTCTTGAGCTTCGCCTTGAGCGTGACGATTCTTTTCTTGTTTTCGGGAAGGTTGGAAAGGTCTTTGATTTCGTAGGGATCGTTCACGATATTATACAGTTCGAAGGCTTTGGGCTGAAGGATATGATCAACTTTGCGGGCCACTCTTTGATTATTCTCGGCCTTCTTTATCCATTCTATCCAAGGTTTTGCAAAAAATTTACTTTTAGATGTGAAGTTACTGAAGATATGCTCTCTTTCCGGATGCCCGGTCCAGATCAATTTGTAGGTGTCGGTGACAATGGCCTTTTGCCAGAATGGGTGGACATTGGAGATCAGGATTTCTTTACGATGGTTGTTGATCTTCTCGCTGGTCCATAATTTCCTGAGTGATTTACCGTCCAGACCGGGATTTTTTCCCCCTGCAAAGTCGATCAATGTGGGAACGATGTCGCAGTACATGGCGAGGGCATCGGTCTTGCGTGAGAGGATTTTTCCTTTCCACTGGGCCAGGCAAATAGCTCGTGATCCGTGTTCGTAGGGGGACCATTTTCCCCGGGGCATGGCTATTCCCTGCTCGCTCAGGAAAATCAGAATAGTGTCCTTTTCCAAGTCCATCTTCTTCATCAGTTCGCGGGTCTCGCGAACTTGTTGATCGAGAACTTCGACTTCGGCTGCATGTTTGGCAACCGCCTGCCGGGCGGCCGGTGTGTCAATGTAGTGGGGACGTAAATTTACTTTTCCCACAGGGTAATTGGATTCTTTTCCATGATCCCATGGATGGTGTGCGTGAGTCGCCCCAATCACCACGCAAAACGAGTTTCCTTCCTTCTTTGCCTGGGAAATATAATCTTCGACTCCATCGAATGAATGGATCTGGTTCGATCCATTCGCATTGGAGGGGAATCCGGGGATCTCATCGATCTTGGCAGTGCCTAAGCCAAAGTGTTTCTTTCCAGACAGTCCAACCTTGTACCCAAGCGGATTCAAATGATCGGCGATATTTTTAATCCCTGTGCGTTTTTCTTTCCTCGCATTGGCGAGTACGCCGTTGTTCATTGGGAATAGACCGGTGTAAAGCTCTGCCCGAAGGGGAGCACATTGGGAAACGCTGCAGTAGAAACGAGTCATCATGGTTGATTCGTTTGCCAACTGATCGATCGCTGGAGTTCTCGCCTCTTTCATCCCTGTGCATCCGAAGGCATCCCAACCCACATCGTCCCCTATGATAATGATAAAGTTGGGCTTGGTTTGTTCAGCCACAAGAATTTGGCACAAAAGGGCAAATCCAAGTAAGGGAAATAAATTTATGAGACGAGTCGATAAGGTAGAAATCATTTTTTATTTAAGAAGGTTAGGTAGTTATCTAATTCATGATCGTTGGTTTTTTGCAAAACCTCTTTCATGCGATTCCTAAAATCCTTCAAGGTAGTTTGATGATTATCATGGTTGGATAGATTTGTACGACAGCCAGGATCCTTGGATAAATCGTACAATTCTTCCCGCGTTCTAAATTCAATAAAATTTTTCCTTTCAATATAATCTCCGTAGGTCGAATTAATTTTGTTCCCTGCCAGTTTTGTTATCATCCAGTGAAATTCTCCGAGCATGGTTCTCGGTAAGGATCGATTGCCATCAGCCCACCCATTCCATACATAACTGAAATCTTTGTTGTTTAAAGAGCGAGATGGTCGGTATTGCTCAAATTTTTCAGGTAAATCAGAAGGAAAGGAATCAATCGAATTATCGATTTCAGGGTTGTTGTTCATATAATTGAAACAACTGAATGCACTGGAGCGTTTCCATTTTGACTGTCGTTTTTTCAATAAGGAAGAAAAAGATTTTCCATCGGTTTTAGTCATGGGGGATAATCCACAAAGTTCCGCAATGGTGGGAGCAATATCAACGACTGAAACAATGGATTGCGAATCAATTTGTCCGGCTTTCACTTGTGCGGGCCAACGAATAAGGATTGGGGTGCGGACCCCGGATGGATAAAGGGACCACTTGCTTAAATCCCACGCCATCCCATGATCGGAGAGAAAGAGTACGAGGGTGTTCTTCGCCAGTCCGCTTTCTTCTAGTGCTTGCAGGACCCCTCCGACAACTTGGTCCATTCGATTGACGGAGTCGTAGTAAGTGGCCAGAGATTCTTTTAATTTTGGTACACTGGGATAGGCGGGTGGGACAGGGCATTGCTCGGGTATAAATTTGGACTTCGGATCGGGGTAAGGTTTGCCATTGAGCAGGCGTTCCCATGGTTCATCTCCCATCATTTGATTGATCCATTTAGATGTTTCATCTGGATGCCTTGCCCAGTAGCGATGGGGGTCATGGGCATTGGCGGCGAGGAAGAATGGCTTCTTTTCTTCTTTTGCCCGGGCAAGGAACTGACGGGTGTAGGCGAAGTATTTTTCCGGATTTCTTCCCATTCCGGTCTGATCGTTTCGCCCGTGTGGGGGAAGACTGAACTGACACCATTCGGATCCGTGTTTTCCGATCATTCCACTGAGGTATCCATCCTGTAACAGGAGGGATGTGATTGATTGAGTTCCTGCATTGCTCCTATCTAATTTCCACCAATTAGGAGGTTGGACTCCGTGTCCCATAAGTCCAGTGCTCTGTGGAAATCTTCCGGTGTAAAGAGCTTGGCGGGAAGGCCCGCAAATGGGGGTTGCCACATAGCCGTGCTTGATCAGTAAGCCTTCGGAGGCAAGACGATCCAGGTTTGGGGACAATCCTTCAAGGGGGTTCCCCATGCAACCCAATGAATCCCATCCCAGATCGTCGGCGGTGATGAGAAGAATGTTGGGTTTTGGGGCCGCGGTGGACTCCAACCAAATGAAAAGAAAGATCAAAAAAGAGCTGGAGCGATAGACCGATTTCAGGAGTTTCATTTTATTCAGTGAGGCGTACCACTTCTTTTTTATACCATCTCCATACCAGAAGAGCACCCGTGAATGAAATGGCGGAGCAGATACCACAGGCAGGAAAGTGAAGAAGAATTGCATAGGCGATTGCCAGAGATAATCCATAGCAGAGCATGACCCCTCCTATGACATCGAGCCAACTGGATAGGGTGAGGGTGGATCCAGAAACTTTACCCACTGCTTTACGGATTGGCCCCCATGCACCACCCGGTCGAACCTGGCGGTAAAATGTAATCAGTTTTTCTTTAGATACCGGTTGGGTCAGAAAAGTAACAAGAATACTGAGTGGGAAGATTACACTGACCAAAAGAGCCACTTTGAATTCCCAGGCGAAGCTGCCCCATGGTTGTCCCCAAATAATCCAGTCGGAATCAAGTAGTTTAAAAAGAATGCCTCCAAGTAATCCTCCAACCAAAGCGGTTAACTCGGTGAACGCATTAATCCGCCACCAAAACCATCGAAGGACTGAGGCAATACCTCCGGGAATCATCAGATACGCGAGCCATTCCATTACCCCGCTGACCGATTCGACTTGGGTGGCAATGATTGCACCTGCGATCATCAGTAAAACCATAAATAATTTGGAAGCCCGCACGTAATGAGCTTCAGTCGCATCTTTCCGGTAAAACCGTTTGTATAAATCAATGGTTAGGAAAGAAGCTCCCCAATTGAGGTGCGTGTCTATAGTGGACATGAAAGCGGCGAGGAAGGCGGTAATCAGAAGTCCCTTCAGCCCAATCCCGAGATATTCATTGATTACCATCGGGTACGCCTTGCTATGATCGGATAGGGCAGGGAAGGCCACAATGGAAACTAGCCCCACAACTACCCAAAGCCAGGGGCGACATGATTGGAAAATGGAGTAAAATAAGGTTGCCCGAATGGCGTCTTTCTCATTTCGACAGGCAGACATTCTTTGCATATTATATCCGTTGGCATCGCTCCACCAGACCAGGGTGAAAATCACCAGCATTTTGAGCACATCTGAATTGAAGGTTGAAAAATCGGGGAAGAGGGAGAGGGTTTTTTCACCGTATTCTGGCATCGATCGAATCCCGGTAAGAATAGTGTCCAGTCCACCCGCTTGGCTTACGGCAATACAGGCAAGGGCGAGCATGCTTCCCATAGTGATGAAGAATTGAACTACATCGGTGGTCACGACTCCATAGAATCCGGAAAAGGTGGCGTAAAAAAGGGCCACGGCCATAAGCACTACGATTGCCTGTGTCTGGTCAAAAGGAGTGAGCACTTCAATCACCGTACTCATTCCAAAAGTGACCCAACCAATGGTTAATAGATTTTGTAAGATTCCTCCGTAACACGCCCGGACCCCACGCAAGATTGCTGCGGATTTTCCCTCGTATCGAAATTCAAAAAATTCCGCATCCGTAATCAGGTTCGTTCTTCTCCATAGCCTGGAAAAAAGAAAAATACCGATGATCAGGGGAAGGACTGAAACAATGACCCACCACATTCTTTCGAGACCGTCTTTTCTGGTCACCTCCGTCACCCAGATTGGAGTATCCGATGCGAAACTAGTGGCAATCATGGATAGACAAATTGCCCACCAGGGAAGGGAACGTCCGCCTAGAAAAAAGGATTCTGAATTTTTGGATGCTTTACCAGAGAAGAAAATACCTACCCCAATCGCAAATGCGATGTAGAGAAAAATGATACTGTAGTCGATCCAGTGCATAGAGTTAGAGTTGGAAGTCGACCACGATATTCTCGCAAATTAGCTGACCTTTGATTCTTTCCAAGGGTTTATCCGCTGGGGTGGAGACAAGCATGATTGCTTGTTTGGCAGGAATTTCAAAGTTCTGTGAACCGTGAACGGATGAATAAATGGTTTTATTGCTAAGTGCGTCGTACACCCGTACCGGATGTTTTCCACAATTCCAATGAATGGTTTTTGCTTTAGGGAATGGATTATAGAATAGACGAGTGGGGAATGCGTCTGGGTTTATGATATCGGTTGCCACTGGGTCAATCGCAAGAATCCCTTCAATATTGGTCGGTTCAATCAATGCGGCAAGGTAGCCGACATTGGATCCACCATAGAGTCCGAGGTCAGTCTCACCCCACCCATGAATAGTAGCATCTCCACCGACATGGGGCGGATTGGGTAACCTGGTTTCCACCACCAGATCCTGGACCTGAATTACTTCACCGGGTTGTAGTCCTTTCGCCCTCACCACCACTTCAATCATTCCTTTCCCCTTGATAGAAAGCTTTTGGTGATCCGATTTTTGGGCGAGATAATTGATCTGATTGGTGGGGTTTCCTTGGATGAAGACTTGAATTTCGTTTTCGATTTTTCTATGCCTGATCACTGCAATCAGGGAATGAACCATTCCGGTGGGTAAGTTAATCTCTCCCTCGTAGTGAACTTCACCCTCATGGTTTGCGGTCAGGAGCATGTCTTTATCCGGGTTGGTTGATTCTCCCAATTTGAGAGTCCCCAATTTCATGCGGTCTACTTCGGGATAATTTCGAATGGTTCCCTGTTTTCTAATTCCTTCGTAGGGAATGCAAAAGGTGGGATTATGTTCTTGGGCCCATTTGTAACTGGTCTGCTGTTCAGGGGGCCATGCATCTGGGTAAAAGTATCGACTGTTGGAAGAAACATTTAGAATCCACTTGGCTAAATCCCGGGCAAACTTGTCTTCATAGCGTGCAATGGGTGCCATGATGCCAACTGCCTGGAAAGTGTTCATGGCAAAGGCATATTCATAATTTGGATATACACTGCCAATTAGACCATGAACCGGGATTCCGTTCCATGATTCAAACATCGCACCCCATTTTCTAGGATTATCTCCAGCGAGGACCCATTCAATAAATTTTGCAGTCTGGTGAGTACCGTTCCGTTCTGCATTATAAAGTGCGGATACATAAGCACCATAGGGGGCAAGACATTCGTAGTAAGGATTGGTTTTTCTCCGGTCCATCCAATTAAGGCATTTTTTACTCATCTCCAAAAAGGATTGGTTCCGCGTTTTCTTCCATCCAATATATTGTAAGCAAGCCAGACCTGCCACGATATCTGCTTCCGACCATCCCCGGTTCACCGGTAGTTTCGTGTAAAAATCATATCCAGTATGATCAAAATTGTTACCCAGTTGCCCGGCAATCTGCTCCCATATACTGATAGTTGAATGGAACTGTTCTGCTAGAACCGATGTTTGTGGGTAGTGATGGTAAAGATGAACGAATAATAGACTGGGCAAAAGATCATACCAGAAACTATCCCCTCTTGTGCCCACCTGATTAAGGTACAGTCCAATTCCATTCTTTTGGTGAAAATGGGTGGCAAGCATGGGAATATACTTTGACTTGTCTTTTCCAAGTAATGTGCCATTGAGGACCGATGCCATACCGGTGATTGCTTCATGTAAACCGGTTTTCGGGTTTTGCCGTGAGTCCCCCACATAAGTGGGAAGGCCAAAACCATTGGCTGGGTTTACCTTTTTCGAATCGTCCATCCAAATTAGGGGAAGGAATTTTCCCGTTCGGTTCTGATCAAAGACCAGGGCATCGTAATCAAGGGCAGTTTTTTTCCAATCCCGTAAAGAATAATCAGGAGGAAAGTCTGGGAATTTCGCAATGCTTGGTAAGTTTTGAGCCTCGCCCAAGCAACCGAAAAATAAACTTATGAGCAGAAGCAGGCGCACCTCAGTTTTCGTATTGAAGGAAAGGATCGGGTAATTCGATGAAACCTGCCTCTGCATCACTTAGACCTGCAAAGAGAAGGGCTTTTCCATTTTCTTGCCGTTGGATCCCTCCGGAGAAGATGACATCCTCAAGATCTTCGCGCTTAGATTCTCCCTCCGGAAAATCACAACGCCTGGCAATAATTTCAGGCTGAGTAGAGGTTCCTTTTTCTGGATCAATTGCGAATGCCATCGCGTAGTAGTGTCGATTTTGATCTTCGTCAAATTCGGCAATGTGACCCAGTACACCAATCCTGCCGTTTTTTAGATTATGAGCCTCATTTGCCCCGACCCATAATTTTTCCGCACAGTGATCAAAAAGGGGAGCCTGATCAATTACATCGTGGGTTGCGTCTGCGAGGGAATCCACAATGCAAAATCCAATTTTCCCCCGACCCCCTTTCTCTCCTTGGGGTCTGGTTAAGACAAATATTCGGTGATCCGGAAGTTGAAGGAAGCGAACATCTTTCATCTTGGGTGGTCCGGTCAGAACCTTTTCAAACTTGCCTCCCTCATTCTCGATGAAGAATTCCATCTGCCAGGCATTTTGATCATCGCCGATGATCACGGGGAAGCGTACCCCGCCAAGCAATAGCTTTCCATTTATCCGGGTAACACAAGGATCCTGCAGTCCAGAAAAAACCGGCGCATTGGGAACTGGAGTCCAACCGTTGGCAGATTTTTCGAATAATACAATTTGAGAGAGTTCTTCGGTTCTTTTTTCAACCCGTCCAGCGATTACATCTCGTCCCATCCAATGAAAAGGGGCAGTAATATTATATATGTCATGATTGGGGAAGCCTTCAAAAATTAATTTTTCGGATCTCATAAGGTTTTAAGAATTTCCGAAATGGAAAATTCGGCGGAACAAATTACACTGTCGGAAGCACCATAATAAAGAATAAGTTGATCGTCTTTTACAATGTGGCCATTTGTAAAGACAACATTTCCAAAAAAGCCTTCTTTTTCGTAGTCGGCAGTGGGTTCCATAATCGGTTTTTTGCTCCTTCCTACTACTTTACTTGGATTGTTTTTATCAAGTAATATAGCTCCCAGACAGTATCTGTTTTGATGGTCTGCCCCATGATAAATTGCCAGCCATCCCCGCTCGGTCTTTATCGGGGCCGCTCCCGCACCAATTCGAGAACAATCCCACATCCCTTCGCGAGTTTTTGCGAGGCATGTATGGTTTCCCCAATGGAATAAGTCCGGAGAGGATGCCAGCCAAATATAGTGACCACCTAGGCCCACTCCGCTTGGTCTGTGAAAACAAAAATATTCCCCCTTAATTTTCTTTTCGAAGATTGCACAGTCTTTGTTGGCAGGGGGAAGTATCATCCCAAATTCTTCATGTGTTTTCCAATCGTAGGTTCGGCGTAACCCAACACCGTATCCATTTTCGGAAGTGGCGGTATAAGTAAGTAGAAAAGAACCATCCTTCATCGAAGCAACCCGACAGTCTTCTATTCCGTAGCTTTCCAAATCACCTTTTCCAAATAAGTTAGGCCAACCCGCATCTTTAAAATGAACCCCGTCTTCGCTGTTGAATAATCTTAAGTGTGAAAGGGTTGATAAGTAGGTTACACCATTATAACGGGGTTCCCTTGGGTCACTTACATCCAATAACGGATCATCTAATCGAAAGGATACAATTTCTACTGATCCGTTTTTAATGATCGGAAACGAAATTTCTCCTTCTTTTTGTTCAGGCCGTTCAGCGACCCGGACAACTAACCAGGTCATTTCCCGGAATTGAAAAACACCCGGATTCAATAGGCATTCTACTTCCGTATCAGGATGGTATGAGTTAACCTGAGAAGGAGTAATTAACGGATTAAGAGGGCTGCGTTGGGCAAGGTCTGTCATCAAATCATTTCACAAGGAAAGCATAGCCCCAGTCCGCGTGGTCACCTTCTGGTTTCCCATCCTGACCATTGGTAACTACCAGCTTGAGTTCGTTTGCTCCTTGAACGGAAATATCCAATGCCTTGGCAGGTTCTCCTTTTGTCATATTTCCACTGTCAAAAACCTTTTTGTCGTCCACATGAACCTCAAAAGTCAGGTAGGTATCCCGTCCACCGTCATTGTGTCCCACCATGCTATAAAATCGTCGATACCCTTTTCCATTCAGATCATAGGTGATTTCGCTGTGTGCATGAGTGCCTATCCCATGGGTAAACTTTTGGCCTGCCACTTTTAGCTCTCCTCCTGTCACAGATCGATTCTGTTTCGCGGTGCTCCAGCCAACTTGGACTTTTTTTGCGTCACTAAGTTGGAGGTAATGACGGTTGGAAGGTTTGTACTGATCAACATCACCCATGCCCGGACCAATTATTTCGAGTTTGTACAATTGCCACCAACTATTTTTTTCCTCCAGGCTGGTGATCCGAACTTTTTTAGCCACCACCATGTCGAATGGAATCGTGGTAACCTGGGATCCCTTAACCTGATCTGCGACTGTAACCCAGGAATCTCCGTTCTCGGATGTTTCCACTTTTAACATACCCGGGTAATCCCCACCTTTGGCAGTGAGAATGATTTTGAATACATTCCTCTGATGAGGGAAGTCGGCCTCGATCCAAGTGCCTACTTTCAAGGCCGCCTTAGTCGCAAAGGTCGTCTTTTCATCCTTATCCTGGAGGAATTGCAGATGCTTTTGTCCATGGCTTGCCGAAAGTTTCCAAAGTTTGATTTCGCTCCCTGAATTGAGCAGAATTTCACGGAGAGAGGCCTCCGTGTAGGCCTGAGTCATACTCGCGGTTTCCTCACGAGCTTGTGCAACCTCCTCCGTTTTAATCATTCCTGCTTTATTACCAAAGCTGTTGCGTATGTAAGTTAACACGGAAGCGATGTATTGATCGTCGTTTGTCTTCAAGGGCATCATGAACCCACCCATATAAGATTTTCCGCGTAAAGGTCCGGAAATTCCTTGGAGAGCGACTTTTGCAAGTACATCTTTGGAGCCGATCACGGTGGGATTGTTAACGAAAGAGGGAGCCATTTTCATTTTGCCGTCTGGAGTCTCGACTCCAGTTCCATCCGGGGCATGGCAGGTGGCACAAAGTGCTTCGAAATGTTTTTTGCCTGCATTGAGTAAGGCCACTTCTTCTGCCTCTAACTGGGCCAATTCTTTTTGCCGTGCCACTTCCGCAAAATAATCCTTATTCAATTCATCATCAATTTCCTTGAGGTATGTATTGGATGGATTTTCTGCCAGAACGGAACCAGCCAGTGCCCGAGTTTCAGGTGTAACTTTGGTAGAGGCAGAGAGTAAAAGTTGAATAGCAACATCGTGATGTGGATCACTTACCAAAGATTGAAGGGCGGAAATAGTACTTATTTCTTGATGAAAGAATGGTTCAGTCATCCGAATGGCTGCCGCCCGAATTGTCGGATCATTATCCTGATAAACGGTTTTAAGAAAATCCAAGTCAATTGCATTTAATCCCTCTATTGTCCAGAGTGCATGCAGTCGGGCAAGTGGGTTTGCAGAGCTTTTCACCAGTTGGCGCAGTGCGGGAAGCACAGTCTGGTCTCCCTTGATAATGATTAATTTCTGAGCCTCATCCCGCCACCATCCGTTCGGGTGGGAAAGATGGCTAACCAGTTCACTGGATGTTTCGTTGAGCATGTTGGGACGCGCTCCGGGTGTGAAGCCAGAGTGACGGACCCGATAAATTCGTCCGCGTTGTACATTTTGATCGAGTCCATAGTGCTTAATGGAGGAGTGAATGAAGGAACCCTTCGGAACCCAGGCAGATTCCTGTACCACTCCGCGGTGCATATCGACGATATAGAGAGTACCGTCCGGTCCAGTTGCCGAATTAACCGGTCTGAAATTGGCATCCGAACTGGTTACAAATTCGTCTTCTATATAAGCATTATGAAGCACGCGCCGACCCATGGAGTCCGTTTTGATTTTTGCCCGCCGGGTCAGGCGTCCAACTGGTTCATGAAAGAATAAATTACCAATTAAATCCTTGGGCAAACGATCCCCACGGAAGATGGCCTGTCCACAGGTTGCGGTGAAACTCTTGGCAGAGTTATTGGCCCGCATGCTACCAAATCCGCCCTGCGAATCCGCAATGTTATCAATGGCAAAGACCTCCCTGAAACCTTCCGCCATAACCCATTTGGGGTGCCATTTTGTGTAAATATTTGGAAATAGTGGATGGACGGGTCCAATGCCGGCACCGGCATCCACATACATGACTTTTCCGGCATTATCCTGAGTCAATCCCCATTGGCCCCGGTTTCCCTTGGTCTCGCCCTTAATTACTTTACCATTATGCAAACGAAGTCGGTAGTCGCTGTATGTCAGGTAGAGCCAATTGTCCATACTCCAAATTAATCCTGAGGGTTGGTGTTCGACATTACCACCGCGTTTTCCACCCTCGAACCAAATCTTTTTCTCCTCAGCGACTCCGTCATTATCACGGTCGAAGTATTCAAAAATATCATTGGTGTTGGACTCCGCGATAAGAACAGAATCGAGCAGGGGCAGGATCATTCGCGGGAGGAGCAGGTCTTTTGCGAAGACCGTTTTGTGATCCATCACCCCATCCCCATTTTTGTCCTCAAGACGAACGACCTGGCTGACCGGATCATTAGTACCGGTACCATTTATGTCCTGCATGTAGGTGCGCCACTCGGCCACATACATTCTCCCATTTCCATCCCATACACAGACGGTTGGTTCGGTGACCATGGGATTGTCCGCCACGAGCTCAAGGGAATATCCCGGTTGGACCTTGAACGATTCCTGGCTCTCTTCCGGGGTTTTGAAACGAACGATGGGGGCCTGTTCTCCTTCTTTAGGCGGTAGGGCATAACTTGGCTTTTGGATAGATTCAGTCTCCGCATCAAGTTCCCCGAGAACAAATCGAAAACCCTGATACCACATCTTAAGGATATCCTTGTTCCAATAGATGTGATGATTGTGACCCGGACTGGATACAAAGACTCGACCCTTACCAAATTCTTTGACCCAGGCCATTGCGTAGTCATTGTCCTCCCTCTTTCGTCCACCCCGATGATTTTCAAATTTCGACATATCGACAGAAAGTAATACCCTCACTTTTTTTCGATCGAAGTCTTTGTATTGATACAACTCATCATTGAGATTAAAGCTCTGTTTGCCATCGAAGATTCCATTCACAATGGGATGCTTTGGATCCTCATTGCAGATACAGTAAGTGCCTTGATGCCCCCATGGATGCCCATTGAAATTTCCTCCCACCATTTCAGTATATCCGGGCCATCCGCCATCCGTGGCCGCATGAATAGCAACCAAACCACCGCCGTTTCTTACATATTCAATAAATTCATTCCGCATTTTTTCAGTGGTCAGGCCTCTTTCAATACTGGTTGAATTATTCAAGTAGACTGTGTCGTAATTTTTTAGGTTCTCAGCACTAAGATCCTTGGGGTCATCAGTGAAATCAGCTTCAAAGAGACCGGTTTTTTCACCCATTTGTCGGGCCATCTCTTTTGCTACAGCGATGGAGCTGTGGTAATAAGTAAACGCTTTGGAGAAAACCAAAACCTTGTATTTCTTTGCAGATTGGATAGTTGCGGGAATAGCTTCGGTAATTTTCTGAATCTCCTCAGGGGTTGCTTTTTTAGCCGCAGTCAGGCTTACACTTACACAGGTAAATAGAATTAGCGTGGTGTAGAATAAAATAACTTTAATGGTATTGAATGGGTATTTCATAAGCTAACTAGATTAATCGAAATTTATACATAGCCAAACTGTAGGAATCAAAGTTTCATTATTTTCTAATTAAGCGCTAAGGAAAAGCGAATTTAGTTTTGAATATCAATGGTTTCGAAATTTATACAAGTCGTTGACTTTCTCTTTTTCGGAATCATTCTTTATTTCATGTCGGGTAATAAGTCAGATGTGTGGAGAGATTTTAGACCAGAACCTGGGCGGCAGCATATTACCTTTGAAAAAAATAGTTTGCTCCTTCCTGAATTGGCTATTCTCGGTTGGCTTCACTTTAGTAAGGCTTTTGATCAAGCGCTGGAGGAGGATGCACATCCCTGCGAGTATGAGATCCATTATATTGTAAATGGGGAAGTGAATTGGTGGGTGGAGGAAAGTAATTATATTTTGCGGGCGGGTACCATGTTGGTGATTCGTCCAGGCGAACGTCACGGAAGCCGTACTGGTGCCCTTGAGCCCTGTGAACATTTTTGGCTACGGATAGCATTGAATGAAGAGAGTGCTTTACCTGGCATTGATTTGAAGCAGACCCAAAAAATAAAGTCCGCTTTGGATAGTTTTGAAATTAGGGCATTCCCTGTTTCTCGTAAAATAGGGGGGCAGTTTCAGGATATAGTAGACGAACACCGGGCTCCGAGCGAACATTCACGCCTGGTTTGTCGAGCTCTTCTTCATCACTTACTTGTCAGTGTAATCCGGGATTATACGGCGGAGGGTGGGAATTTGGGCCAATCGGATATTTCAGAGGGTATACAGAATTGCATAAAAGAAATTACTCAGAATTTGGATAGTCCACCCACGATTGAACAGCTTGCAAAATCAATGAGTATTTCAGAGACTGCGTTTCGTAAAATTTTTCGTCAGCAAGTCGGATATTCTCCTTTGGATTTTATTAATCGTCAGCGTGTTCGCGAGGCCGAGCAATTACTGAGTCAGGGCTCATGGCATATTAAAGAAGTATCTCATCGCCTGGGTTTTTCATCCAGTCAGTATTTTTCGACTGTTTTTAAACGGGTGACCGGAGTGAGTCCCGGTGAGTTTCTAAAAAAGCTAAAGACCCAGGCTTAAAAAATCGGTTATTTTTTGTTTAGCCTGGGATAAAGATTGGTAGTGGTAATTTAGAAAATTTGAATTGCCCGTCAGCATTGCGGATAATGTTTGATCCTTCTTGCCTTCATTGAAAAGGCAAAGGGTGGGTTTGTTAAGTTTTTCGGCTACTCCTAATTCATAGCCAACTCCAAGGGAAGGGGTGGTGACTTCAGCAATCACGGCATCGGCTTCCTCGAGCCATTCCATGTCACGCTTGTAGATTGCAATGTCATCGAGAGCATCCTCTCCGATTTTTCCAATTGAGTGGGACCCGACATGTTCGGTAAGAACTTCTGCTTTGGTCGAGATAAAAT
>OJGS01000189.1_pt1 | contig 23020 bp, 24 predicted proteins | sample 1594531 | NCBI WGS metagenome assembly OJGS01 (sample SAMN05416816, study PRJEB24817) | seawater metagenome | isolation source: Sea water | place: Canada:Atlantic | collected 2013-07 | reverse complement strand
GAGATCAGCCTCGGTCTCGTGGGCTCGGAGATGTGTATAAGAGACAGCTGTTGGGTAAATCACGATACACCCCACCCGGACGATAATAGGTTGCATGTAACCTTGCACCCGATACGGCTTCATAACAGTCCATTAAATCTTCACGCTCACGGAAGCAGTAAAGAAATACGGTCATAGCACCAATATCCAGACCATGTGCACCAAGCCACATCAGGTGATTCAAAACCCGGGTCATTTCATCAAACAATACCCGGATGTACTGTGCCCGAACCGGAGGTTCAATGCCCAACAGCTTTTCAATCGCCATCACATAGGCATGTTCGTTACACATCATCGACACATAATCCAGCCGATCCATATAACCAATACTCTGGTTATACGGTTTGGACTCGGCCAGCTTTTCGGTGCCTCGATGTAACAGACCAATATGCGGATCAGCGTGCACAATAACCTCGCCATCCATTTCCAGAATCAGCCGTAATACACCATGTGCAGCTGGATGCTGTGGGCCAAAATTCAACGTGTAATTTTTTATTTCAGCCATTATTTCTTGGCCTCACCATGCGGTTGCAGGTAACGGTTATCATCACGAATTACCCGCGGTACCAGCGTTCTTGGTTCAATACTGACAGGCTGATAAATCACTCGCTTCTGTTCGGGGTCATAAAGCATTTCCACATTGCCAATCAATGGGAAATCCTTGCGAAATGGATGGCCGACAAAACCATAATCCGTCAGAATACGTCGTAAATCTGCGTGGCCTTTGAACAGAATGCCAAATAAATCAAAGGCTTCACGTTCGTACCAGTCCGCCGAATGCCAGATGCCGGTGACTGAATCAATAATGGGCGTTTCAGCAATCAGATCTACCTTCAGACGAAGTCGATTATTGTGTTGCACTGATAGCAGATGATAAACCACGGCATAGCGAAAGCCTTCGTCCATTTCGTCGATTTGCGAAAATGATTCACGCGCCCGACTAAAACCATGTTCGGTGGCCTGTTTGGTTTCCCAGCCACTGTTGCCGTAGACAGAATAATCTACACCGCATAAATCAATTAACTGGGTAAACCCAAATTCATCACGTAATGCTTTGCATACTGGGATAATCTGTTCCGCTTCAATGTGGATGGTTAATTCGCCACGATTAAACTCACACTCCACCAGCTGATTGGCAAAATGCTGTTCCAGTTTATGTTTAAGCGATTCCATGCAACAACCTTATGCTTGTGAGCTTTTAGCGATGGTATTGGTACGCTGAATTTTTTTCTGTAACTGAATAATGCCGTAAAGCAGGGCTTCAGCCGTTGGCGGACAACCCGGCACATAAATATCCACCGGTACTATTCGATCACAGCCCCGTACGACTGAATAGGAATAGTGATAGTAGCCTCCGCCATTGGCACAGGATCCCATCGAAATCACCCAGCGAGGTTCTGACATCTGGTCATAAACTTTGCGTAATGCCGGTGCCATTTTGTTAACCAGGGTTCCAGCCACAATCATCACATCCGACTGACGGGGGCTGGGCCGAAACACTACCCCGAAACGATCCAGATCATAACGTGAAGCTCCGGCATGCATCATTTCAACTGCACAACAAGCCAGACCAAAGGTCATCGGCCATAAAGAACCGGTACGGGCCCAGTTGATTAATTTATCTGCTGAAGTGGTGACTATACCTTCGTGGAGAACGCCCTCTATTCCCATTCCAGGGCTCCTTTTTTCCATTCATAGATAAAGCCCACTACCAGAATTCCCAGAAACAGGAACATAGCCAGCAAACCAAACACCCCGATTTCATCGAGCACGATGGCCCAGGGGAATAAAAAGGCGATTTCCAGATCGAAAATGATAAACAGGATGGCAACCAGGTAATAACGCACATCAAATCTGCCATGAGTGTCTTCAAAAGGTTCAAAGCCACACTCATAGCTGGAGCGTTTTTCGGCATCGGGGCGCTGTGGCCCGATAATAAAGCCTGCAATTAAAGGCATTACACCGAAGCCAATGCCAATAATGATAAACAACAAAATGGGGAGGTATCCCTCTAACATGCCGCCCTTCCACTCTTACGAGATGTAGTGTCTTTGTGACACCTGATAGTTATTATTGTTTTTAAGAAATCAAAATTATTTGATCAACACCCGATAGTACACATTAACGGGCTGTATTTGAAGCGCGCATTTAGATGCATTTATTCATGAACATAATTCTCCAGCTTTAAGACTAATTCTTCAGGAGTTATCGGTTTGCTGAAATAATATCCCTGCACATAATCGCAATTCATTAATTTCAGGGATTTCTCCTGCTCTTCAGTCTCCACGCTTTCAAAAACGAGCCTTCTGCTGTTTGCGTATTGTGATGTCTGAAATAATGTCATTAACTCCTGATAAATTACCCAGCTCGAGTCCCAGCTATATTCAGAACTATCTGCTGACCGTTCAGGTTAAGATTGGTGGTAGATTTTCATTCACAACGGCGGCGGGAATAAGAGATCAACAAGCTCCAGCTTACCCATTTCGTTACTATGTTAAACCTCAAGCCTTTTTGCCAAGGTCATCTTTAATATTAGCTTTAAGCGATTTACTTTATGTATGGACTGATTTTCGCCATTGCCGCATACGTTATATGGGGCAGCTTCCCACTTTATTTCAGTTATCTCAATAGCGTATCAGCCGTTGAAGTTTTGTCGCACCGGATCCTCTGGTCTTTACTTGCCACTACGGTGGTAGGTCTTTTATTGGGCCGCGGCCGAAAGTTGATTAAGACTTTTGCTGATAAAAAATTATTATTGTGGCTGGCGTTATCCTCGTTACTGATTGCGCTAAATTGGTTGATATTTATCTGGGCGGTTTCACAACATCGTGTGCTGGAAGCCAGTCTGGGGTATTTCATTACCCCGGTAATGAGTCTGCTACTGGCAAGATGGTTGCTCAAGGAACAGTTGCATCCGTTACAGGCATGGGCCGGCATTCTGGCCACGATTGCTGTTTTGTGGGAATGGCTCAGCCTGGGGAGTATTCCATGGGTCGGCTTATCGTTGGCCCTGGCATTTGCGCTTTATGGACTTATACGAAAAAAACATCCTGTCGATGGCGTAAATGGATTGACCATTGAAACCTTATGGTTGGCCCCTGTGGCGCTGGTGTGGATCCTCTGGCAAGCAATAAATGTTGATTACAATCTCGCATTTGGTGAGAGTTCACAATTGACGCTGTTACTCATTGGCTCAGGTTTTCTGACCGCATTGCCTTTGGTTCTCTTTGCTATGGCGGCCAGTCGGGTCGATTTATCTGTGGTGGGATTTATCATGTACATCAACCCAACCATTCAGTTTGTGATTGGAGTTTTTGTTCTTAAAGAGTCCTATCCTCCCGAACGGCTGATTACCTTTGCAATAATCTGGATAGCATTAATATTTTTTATTGCAGGCATGTGGAAAAAACATCATCAGCGTCGGCAGATTTAGTTGTTTAACCTGGTTAATAACTGGCGTGCATCTTCAGGTGCACAGCCTTTTTGATCATTATCAAAGAAGCAATACACATCCCTTCCCTCCTGTTGCCATTGTCTGAATTTATCGGCATAACTATTTAAACGATTTCCATGATACGAACCTTCATAGGCTTTTTCAGGACCATGCAGCCTGACGTAAATAAAATCTGCAGTGATCACTTCCGGGGATTGAAAGCCTTTAAAATCGTAAAAACATAACGCTGCATTGTATTGTTTCAATAGCTGATAAACTTCATCGTTAAGCCAATCTTTATCACGAAATTCGAATGTATAGCGATATTCGCCTGGTAAGGTCTGGAGAAATTCTTTCAGACGCTCAGGATTAGCATGCCAGTTTGGCGGCAGCTGAAACAGAATGGGACCGGATTTTTTCTGGATGGGTTTTATTGCTGTAAAAAAATTATCAATGCTTTCTTCTGGATCCTTGAGTTTTTTGTTGTGGGTTATATATCGGCTGGCCTTTATCGCGAAGCTGAAATCGGATGGGGTAACCTCCATCCATTTTTTCAGGCTTTTCTCACTTGGCAGATGATAGAAACTATTATTGATTTCTGTGGCATCAAACACACTGGAATAATGCTTCAGATAGTCATCACTCTTTATCCCTGCCGGATAAAAATTGTCTTTCCATTGTGAATAACTCCATCCGGATGTTCCGATATGGACTTTAGCCATCATCCACCTCCGTTACCATTTGCTGTGTAAGACTTTGTCGAATCGACGGATAAACAAACAGCTTATTCGCCGCCCGGCGTTGCAGAACATGTTCTATTGAAAACTGGCTGGCAGAAGAGAGCGAATCCAGCTCGTCCCAGTGCAGGGGTACTGCAACCGGTGCCCCCGGCCGTGCACGTACGCAATAATCCATTACCGCCGTGGAAGCAAAATCATTGCGTAAATAATCAATAAAGATTTTTCCCTTACGCTTTTTTTTGGCCATATTAATTGTATAGGCCTGGGGTACCGCCTTAACCATCTGCTGAGCGAAATTCCGGGCAAACGTCTTAACCATATCCCAGTCCTGTCGACGTTGGATGGGAACAGTTACATGCAGACCTTTACCCCCAGTACATTTGACGAAGGATTCAAGTCCCAAATCATCCAGGCGATGTCGGACATCCTGGGCAGCAAGTTTTACTGCTTCGAATGGAATACCTTCATCCGGATCCAGATCAAACACAATCTTATCCGGCTTTTCGATGTTGTCGATTTTAGCGCCCCACGGATGCATCTCAATGCTGCCCATCTGCACCAGTTCAATCAAACCCATCAGTTGTTTCAGATAAATATACTTGTGCGATTTGTTGTTATGGCTGATAGCTATGGTATGGATATGTTTGGGCATGCCTTTTCCTTTGGAACGCTGGAAAAAGCATTGATAATCAATACCACCGGGGCACCGAACAACGCTTAGAGGCCGGTTTTTCAACGTCGGCATAATGTGCTCACTAAGCGCCTCATAATATGAGGCTAATTCACCTTTAGTGATTTGAGCTTGAGGAAATATCTGTCTGTCAGCATTGCTGATGACGATGCCGGCGACTTTATCTGTCTCTGCTTTTCGAGATCGTTTAGCAGTGGTGACAGGTTGCTCTTTAATAATTTGCCGGGGTTTCTTATCAGCACGTAACCCCTGGAATGAGGCATGGCGAACCTTCCCGCTCCTAGTCCAGGTGGCAAATTCTACTTCACATAATAATTCTGGTTTTACCCAATTTGTGGTTTTAAAACTGCCTTTTATTTTCTGATCAAACGCCGGTTTATTTATTTGTAATGGTTGCAATTTTTGATACAAATCAAACGCTATTTGATGACTGAAGCCGGTTCCCACTTTCCCGGCATAAAGCAGTTCATTTTGCTGATAAAAACCCAGGTGAAGGGAACCAATCGCCTTATCACTGGCGCTGGCAGGTTCAAAGCCGCAGATAATAAACTCCTGTCGTTGCTGACATTTACTTTTCAGCCAGTGTTTACTTCGCGTTTGACTGTATTTGGCATCAGACTTTTTAGAAATAATACCTTCCAGATTCAAATTACAGGCTTTGCTGATAATTTCTTTCGCATCGCCCTCTACAATCTCACTCAGAGTCAAAGGTCCTGTTGGTAATTCCTTAAACAGCTGTTCCAGAGCCTGACGACGCTGGGTTAATTTTTTATTGCTGTAATCCTCGCCATTCCAATAGAGCAAATCAAAGAAATACCCTTGCATGGGCACATCTTGGCGTGTCAGCGCTTCCTGTAATGCTTTGAAATCACTGACACCTTTATCATTAATAACCACCACTTCACCGTCCAGAACAAATGTGCCGGTCTCCAGTTTTTGAAAAGCCTGCGCGATAAGTGGAAACTTATCTGTCCAGTCATGACCATTGCGGGTTCTGATTTGCACCTCGCCGTTTCTGAAAAACACCAGAATACGGTAGCCGTCGTATTTCACTTCGTGAACCCAGTTTTCTCCTGTTGGCGGATGGTCGACCAATGTGGCTAATTGAGGTGAGTGGTATTTTTTTTGTAAGGTTGTTAACTCGTCCGCATCGTTTACCGGATCAGAAACAGCAGTGGAAATATTGGCCGCAATTTCTGCAAAAACGCGACCTGTTTTAACGCTGTAATCTGTGGTTGTTAAAAATTTCGTATCTGGTTTAGCTATCGCGGTGTCATCATTACGCTTGATAAGTAACCAGTTTTCCCGGCCTTTCTGTTTGTCATTCATCCGTGCCAGCGTCCATTCACCGGTTAATTTCTTACCTGATAAACGAAAGCTGATTTTTCCCTTTGCCAAGGCTTTTTCAGGATCCTTATCCAGTGGTTCCCACACACCTGTATCCCAGAGCATGACAGGACCAGCCCCATATTGCTTGGCGGGTATTATGCCCTCAAAATCGTGATATGAAAGTGGATGGTCTTCAGTTCGAACGGCAAGTCTTTTATCTTTTGGGCAATAACTTGGACCTTTGGGAACCGCCCAACTGAGCAGAACGCCCTGCCATTCAAGTCGAAAATCATAATGCTGACGAGTAGCATCATGTTTTTGTACGGTAAAGAGCAGTCCGGTTTTACGTTTTTTACTGAGCTTTCCGGGTGGTTCTTGAGTGAGTTCAAAATTTCTTTTGTCGTTATATTTTTTTAACGCATTGTCGGCCATAAAAAGACGCTTCCTTTGCCTCAAATAACATTACGAGGCTTTAGATTTTGAAGTCGATTTCTTTCTGGTTTTTTTGCTTTTCTGACTTTGTTCAAGACTTTTTTTCAAGGCATCTACAATATTCACGACATTATCAGCTTGTGGTTTTTTGCCTGAAGTGGTGACTTTTTTATCCTTTAATTTGGCTTCGATAATATCCAGTAAGCCTTGCTGATAATTATCTTTAAACGCTTTGGGATCAAAAGGGCTGGTTTTCTGTTCAATTAATTGCTTGGCGAGTTCAAGCTGCTCTTTATTAATCTTGGCTTTTTTAGGGATATCTTCAAAATAGCGCTCAGATTCACGCACTTCATAGTCATATCTCAGCGTATCCATAATCATGCCATTACAACAGGGACGCAAACAGACAATGCGTTCTTTCTTATTCAGGACTACCTGGCCGATTGCTGCTTTTTTTGAAGATTTAAGGGCTTCCCGAACGGTAAGAAAAGCCTCTTCAGCTATCTCACCTTCCGGTACCACATAATAGGATTTTTCAAAATATATCGGATCAACATCATCAATATCAGTGAACTGCACCAGTTCAATAGTATGCTTACTTTCCAGCTTAAGTTTTTCCAAATCCTCATCTTCGATTGGAACATAATTGCCCTTCTCATATTCATACCCTCTGACAATATCTTCGGCAACCACTTCATCGCCACTTTCATCAACTTTCTGATAATGGATACGTTCACCCGTTTCTTTATCATATTGATGCAGTGAAATTTTTTCGCTTCTGGTAATCGCCGCGTGCAGCCTGACTTGAAACGAAACCAGTGAGAGACGGATATGTCCTTTCCAATATGCGCGTATTGCCATAAAGATAGACCTTTTTGAACATGAAAATCGGAATTAAAGGCTTAACTGACAGAACGTCAAGATAAATAAAGCCTATTTAAATCTTAGAGATATGAACAAAAATAGCAAGATCAGAAAGTAAAAAACCCGCTCAGCGATGTTATTCACTGGCGGGTATTTATATATTGGTGCCGTCGGCCGGAGTCGAACCGGCACACCCTAAGGCACTACCCCCTCAAGATAGCGTGTCTACCAATTTCACCACGACGGCAATTAAAACTGTGAGGGATTTTTATGGAAACTCTGGAAGATCCGCGGGGCTTTCTTCTGCAGGCTGTTCAATCACCACTGAGTCAGTAACACTCTGAACACGGTCAGCGTTACCAGCCAGATAAGCCAGTGTCAGACTGGTAATAAAAAACACTGTTGCCAGAATGGCACTGCTGCGACTCAGGAATGATGCGGAGCCCTGGCTACCGAACAGGCTTGAAGAAGCCCCACCGCCACCACTGCCACCACCGCCAAAAGCAGCACCGGCATCAGCACCCTTACCGTGCTGAATTAAGATCAAACCAACTAACAATAGTGAGATCACAATGTGAACCACCAGAATCAACGCATCCATTTAACTTCCTAATTTTGAACTGCAGCCTGACAGATTTTTACAAATTCATCGGCATCTCTTGAGCCGCCGCCGATTAATCCACCATCAATATCGGGCTTGGCAAATAATGGAGCAGCATTATTACCTTTTACGCTGCCGCCGTAAAGTATTCTGAGTGATGCGGCAATTTTTGCATCATGTTTTGCGACCCGCTGACGCATGAAAGAATGTACATCCTGCGCCCATTCCGGGCTTGCTGTCTTACCTGTGCCAATTGCCCAAACAGGTTCATATGCCAACACTACTTTTGACAACATTTCGACACCTTGTTGCGCAATCACAATATCCATCAAGCGTGCCACCATCTCTTCTGTGCGCCCCATAGAATGTTCTTCTGGGCTCTCGCCGATACAGATAATGGGGGTAATACCGTGCTTGACAGACATTTCATATTTTTCGGCGATTATATGGTCAAGAAAAACCTGATCCAGATTTAACTCTGCATACAGGCAACGTCGTTCGGAATGACCAATCAAGACATACTGACAACTGAAATCATGCAGCATTGCCGCTGAAATTTCACCGGTATAGGCTCCAGAATCAAACTGCGATACATTTTGAGTCCCCCAATACATTCCTGTACCGGATAAAGCAGACTGAACCTGTTGTATATATAGTGCAGGCGGGAATAAAGCGACATCAACTGAAGCAAAGGAGTCTCTTTGCGCCAGTATCGCATCAAGCAACAATTTGTTGCTTGCGCTAGAGCCGTTCATTTTCCAGTTACCAGCGACCAGCGGTTTGCGCACAGACACCTACTCTCAATAATAATTAATCATAAAGGGTACCGACAGACCGGAGATAAAGCAATGTGCTTACCGCTCACCCTGTTGGCATAAAATCACATATCTAACTTTGCAATATGGTCTCAATTTGTTCAGCCAGAGACTTGGCTAACTGATTAGTGCGGGTTGCATCGTGCCCCTCAACCATAACCCTTATTACAGGCTCTGTTCCGGAGGCTCTCAGTAGCACCCGGCCTTCCTGACCAAGCTTTGCTTCTACAGCTTCTACAGCTGACTGAATTTGCGGATAGTCCCGTAAATTAACCAGTTTATCAATACGTACATTAATCAGTCGTTGTGGATATTTTATGACAGCAGAGCAAAGCTCATGCAGGCTACTGCCGGTTTGCTGGATTTCAGCCAGTACCTGCAATGCTGCAACTATGCCATCCCCTGTACTGGTTTTATCCAGACAGATAATATGACCTGAAGCCTCGCCGCCAATCAGTCCGTCAACCTGTTGCAATTTTTCCATCACATAACGATCACCGACATTTGCCCGATGCAGAATGATGTCGTGTTTTTCCAAGGCATGCTGCAATCCAAGATTCGACATCTGTGTACCGACGACATGACCTCTATCCAGTCCAACTCGTTGTCTGCCACGGGCTATGATAAACAGAATATCATCACCATCCACCAGCTCGCCCTGATGATCCACCATGATAAGGCGATCCCCATCACCATCCAGAGCGATGCCCAAATCAGCTTTATGCTCGAGAACGCTCGCTTGCAATAAACGTGGTTCAGTCGAACCACAATTCTGATTGATATTCAGACCATCCGGCTCTGCACCCATCAAAATAACTTCGGCACCCAACTCACGAAATACATTTGGTGCAATGTGATAAGTGGCGCCATGAGCGCAATCCACCACGATTTTCAGATTGGATAAGTCAACACCAGTAGATATTGTGCTTTTACAAAACTCAATATAACGTCCTGCAGCATCAGCAATACGATGAGCCTTGCCTAAATAGGCAGAATCAACCGTTTTAATCGGCTGATCCAGCATAGCTTCAATCGCCAGTTCAACAGCATCCGGCAACTTGGTTCCCTGCTCAGAGAAGAATTTGATGCCATTGTCGTGGTAAGGATTATGCGAGGCACTGATTACAATGCCTGCCTGGGCATGAAATGTTCGGGTCAGATAAGCTACTGCGGGGGTTGGCATCGGTCCCATTAAATAAACATCTACACCAGCGGCTGAGAGGCCTGCCTGTAATGCAGATTCAAACATATAACCGGATATTCGGGTGTCTTTACCGATCAAAACCTTGCTGTTGCGTTCCTTCGCCAGAACACGCCCGATTGCCCAACCGAGTTTTAATACAAAGTCAGGAGTAATGGCACCATCGCCTACTCTTCCTCTGATGCCATCAGTACCAAAATAACGTCGTTTCTGTTCAGTCAAAATCGTTAACCTGCATTACATGTTCACACAACCGGACTGCCTGTACGGTTTCTCGTACATCATGGCTGCGTATGATTTTTGCGCCTTGCCAGATTGCTATTGATGCCAGAGCAAGGCTTCCCGCTAATCGCTCTTCAACCGATACATTCAGCATCGCACCGATAATAGATTTTCGTGAAACCCCAACCAGGACAGGCAGATCCGATTCAGTTATCACCGATAAATGTTTCATTAATCGTAGATTATGACGGGCATTTTTACCAAAGCCAAATCCAGGGTCCAGAATAATCCTTGAACGCGAGATTCCTGCTGCTTCACAGGCAGCAACCCGCTCAGACAGAAAGTTATTCACTTCATTGACCACATCAACATAGTGGGGCTGTTGTTGCATGGTTTGAGGTGTGCCCTGCATATGCATGAGGCAAACCGGCACGTCCAGTTCTGCAGCTGCCTGTAATGCTCCATCGCCCTGCAATGCATTTACATCGTTTATCAGGCTCGCTCCAGCCTTGACGGCTGCCCGCATAACGTCGGCCTTCATGGTATCGATAGAAATAACTACATCAAACTCAGCATGAATAGCTTCTATTGCTGGAACAACACGGCGAATTTCTTCTTCAACGTCTACAGGATCAGAACCGGGACGAGTCGATTCGCCACCAATATCAATAATAGTAGCGCCATCAGCAATCAGTTTTCGGGCTTGTTCAAGAGCTTTAGCGGGCGAAAAAAAACGCCCGCCATCCGAGAAGGAATCGGGCGTTACATTGACGATGCCCATAACATGCGAAGCGGACAAATCCAAAGATTTGCCCGCAAAGTCCATCATCATGATTTAACTATCTCAATTTAATTGATCGACCGGTTTACCTGTCGGTTCCGGATCTTCATCATCCGGTTTGGCTGAAGACGGCGGTGTAGAAGATTTATCATCCCAACCTTTTGGTTCACCAGGTTCCCGGCCTTCCATGATTGCATCAATCTGATCACTATCAATCGTTTCGTATTTGATCAGCAATTTTGCCATGGTATGCAATTTTTCAGCATTTTCAGTCAGTATATTTTTGGCACGGTCATAATTTCTGGTAATCAATGCACGCACATCTTCATCAATCTGTTTGGCTGTCAAATCAGATACTGACTTGTGCTGGGTAACACTGCGACCCAGAAATACTTCGCCTTCTTCTTCACCATAAGATAAAGGGCCCATATTGTCCGATAGTCCCCATTTGGTGACCATATTATGTGCCAGTTCGGTTGCCCGCTGAATATCATTTGAGGCACCTGTAGTCACCGCTTCAGGTCCAAAAATCATTTCTTCAGCCAGTCGACCGCCATACAGGCTTGAAATCTGACTTTCCAACTGCTGTTTGGTGTAGCTGTATCTGTCTTCAATCGGTAAAAACATCGTGACACCCAGCGCACGGCCGCGAGGAATGATACTCACTTTATACACCGGATCGTGGCCCGGAACGCTGCGTCCGACGATGGCATGACCCGCTTCATGATAGGCCGTCAGTTCTTTTTCTTTATCACTCATGACCATTGAGCGACGTTCAGCACCCATCATGATTTTATCTTTGGCTAACTCCAAATCCACCATTGATACCAGGCGTTTGTTGGTGCGGGCCGCAAATAAAGCAGCTTCATTCACCAGATTGGCAAGGTCAGCACCTGAAAAGCCTGGGGTCCCACGTGCAATTACACTTGGATTAACATCTTCATCTGCGGGCACTTTACCCATATGAACTTTCAAAATCTGTTCACGACCACGTATATCCGGTAAGGGCACTACCACCTGTCTGTCGAAGCGACCTGGACGTAATAAAGCTGGGTCGAGTACGTCAGGACGGTTGGTGGCGGCAATAATAATGACACCTTCATTTCCTTCAAAACCATCCATCTCAACCAACAACTGATTCAGTGTCTGCTCACGTTCGTCATTACCACCGCCCATACCGGCACCACGGTGACGACCCACGGCATCAATCTCATCGATAAAGATAATGCATGGTGCGTGTTTTTTGGCTTGTTCAAACATGTCACGAACCCGTGAGGCACCAACACCAACAAACATTTCTACGAAATCAGAACCTGAAATGGTAAAGAAAGGTACTTTTGCTTCACCGGCAATCGCTTTAGCTAATAATGTTTTACCAGTACCCGGCGAACCAACCATCAGAATACCGCGTGGAATGCGTCCACCCAGCTTCTGGAATTTGCCTGGATCACGCAGAAAGTCGACTAATTCATGAACTTCTTCTTTGGCTTCTTCGACACCAGCGACATCTTTGAAAGTCACTTTAACCTGATCTTCATTCAGCATACGAGCTTTGCTTTTACCGAACGACATAGGATTTTTGCCACCGCCGCCCTGCATCTGACGCATGAAGAAAATCCAAACCGCAATCAGTAATAACATCGGGAACCATGAAATAAATATCTGCATCAGCAGACCGGTTTTTTCGGCTGGTTCCGCTTGGATAGCTACACCGTTATCCAGCAAATCACCTATCAAGCCTGGATCATATTCTGGACTGTAAGTAGTGAAGTTACTGCCATCTGATAATTCGCCGGTGATCGTTCGCCCCTGAATATCAACGCTGGTTACGCTGCCACTCTTGACACTGCTGATAAAGGTCGAGTAATCCATTTCGCTCTGCTTGCTTTGCTGCGGACCGAAATTGTTAAATACCGACATCAACACCATCGCGATGACGACCCATAAAACAATATTTTTCATCATGTCACTCAATGTTTGTTACCCCTAGTAACGTTAGTCTTTTTACTGTCATTTCAGTCCACGTCCGAGTAGATATACCTCGCGGCTGCGAGCACGTGAAGCATCAGGTTTACGGGTTATCACTTTATTAAAATGTGCCCGCATGGACTTCAAGAATTCATCAAAGCCTTCACCCTGAAAAACTTTGACCAGAAAATCACCCTGTTTACTCAAGTTATTAATAGCAAAATCCAATGCCAGTTCTACCAGATACATACTGCCCGGCTGATCGATTGCGCCTACACCTGTCATATTGGGGGCCATATCCGATAATACAAGGTCTATTGATTGTCCGGCCAATACTTCATTCAATTGTTCGAGTACATGATCCTCACGAAAATCACCTTCGATAAAATGTACTCCAGTCAAAGGCGTCATCGGCAAAATGTCCAATGCAATAACTTTACCTTTGTCACCGACCCGATGCAAAGCATAATCAGACCATCCCCCAGGCGCCGAGCCAAGATCGACTACCGACATGCCGTTGCGAATTAATTTATCTTTCTGATCGATCTCTTCCAGTTTGAAGGTTGCTCTGGAACGATAACCTTTCTGCTGTGCTTTTTTGACATAAGGATCGTCAAAATGTTCTTTAAGCCAATTTGTGCTGGATTTACTGCGGGCCATTTCAGTTCTTCTCTGCCACGTGGTTTTTGTCAGTACTCAGTACTAACAATAAACCGGCAATACTCAACATCAGATATAGATTCTGACTCAGCATATGTAACCATTCAAAGCGCTCGGCGAGATTAGTCTCTAAACGCCAGTTATCGACAGTTTTTATGTTGGCCATTTCAGGCTGGACATACATGCTAAAAAGCAGAGTAATGATCAGCATGGCAATCAAAATCCAAAAACGCCAGGAATGTATTACCCTGCCACGCTGAATAATTATTTTGCCAAGAAGGATTAATGTCCCACTGATTATGCCCATAACATTCACTGCAAAAAACAGTTTGGCCGCATATTCTGCGGCCACCAATGTCTCAAGATTGATAAAAGCCAATGGAACAGCGAGATAACCAATTGACCATAAAGCGCCTACCCACAGTGTCAGTAATAAGCGTTCGCCAATGGTTTCAGAACGATTCAACAGTTAGCCCAGATAATGAATGCCGGTAATTTCATATTCGATTGCACCACCGGGCGCCTGAACAGTTGCCACATCATCAATTTCCTTGCCGATCAATGCCCGTGCAATGGGTGAAGAAATTGAGATACGGTTCAGTTTGATATCTGATTCATAATCACCAACAATCTGATACTGCTTTTCTTCATCAGTATCGATATTCAGCAAATCGACCGTAACACCAAACACCACACGACCATCTTTAGGCAACGAAGTAGGATCAATTACCTGACAATCCGCCAAAGTCGATTCAAGTTCCTGTATACGACCCTCTATAAAACTTTGCTGTTCACGGGCTGCATGGTATTCAGCATTTTCTTTTAAATCGCCATGTGCACGCGCTTCAGAAATCGCATCCACCACGGCTGGACGTTTAACGGTTTTCAGTTCATGCAATTCGGTTTTCAGTGCCTGAGCACCGCGTTCTGTTATTGGTACGGCCATTAATTTAATTCTCCATGTAATGACTGTAAACGATTCACCGATACACTGTCTTCGCAATGCAAGGCCAGAATTGTGGCACGAGCTGCGGCTAATGTTGTGGTGTAGTTCACCTGATGTTGCAATGCAGCACGGCGTATTTCTCTTGAATCCGCAACTGCCTGACGACCTTCTGTCGTATTTACAATCAGGGCAATTTCATCGTTTTTAATCATATCCACAATATGTGGCTGACCTTCTGCGACTTTTTTAACCCGCTCACAAGGCACATCTGCCTCTATCAGCGTTTGTTGTGTGCCACGCGTGGCCAGCAACGAGAAACCCAAGCCTAACAAATCTTTGGCAATCTTGATAACCGATTGTTTGTCAGCATCACGGACCGAGATAAAGGCTTTACCTCCAACCGGCAGACTGACCGAAGCCGCTAACTGGGACTTGGCAAAAGCCTCCCCGAATGTACGACCAACACCCATGACTTCACCGGTCGATTTCATTTCTGGTCCAAGAATCGGATCGACACCCTGGAATTTAATGAAGGGGAATACCGCTTCTTTAACAGAATAATATGAAGGGATGACTTCTTTAGTGACTCCCTGCTCTGCCAAACTCATACCGGCCATACAACGGGCCGCGACTTTAGCCAGCGGTACACCAATTGATTTAGATACATACGGCACGGTACGTGATGCACGTGGATTCACTTCCAGAATAAAAATACGGTCTCCCTGGATAGCAAACTGGGTATTCATCAGTCCCACTACGCCCAGTTCAAGTGCCATTTGTTTCACCTGAACTCGTAACTGATCCATAACCTCCTGACTTAGGCTATATGGGGGTAAGGCGCAGGCAGAGTCACCGGAGTGAACACCAGCCTGTTCGATATGTTCCATAATGCCACCGATAAGCACTTCCTTACCGTCACAAATTGCGTCCACATCGACTTCAATGGCGTCATCAAGGAAACGATCCAGCAATACCGGAGAATCATTTGAAACCGATACTGCGGTCAACATATAACGCTGTAACTCTTCTTCGTTATAAACGATTTCCATTGCACGGCCACCCAATACGTAGGAAGGACGAACCACTAATGGATAACCGATTTCTGCAGCAAGTGAAACAGCGGTATCAACTGAATGTGCTAGACGATTTGGCGGTTGCAGCAAGCCAAGTTTCTCAACCATTTGCTGGAACCGTTCGCGATCTTCTGCATGGTCAATCGCATCAGGCGAAGTACCAATAATCGGTACACCGGCAGCTTCTAGTGCACGCGCCAGTTTCAATGGTGTCTGACCACCGAACTGGACGATCACACCTTTAGGTTTTTCCAGCGCGACAATTTCCAGTACATCTTCCAGCGTCAGTGATTCAAAATACAGTCGATCCGAGGTATCGTAATCGGTGGAAACGGTTTCAGGATTACAGTTAACCATAATGGTTTCGTAACCATCTTCGCGTAACGCCAACGCGGCGTGAACACAACAATAATCAAACTCAATACCCTGACCGATACGGTTGGGGCCACCACCTAAAATCATGATTTTGTCACGATCGGTCGGGTTGGCTTCACATTCTTCATCATAGGTTGAGTACATATAGGCAGTTGAGGTTGAAAACTCAGCTGCACAGGTATCAACCCGTTTATACACCGGACGTACACCCAATGCGTGACGATGGCTACGGAATTGCTTTTCCGTTTTATGTAACAGTTTTGCCAGACGTGAATCAGCGAAACCTTTGCGTTTTAACGCACGCATTTCAGCTTCATCAATATCGTTTAAAGAACGTTCTTTAAGCTGATTTTCAATTTCCACCAGCTCCTGAATCTGAATCAGGAACCACGGATCAATATGTGTCAGTTGCTGAATTTCGTCAAAGCTCATTCCATAACGGAAGGCATCGCCGACATACCAAAGTCGGTCAGAGCCAGGCAAACTTAGTTCACGACGTAATACTTCAGCGGTATTTTCAGCTTTCAGATCCAGAATTTCGTTAAAACCCTCCCGATCTGTTTCAAGACCACGCAAGGCTTTCTGCAAAGATTCCTGGAAATTACGACCAATGGCCATGACTTCACCGACAGACTTCATCTGAGTACTCAAACGATTATCGGCTAAGGGGAATTTCTCAAAGGTAAAGCGTGGAATTTTGGTGACGACATAATCAATGGTCGGCTCAAATGATGTCGGAGTGGCGTTGCCGGTAATTTCGTTCTGCAACTCATCCAGTGTATACCCCACCGCCAGTTTGGCAGCGACTTTGGCAATTGGAAAACCGGTAGCTTTGGAAGCCAAAGCAGATGAACGCGATACCCGTGGATTCATTTCAATAATGATCAAACGACCGGTTTCCGGGTTCACCGCAAACTGCACGTTTGAACCACCGGTTTCTACACCAATCTCACGCAAAACTGCCAGCGAGGCATTACGCATGATTTGGTATTCTTTATCGGTCAGTGTCTGGGCAGGTGCCACAGTGATTGAATCACCGGTATGCACACCCATCGCATCAAAGTTTTCAATCGAACAGATAATGATAGCGTTGTCTTTTTTGTCACGCACCACTTCCATTTCATATTCTTTCCAACCGATGATTGACTCTTCAATCAGTAATTCTGAGGTTGGACTGAGATATAAACCGCGCTGGCAGATGTCGACAAAGTCTTCGCGGTTATAGGCAATACCGCCGCCACTGCCGCCCATGGTAAATGACGGACGGATGATAACGGGGAAGCCGAACTTCTGTTGGACTTCCAGCGCTTCTTCCAGCGAATGGGCAATATCCGATTGCGGCATATCCAGACCGATTTTACGCATCGCTGCACGGAACAAATCGCGATCTTCGGCTTTATTGATGGCTTCACTGTCAGCACCGATCATCTCGACGCCATATTTTTCCAGTACACCATGTTTTTCAAGTGCCAACGCACAGTTTAAAGCGGTTTGGCCACCCATGGTCGGCAGAATCGCATCGGGACGCTCAACTTCAATAACCTTGCTTACCGCTTCCCAGGTAACCGGCTCAATATAAGTTGCATCGGCCATATTTGGGTCAGTCATGATAGTGGCCGGGTTGGAATTGACCAGAATGACGCGATAACCTTCTTCCCGCAGAGCTTTACAAGCCTGTGCGCCAGAATAATCAAATTCGCAGGCCTGACCGATAACAATCGGACCAGCACCCAGAATCAGAATGCTTTGAATATCAGTACGTTTAGCCATTATGTGTTATTTACCTGTCGCTTGGTCGAGTAGGTCGATAAAGTGATCGAATAGAGGTGATGCATCCTGCGGACCAGGGCTGGCTTCCGGATGCCCCTGGAAGCTGAATGCCGGTTTGGTTTTATGATGAATACCCTGCAATGTGCCATCAAATAAAGAACGATGAGTGGTCTCAACCGTGTCAGGCAAAGTGGATTCATCTACGGCAAAACTGTGATTCTGACTGGTAATTATTACTAGCCCTGCCAGCAATTCCTGAACCGGATGATTCGCTCCATGATGACCGAATTTCATTTTTTCGGTTTTGGCGCCACAGGCCAATGCCAGTAACTGATGTCCCAGACAGATACCAAAAATTGGCATATCTTTATCGAGAAAATACTGGATGGACTTAATTGCATAGTCACATGGCTCCGGGTCACCCGGGCCATTGGCCAGAAAAATACCATCCGGATTCAGTTTCATGACTTCTTCCGCAGGCATTTGTGCAGGCACTACCGTTAATTTACAGCCACGTTCGGTTAGCATACGCATGATGTTTTTCTTGATGCCGTAATCATAGGCAACAACATGGAACCGCGGCTCGGCTTTACGGGACTGGTTATCAATATGCCAGATACCATCAGTCCACTCATATGCCTGTTTGGTTGAAACTTCTTTGGCCAGATCCATGCCTTTCAATCCAGCAAAGGCTTTGGCCGCAGCAATTGCCGCATCAACATCAATATTATCGCCAGCAACGATGCAGCCTTTTTGCGCACCTTTTTCACGCAACAAACGTGTGAGACGACGGGTATCAATACCGGCTAGTCCCACTACATTCTGGCGCTCAAGATATTTATCCAAAGCTTCTTCACCACGCCAGCTGGACATGACGGGTGAAAGTTCGCGAATGATTAAACCACTGGCATACACCTGGTCAGATTCTTCATCGTCTTTGTTAACGCCAACATTACCGATATGCGGATAAGTCAACGTGACGATTTGGCGGCAATACGACGGGTCGGTAATAATTTCCTGATAACCTGTCATCGCGGTGTTGAAGACCACTTCACCAACTGACTGGCCCACAGCACCGATTGATTCGCCGTGAAAGACCGTGCCATCTTCAAGAGCAAGTAGCGCAGTTGTACGCAAGGGGAACCTCCACCAGATAAAAAAGGAACAGGGGACGACGTTCTCCCCAGACAAAATCTTTGCAATTTTAGCCTATCTGCAGCCTATGCGTCCACGCTAAAAACGATGACAAGTTACCTTGCCAGCGGTAGTATGAAGCGCAGCTTATTTACCTGGCAGAACTTATGACCCAACAGTATTTTAATTTTTCCGCTTTTCCACAACAAAGACCCCGTCGTTTGCGCAAAGATGAATTTTCCCGGCGGCTGGTTCGAGAGCACCAGTTAACCGTCGATGATCTGATTTATCCCTGCTTTGTACTCGAAGGCAAAAATCAACGAGAAAAAGTCACTTCAATGCCTGGGGTGGAGAGACTGAGCATTGATTTGCTGCTTCAGGAAGCTGAAATTATCCACAATTTGGGCATCCCAATGATGGCATTGTTTCCAGTGACCCCATTGGAACAGAAATCGCTGGATGCTGCTGAAGCGTATAATCCCGATGGTTTGGCGCAACGCGCTGTCAGAGCCTTAAAAAAAGCCTTCCCCGATTTGGGGGTAATGACTGATGTTGCTCTGGATCCCTTTACCACCCACGGCCAGGATGGCTTGATCGATGACAACGCTTATATTATTAATGATGAAACGGTCGAAGTATTAATCAAACAGGCGATATCTCATGCTGAGGCTGGAGCTGATGTAGTTGCCCCCTCCGATATGATGGATGGACGAATTGGTGCAATACGTAACGCGCTGGAAAATGCCGGGCATATACACACTCGTATCATGGCTTATTCTGCCAAATATGCCTCCAGTTTTTATGGACCATTTCGTGATGCTGTGGGCAGTGCAGGGAATTTAGCCGGTGGCAATAAATTCAGTTATCAGATGGATCCAGCAAATTCTGATGAGGCCTTACATGAAGTCGCTTTGGATATTCAGGAAGGTGCTGATATGGTGATGGTCAAACCCGGCATGCCTTATCTGGATGTGCTGTATCGGGTGAAACAGACGTTTCAAAAACCGACCTTTGTCTATCAGGTCAGTGGTGAATATGCGATGCTCAAGGCAGCAACGTTAAAAGGCTGGCTAAGTGAAGAAGTGATTATGGAAAGCCTGCTGGCATTCAAGCGTGCGGGTGCCGACGGTATCCTCACCTACTTTGCCAAAGATATTGCCCAAACATTACAACGCTGAACATGACAGATAAATACGCAGTAATCGGTAACCCGATACATCATAGTAAATCCCCGTGGATTCATGCCGAGTTTGCCAGACAAACCGGTGAGGATATTGAATATTCAGCGATTGAAGTTCCGTTGGACGGGCTGCAGAACAGTCTTCAACAGCTTCGCGACGTGCTTAAACTAAAAGGCATCAATGTAACAGTGCCATTCAAGGAGCAGGTCTGGAAGATAACCCAGCAAAAATCTGCCAGGGCCGAGTTGGCTGGAGCAGTTAATACCGTGGTATTCAATAATGATGGTAGCTTGTTTGGTGACAATACAGATGGCATTGGTCTTTGCCGTGATTTAGCGGTCAATCATCAGGTGGAGCTTGCTGGCAAAAGGATTTTATTACTTGGAGCCGGTGGCGCTTCACGTGGCGTGATAGCGCCTTTACTTGAATACCAACCGCTCGGAATATTTATTGCCAACCGAACGGCTTCAAAATCCAGTCATCTTGCAGAACTGTTTGCCCATCTGGGCAATGTTCATGGTGGTGGATTTGATGACATTGACGGTGAATTTGATGTGGTGATTAATGCTACCGCAGCCAGTTTACAGGGCGAAGTGCCTCCTTTGCCTGATACGGTGCTGGCAAGTGGTGCCTGTTGTTATGACATGATGTACAGCGACACCGATACGGCATTTATCCAATGGGCAAAAGCCCAAAAGGCCGAAAAAACCATTGATGGGCTGGGCATGCTGGTTGAGCAGGCTGCAGAAGCCTTTTATCTCTGGCGTGGTGAGCGCCCGCAAACAGCTTCAGTAATAACACTGCTTCACAATAAAACCTAATCATCACCCATAAAAAAACCTCATCCTGCACTCATTGTCAGGATGAGGTAAGTCATTTTATTTAAGGCTTGTTACGGTTTTCAGATTCGGCCATTTTCTGCTGCAGCTGCTGTTTTTGTTCTGCTGTTAGCACATTGAAAATCGCATTATTCAATTTAGCTTTTTTAGCTAATCTGTCGGCATGAGATTCTGTGGCTTCATTGATTATGGCTTCTAGCTTGTTTTGATCCAGACGATCATTAAAAGCCAATTGGTTTAGTTGCTTGTGCAACTCCCAGTGCGACTTCATATCGTTTCTTTTGTCTGTCTGCTGGGCTTCAACTAATTCTTTTATTTCTGATTTCTGCGCTTCGGTTAAATCAACGCCCTTTAATATGCGTGGAATGCCATCATGATCTTTATGTTTTTTCTTCATCTCGCCATATTTTTCTCCTTCATCACAACTTTTATGTTTATCGGCCATGGCAGGTACTGCTAGAAATAAAGCTGGAATCAAACTGAGTGCCATTAATTTGCTGCGCATAGGTATTCTCCTAAGAAGGTTATTTTTTAACGAAATACTGTCGTTCGACAGGTTGCAGACAGTATTGACGGATTAACTGTTAATGACTGTTTTGATATGTAAATTCAGGTAAAACACTGATTTACAATTAGCTGATTAATATTTGGGGACGTATCATTACTTTACAAAATAACAGGACATCTCTGTGAGCAAAGTATTAATTATTGATGACGATGTGATTCTTTCTGGTCTATTTCAAGACTATCTGGAGGAAGAGAAGTTTCAGGTTCGCACTGCAGATACAGCAACAGAAGGCCTGCAGCTTGCCTTGCAGGGAGAGTTCGATATTGTCATTCTGGATGTAATGTTGCCTGATATGAGTGGCACTGAGGTATTAAAAGCTATCCGTCAGCAAAGCCATGTGCCCATTTTAATGTTTACCGCAAAGGGTGACGATGTTGATCGCATCATGGGACTGGAATCTGGCGCTGATGACTATGTACCCAAGCCCTGTACCCCTCGCGAACTGATTGCTCGCATTAAAGCCATTTTGCGTCGTAGTGAAATCACCCGACAGCAGCAACAGGATGAAACAGTTATACAAACCGGTCCGTTGCAACTCTGGCCTCAACAACGTAAAGCCATATGGTTTGATACTGCGCTGGAACTGACCAGTACCGAATTCAGCCTATTGGAATCGCTGGCAAGAAATGCCGGACAGATCGTCAGTAAAAATGCATTATCAGAAGCAGCACTGGGTCGTCCGCTGGCACGCTTTGATCGCAGTATTGATGTGCATATGAGCAGTATTCGGCATAAGCTGGGACAACAGCAGGACGGTCATTCTTATATCCAGACAGTCCGCGGTAAAGGTTATCAGTTGATTAAATAATGCGAAGTTTATTCTGGAAATTCTTTTTCGCTTTTTTGCTGGCCTTATTACTGACCAGTATTGGTGTCGCCAGTGGTATGTGGTTACGCCATAATGCAGAGCGTCAGGCCTTCGAAACAATTCCGGTACAAATGGGCTGGAAAGCGGCAGATCTTGTCGACAGTGCCGCTGATATAGCGCGTTATGCCGGTATCGAGCCGTTAAAAAAGTATCTGCTTGAACAACAACGCAATGAGATTAAGCTTTTTGCCGTTAATCAGGATAATCAGGATATTCTGCAACGGAATGTTGATCCGCAGTTGCTGGCAACAACACGACAATTATTATTTGAAAATCAAAGAATACGCTCCGTTCGACAAGTAATCTCGGAAGATGGCAGATCCCTGCTGTTATTTATCCCCTCCCCTGAAAAACTAGGTCAGAAGCTGGATCGGCCCAAACCTCCCAAACCACCATTATTATTACTACTGGGTATGTGGTTGATTTCGGGATTGTTATTCAGCTGTCTCTTATACACATCTCCGAGCCCACGAGACCGAGGCTGATCTCG
>OJGS01000186.1_pt1 | contig 23202 bp, 17 predicted proteins | sample 1594531 | NCBI WGS metagenome assembly OJGS01 (sample SAMN05416816, study PRJEB24817) | seawater metagenome | isolation source: Sea water | place: Canada:Atlantic | collected 2013-07 | reverse complement strand
ATCTACACACTGCATATCGTCGGCAGCGTCAGATGTGTATAAGAGACAGTTTAAAGGGAGGTTTTCTAATTGATGAATCGTCTTTTAAGAATTGGAGAATGATGTTTTTTGTAGTGGCACTTTTATTAATAATGATCTCTAGTGCTCACAGTACCGATAAAAAGGTGATTGAAATTTCAAAATTAAATAAGCAAAAAAGAGAATTAAGAGCTGAATATATAGATACTCAAACAACACTAATGCGAATGAAAATGGAATCTAGCATTCGCCAAAAAGCAAAAAAAATGGGATTACAGCCCTCAAAGAATCCGCCAAAGAGAATAAAAATAATTAATAACGAATAAAATTTCATCACCTTGATAAGTTATAAGAAAAGCATACTTACTAAATTCTACATCGTAGCCGCTTTTATGACTATTCTTCTGTTCTTAATTGTATTTAGAATCATAGACATTCAATATTCGCAAGGTGATAAATACATTAAAATATCTAAAGAACTTACTAGAAAGCCATTTACTATCAATGCCAATAAAGGAAATGTATATGCTTCAGATGGAAATTTACTAGCAACATCAATGTCAAAATTTACCATCAGAATGGATGTAATGTCTGTAGATGCTGAGATTTTTAATAAAGATGTAGCTAAACTATCTAAATCTTTAGCTGATTTTCTAGGAAAATCACCAAGTTTTTTTGAAAAAAAATTACGGGATGCAAGAAAGTTTAAGAACAGATATCTTTTGATTGCAAAAGACATTGGTTATAATGATTATGTGAAAATAAAAAAATTTCCAATTTTTAAATTAGGGGTGTATAGAGGTGGTTTTATTGCAGAGCAAAAAACAATAAGAACTCATCCTATTGGAAAGATTGCTGAACGAACAATTGGCTATCATGATGCAAGAGGTGATGCAGGAATTGAGGGAGCTTTTAGTGAATATTTAAAAGGAGAGGATGGTTTACGTTGGAAACAAAAAATAGCAAAAGGACAGTGGAAGCCTATCAATGATGTCAATGAAAAAGAACCAATAGACGGGCATGATGTTGTTACGACTCTAGATGTAAATATTCAAGATATTACCCATCATGCATTGCTTCGTCAATTAGAATTTTTTGAGGCAGAACACGGCTGTGCTGTTGTAATGGAAACTTCAACTGGAGAAATTAAAGCAATTTCAAACTTAGGACGAACTTCTAAAGGTAAATATTACGAAAAAAGAAATTATGCAGTTTGGGAATCTCATGAACCTGGATCAACATTCAAGTTAGCCAGTCTTATGGCAGCTTTGGATGATAAAAAGATAGACACATCAACCGTTGTGGATACAGAAAAAGGGAGAATATATATTCATGGAAAGAAAGTAGAGGATTCTCAAAGGGGGGGATATGGTGAAATATCAGCCGCAAGAGTTTTTGAGGTATCTTCTAATGTTGGGATTGTTAAATTAATACGAAAACACTACGATGATAATCCAGAACAATTTTTAGAACATTTAAAAGCGTACGGTCTAACAGAAAAAATAGGATTACCAATTAAAGGAGAAGGTAATCCAATTGTTTATTACCCAGGTAAACCAGGATGGAATAAAATTAGTTTAGAATGGATGTCATGGGGGTATAGCATTGCTGTTACTCCACTGCAAACATTAATGTTTTATAATGCTGTTGCCAATAATGGAGAGATGGTAAAGCCTAGATTTATAAAAGAGTTGAGAAAAGAAAATAGAATTAAAAAATCTTTCCAGAAAGAAATTGTAAACCCTCAAATTGCTAAACCTGAAACGATAAGAAAATTAAAAAAGGTTTTAGAAAATGTAGTTAAAAAAGGAACCGCTAATAATATTTACTCTTCCAATTTTTCAATGGCAGGAAAAACAGGTACAGCAAAAAAATATGTTGGTAGACATGTTAATGAAAAGGGTGATACAATTTCTGGCGGGTATTCAAACAAAAGATATGTGGCCTCTTTTGCAGGCTTTTTTCCAGTTGATGTTCCAAAATATTCATGCATTGTAGTTATTCACGATCCTAATAAGAAAAAAGGATATTATGGAGCTACTGTAGCCGCTCCAGTTTTTAAGGAGATTGCTCAGAAGATTTACACAAGTACTCCAATTGAAGATGATGTTGTTGATGGAAACTTTTCATCAAAAAGAATTCTAGACTCCTATGCTAATTCTGAATATGGAACAACAAAAAATAATCAGATTATTCCAAATGTAACCGGAATGCCAGCAATGGATGCAATTTCATTATTAGAAAATTTTGGGCTATTAGTAGAGGTTAGAGGAACTGGAAAAGTAAGACGTCAATCTCTTAAAAAAGGGTCGCCAATAAAAAAAGGAACAACTATAATTTTAAATCTTTCATAGTTGAAGTTATTAAAAGACATATTGTATAAAGTTTCTGTAAATACGATTTACGGAGATACCAATATAGAAATATCTCAAATAGACTTTGATTCCAGAGCCGTAAAAGAGGGTTCATTATTTGTAGCTCAAAAAGGTGTTTCAGTAGATGGTCACTTGTTTATAGATAAGGCAATTGGTTTGGGAGCAATCTCAGTTATTTGTGAAATATTGCCAGAAAAAAAACAAGAAAACATAACGTTTATTCAAGTAGATGATTCAAATACTTCTTTAGCAATCATAGCCTCAAATTTTTATGATAATCCATCATCAAAATTAAAACTTATAGGGGTTACGGGAACTAACGGAAAAACAACCATAGCTTCTTTGTTGTATCAACTTCATAAAAAAGCTGGCTTCAAAGTAGGTCTTTTATCTACGGTTCAGATTCTAGTAGATACAATTGCATATGAAAGTACACATACAACTCCAGATTCTGTAACGATAAATAATTATTTGAATCAAATGGTTGTTCAAGGGGTAACGCATTGTTTTATGGAAGTTAGCTCTCATGGAATTCATCAAAAAAGAACTGCAGGATTAGATTTTTCAGGTGGGATTTTTACGAACCTTTCTCATGATCATTTAGATTATCACAACTCATTTGCTTCCTACAGAGATGTAAAGAAAATATTTTTTGATGCTTTACCTAAAACAGCATTTGCATTAACAAATTTAGATGATAAGAATGGGGCAATAATGTTACAAAATACTAAGGCTAAAAAAAGAACATATGCTTTAAAAACCTTAGCAGATTACAAGGCTAAAATCATTGAAAAAAGTTTTTCAGGAACCTTGTTGTCTATAAATGGTGTAGAAGTTTGGACAAAATTAATTGGAAATTTTAATGCCTATAATTTAGCAGCGATTATTGGTACTGCCTATGAATTGGGTATGGATAAGTTAGAGGCATTAACAATTGTAAGTCAATTAGAAAGTGTAAGTGGGCGATTTGAACATTTTATTACAGACACTGGAGTAATTGCTATAGTAGATTATGCTCATACGCCAGACGCTTTAAAAAATGTATTAGAGACCATTAATGATATTAGAACGGACAATGAAAAATTAATCACTGTTGTTGGTTGTGGAGGTAATAGAGATAAAACAAAAAGACCAAAGATGGCCCATATCGCCTCTCAATTAAGTACACAATCAATTTTCACTTCTGATAATCCTAGAACAGAAGATCCAGAAACTATTTTAGAGGAGATGGAAGTAGGAGTCTCTGAAGAGAACTTAATAAAAACAATAACAATATTAGATCGTAGACAAGCTATTAAAACTGCTTGTAAATTTTCAGAAGCTGGAGATATTTTGTTAATCGCAGGAAAAGGTCATGAAAATTATCAAGAAATCAATGGAGAACAATTTTATTTTGACGACTTGGTGGAAGTGAAAAAATATTTTAATCTTTTAAAAAAATAGCATGCTTTATTATTTATTTGATTACTTAGAAACACATTTTAATTTTCCTGGAGCAGGACTATTTCAATTTATTACATTTAGAGCTGCTACAGCTTTTATTTTAGCGTTATTAGTGTCTTCTATTTTCGGAAAAAGAATCATCAATTTCTTAAGAAAACAGCAAGTTGGGGAAAGCATAAGAGATTTGGGTTTAGAGGGTCAAATTCAAAAAGCAGGGACTCCAACAATGGGAGGAATTATTATCATTTTTTCAACATTGATACCTGTTTTACTTCTTACAAAGTTAACTAATATTTACATCATCATCTTATTGATAACAACCATTTGGATGGGTTTAATAGGTTTTTTAGATGATTATATTAAGGTCTTTAAAAAAGACAAATCAGGGCTGCAAGGTAAATTTAAAATCTTAGGTCAAGTAGGCTTGGGTTTAATTGTAGGTTCCATACTTTATTTTAATGATAATGTAACCATTAAGGAGCAGTTACCAATTGCCCAACAAATAGTTCAAGAAGGTGGGAAACGACAAGTTTTTGGCGAGGCTCATAAATCAACAAAAACAACTGTTCCGTTCTTTAAAAATAATGAATTAGACTACTCTAGTTTTTTAAGTTTTTTAGGCGAAGGACATGAAAAATATGGATGGATAGTCTTCATATTTATTACAATTTTTATCATTGCTGCTTTTTCTAATGGTGCCAATCTTACAGATGGAATTGATGGTTTAGCAACAGGCTCATCAGCAATTATAGTTGTTGTTTTAGCAATTTTTGCTTGGGTGTCTGGAAACATTATTTTTTCAGATTATTTAGATGTCATGTACATCCCAAATTCTGGGGAAATGACAGTTTATATATTGGCTTTTGCTGGTGCTTTAATAGGGTTTTTATGGTATAATACCTACCCTGCTCAAGTTTTTATGGGAGATACAGGGAGTTTAACCATAGGAGGAATTATAGCGGTAATAGCTATATCTATCCGTAAAGAATTACTATTACCCATTCTTGCTGGAATTTTTGTTATAGAAAATTTATCTGTAATTCTACAAGTTTCATATTTCAAATACACACGGAAAAAATATGGTGAAGGGAGACGAATTTTTAAAATGTCACCACTACATCATCATTATCAAAAATCGGGTTATCACGAGAGTAAAATTGTAGTCCGTTTTTGGATTGTAGGAATTTTATTAGCCGTATTCACAATAGTAACATTAAAATTAAGATAGTAGTACCATTCCTAAGAATATAGGAAGCGATAAATAATGAAAAAATTAGTCATACTTGGTGGAGGAGAAAGTGGTGTTGGAGCTGCTATTTTGGGAAAACAAAAAGGATACCAGATTTTTGTTTCAGACAGCGGAAGTATTGCAAAAAAATATAAAAAAGTTCTTTTACATCATGAAATAAATTTTGAAGAGCATCAACATTCAGAACCTATAGTTTTAAATGCTGATTTAGTTGTTAAAAGCCCTGGTATTCCTAATAATGTTGCTATTGTTAAGGACTTAACATCGAAAAAAGTTTCAGTAATTTCTGAAATTGAGTTTGCATCTTATTACACGAAGGCAACAATTATTGGTGTTACAGGATCGAATGGAAAAACAACGACTTCACTCATAACAAATCACCTGCTAAAATCAGCAAATATAAATGTTGGTATTGCAGGCAATATTGGAAACAGTTTTGCTCAACAAGTTTCAGAACAAAACTTTGACAGTTTTGTGATAGAGTTGAGTAGTTTTCAATTAGACGGAATTATAAATTTCAGGCCTCATATTGCGATTATAACCAATATTACCCCCGACCACTTAGATCGATATGACTACGATTTCAACAACTATGTTGCTTCAAAATTTAGAATTACAAAAAATCAAACAAAAAATGATTTTTTGATATATGATGCAGATGACAGAACAATAAATAAATGGATAAAAAATCACAAAATTAAGGCTCAATTAATTCCTTTTTCAATACAAAAAGAAGTTAATAATGGAGCATTTTTAAAAGAAGATACAATAGTAATAAAATTAAATAAAGAAGAATTTAGTATGAGTATATCTAATCTAAAATTACAAGGAAAACATAATGTAAAAAACACTATGGCAGGTGCATTGGCAACCCAATTGTTAAATGTAAGAAGTCAGTCAATAAAAGATAGTTTGGCCAATTTTGAAGGTGCTGAACATCGACTAGAGAATGTGCAAAAAGTGAATGGTGTTCAATTTATTAATGATTCAAAAGCTACAAATGTTAATGCTACGTTCTATGCATTAGAATGTATGGAGCAATCTACAGTCTGGATTGTTGGAGGTGTAGATAAAGGAAACGATTATGAAGATCTATTACCTCTAGTAAGAGAGAAAGTAAAAGCTATTGTTTGCTTGGGTGAAGACAATGAAAAATTAAAGGCTATTTTTTATAACGTAGTAGATATGATGATTGAGACTGCAGGAGCAGAAGAAGCCGTTAAAGTTGCATACAAATTATCTCAACCGGGCGATACAGTATTATTATCTCCTGCTTGTGCAAGTTTTGATTTGTTTGAGAACTATGAAGATAGAGGACGTCAATTTAAAAGTGCTGTTAGAAGCTTGTAAATAATTTAAATAGAATACTGCTTTGCAGAAACAATAAAAGTAGGTGAAAGGAATTTTCAAACATATAAAAGGAGATAGAACTATTTGGGCTTTGGTAGCTATTTTAGCCTTATTTTCATTTATGCCTGTTTATAGTGCTAGCGCCAACTTAGTTAGTATTGTTGGAGGCTCTACTCTCGGATACTTGGTAAAGCATGTTGTTTTATTAATTATGGGATTTGCAATCATTTATGCAGTTCATAAAATTCCTTATAGATATTTTAGTGGTGGGTCTGTATTACTTTTACCCATTGTATTTTTCTTATTAATTTATACATTAGCTCAAGGAACTACTATTGGGGGAGCTAATGCAAGTCGATGGATCAGGATACCATTTATTGGAGTCGGTTTTCAAACCTCTACCCTTGCAGGATTAGTATTAATGGTATACACTGCAAGATACTTAGCCAAAAATAAAGACTTAAAAATTATTTTTAAAGAAAGTTTAGTGCAATTATGGGTGCCTGTTGCTTTAATCTTAATGCTTATTTTACCCGCAAACTTTTCTACTACAGCCATTATATTTTCCATGATTTTAATTGTAGCCTTTATAGGAGGTTATCCACTTAAGTATATTGGATATATTTTGGGTACAGGTTTTCTAGTGCTGGCATTATTTATTCTTATTGCAAAAGCTTTTCCAGATGCTATGCCTAATCGTGTAAATACATGGGGAAATAGAATAGAAAATTTTTCCAATTCAGATGGTCAAGAAGCGTACCAGGTCGAGAAAGCAAAAATAGCAATTGCTACCGGAGGTATTTTAGGAAAAGGACCGGGAAAGAGTATTCAGAAAAATTTCCTACCACAATCATCTTCAGATTTTATTTATGCTATTATAGTTGAAGAATATGGATTGGTGGGAGCCGCTCTCATAGTATTTGTCTACTTCTTGTTATTGTTTAGAATATTTATTATCGTTAAAAAAGCTACAACAATATTTGGAACTTTACTCGTTGTTGGGGTTGGATTACCCATCATATTTCAAGCCGGAATAAATATGGCAGTTGCTACAAATTTATTTCCTGTAACAGGTCAAACCTTACCACTAATTAGTAGTGGAGGGACCTCTATTTGGATGACATGCTTTGCTTTGGGAATGATTTTAAGTGTTAGTGCATCCAAGACAGAAACAGAAGAAACAATTTTAGATGATAATCCTTTAGATATTTTACATGAAGCAAACGATTAACGTTCTTATTAGTGGTGGTGGAACAGGAGGGCATATTTATCCTGCAATTGCTATTGCAAATGAATTAAAGGTTAGGTATCCAGAAACAAAATTTCTTTTTGTTGGCGCTAAGGATAAAATGGAAATGGAAAAAGTTCCTCTAGCAGGATATCAAATTATTGGATTATGGATTTCTGGAATTCAAAGAAAACTAACATTAAAGAATTTATTATTTCCATGCAAACTTGTGTATAGTTTATTTAAAGCAGAAAAAATAATTCGAAAATTCAAGCCAGACATAGTTATTGGAACAGGAGGTTTTGCAAGTGGTCCAACATTAATCATGGCAACCATAAAAAAAATTCCAACATTAATTCAAGAACAAAATTCTTATCCTGGAATAACCAATAAATTATTGAGTAAGAAAGCATCTGTAATTTGTGTTGCTTACGAAGGATTAGAGCGATTTTTTCCAAAGAAAAAAATAGTAAAAACTGGCAACCCAGTAAGGGCTAGTTTATTAAACATACATCAAAAGGATAAGATCCAAGAGGCCCATAAACTTTTTAAATTAAAAGTAAAAACAACAACTCTACTAGTCTTAGGTGGTAGCTTAGGAGCCAGAAAAATAAATCAATTAATTGAAAAGAATATTTCTTTTTTCAAAGCACATAATATACAGTTGCTATGGCAATGTGGTACATTATATTATGACGAGTATAAAAAATATGCTCAAGAAGAAAACGTTCATATTCATGCATTTATTAATAAAATGGATCTAGCATATGCAGCAGCAGATATTATTATTTCAAGAGCAGGAGCGAGTTCTGTTTCTGAATTATGTATTGTAGGTAAGCCAAGTATTTTTATTCCTTCACCAAATGTTGCAGAAGATCACCAAACAAAAAATGCAAAATCAATTGCAGAAAAACACGGTGCTATTTTGTTAAAAGAAAATGAATTAGAGACGTTTCCTATTGTTTTTGAAACATTGTTAAAAGATAAAGGAAAGCAGGAGAGTTTAAGTCAAAATATAAAAGAATTAGCATTACCAAATGCAACATATAAAATTATAAATCAAGTAGAAAAATTAGTAGATTTTTGAGATTAAAAGAAATACATAATGTCTATTTTATTGGTATTGGAGGTATCGGTATGAGTGCTTTGGCCAGATATTTTTCTAAAATAGGAAAACATGTTGCGGGGTATGATAAAACCAAAACTGAGGTTACCTGTAATTTAGAAAAAAATGGAATTCAAATTCATTTCAGCGATGCTGTAGCCTCAATCCCAAAGAAATTTCAAAATAAAAAAAACACATTAGTTGTTTTTACTCCTGCAGTTCCATCTGATCATATAGAATTAAATTTTTTCATAAATCAAGGTTTTCAAATCATGAAGCGTGCAGAGGTGTTAGGATTAATAACTAAGAATACCTTTTGTTTTTCAGTTGCAGGGACTCATGGAAAAACCACAACTTCAGCAATACTTGGACACATTATGCAACCCTATGAAGCAACAAGTTTTTTAGGAGGTATTTCTGAAAACTATCACTCTAACTTAATCTTTGGTGCTAAAAAGATTTCGGTTGTAGAAGCAGATGAGTTTGATCAATCTTTTTTACAGTTATCACCAAATATTGCCTGTATAACCTCTATGGACGCAGATCATTTAGATGTATACGGAGAGCATTCCTTATTAATCAATTCTTTTAAAAAATTTGCAAATCTAGTGTCAGATGTTTTAATTGTTGCCAAAGGGACAGGTGTTGAAGGCTTGAGTTATGCTTTAAATGAAGACGCAGATTATCAAATTTCAAACATTAGACGAGCAGACGGATATTATATTTTTGATGTTACAACACCAAACAACCATATTTCTGATATAGAATTTTCATTACCAGGGAAACATAATATGATGAATGCGCTAGCTGCTATAGCAATGGCAGATTCCTATGGAATTTCTCTAGGCAGTATAAAAAAATCACTAAAAAGTTTTAAGGGTGTAGAGAGACGTTTTTCGTATAAAATAAAAACAGATACACTTACTTTAATAGATGATTACGCACATCACCCAACAGAAATCAATGTGGTTTATGATGCTATTAAAGAACTCTATCCAACACAAAAAAATGTTGTGATATTCCAACCTCATTTATTTTCGAGAACTAGAGATTTTGTCGAAGATTTTGCATTGGCTTTAGCTCAGTTTGATGAAGTATTATTATTAGACATCTATCCAGCAAGAGAATTACCAATTGAAGGGGTTACATCTTTATGGTTACTAGAAAAAATTCTTAACAAGAATAAAAAAATCACTTTTAAAAAAAATTTAGTAAAAGATATTAAAAATTCAGAGGCTACTATTGTGGTAATGTTGGGTGCAGGAGACATTGGAAAGATGGTCAAGGATGTTAAAACAGAATTAATTCTAGCATAGAAATTATGAAGTTAAAAAAAATTATAAAATACATTATTCTTCCTATTTTACTGGGAGGAATAGGTTTTTTATATGGTTTTTCTAACGAGAGAAATTCTCAACAAATCATCACTAAATCAGTTGTTAAATTTCATTCAAAAGAGCCTTATTTTTTAACTGAACAAATAGTTAATAAATTGTTAATACAAAACAATGCAAGAGTAAAAAAACAAGCAAAATCTGTAATAGATTTATACATGTTAGAAGAACAGGTTTTAGAAAACCCATATGTTGAAAAAGTTTCGCTTTTTATAACAGTAGATGGGAATCTAAACACAGTAATTCAACAAAGAGAGCCCATAGCTAGAATACTTGATGGTAATTCGTCTTACTATGTTGATTCACAGGCAGTAAAAGTTCCAATTTCTGAAAATTTTTCAGCTAGAGTTCCAGTAATTACTGGGGTTAGTAATGAAAAAGAAGTCTCTAGGCTAATTGTTTTACTTAATAAAATAGTTAAAGACAACTTCTTGAGTAAAGAAATTATTGGAATCGAATTAAAGGCTCAGAATGAATACATGTTTACTGTTAGAAGTGGTAATTATAGAATTAATTTCGGTGATTTGACTGAAATAGACAGTAAAATAAAAAAGTTAAAAGCGTTTTATAGCAAAGTATTTTTAGACAGTACAATACATAAATATAAAACCATAAATATTAAATATCACAATCAAGTTGTTGGTGAAAAAATAACAGGATATGGAAAATAATAAAATAGCCGTTGGATTAGATATAGGTACAACAAAAATTGTGGCTATGATTGGACTCAAAAACGAATATGGAAAACTTGAGGTTTTAGGAATTGGTAAGGCAAAAAGTTTAGGAGTAAAAAGAGGTGTAGTGAGTAATATTACCCAAACGATTCAATCCATACAACAATCGGTTGAAGAATCTGAGGGCGTATCTGGCCAAAAAATTGAAGATGTTGTTGTAGGTATTGCTGGTCAACACATCAGAAGTTTACATCATAGTGATTACATAACAAGAGCAAATGCAGACGAGGTTATAGACGAAAACGATATTGAAAACCTTGTAAATCAAGTTCACAAACTAGTTATGCTGCCAGGTGAGCAAATCCTTCATGTTCTGCCTCAAGATTTTAAAGTAGACAGTCAGTCTGAAATTAAAGAGCCCATAGGAATGTATGGTGGTAGATTAGAAGCAAATTTTCATGTCGTTGTTGGTCAAGTTTCTTCCATTAGAAATATTGGACGCTGTGTTAAAAGCGCAGGGTTAGATTTATCAGACATTACCTTAGAACCTTTAGCATCTGCCTCAGCAGTTTTAAGTCAGGAGGAAAAAGAGGCTGGTGTTGCTTTAATAGATATAGGTGGAGGAACAACAGACTTAGCAATTTTTAAAGATGGTGTTATTCGTCATACAGCTGTTATTCCATTTGGTGGAAACGTGATTACAGAAGATATTAAAGAAGGATGCTCAATTATAGAAAAACAAGCGGAATTGTTAAAGATAAAATTTGGATCTGCTTGGCCAGGTGAAAATAAGGAAACAGAAATAGTTTCTATTCCAGGATTAAGAGGAAGAGAACCTAAAGAAATTACACTTAAAAATCTTTCTAAAATTATTCATGCTAGAGTTCAAGAAATTATAGAGCATGTTTATTTAGAAATAAAAAATTATGGCCATGAAACACAAAAAAGAAAATTAATTGCTGGAATTGTTTTAACAGGAGGTGGTTCTCAGTTGAAGCATTTGAGACAATTAGTAGAGTATATTACAGGAATGGATGCTAGAATAGGATACCCCAACGAACATCTAGCTGGAAACTCTGATGATGACCTATCTAGTCCTTCATACGCAACAGCAGTAGGTTTGTTAATGCAAGGTTTAGAAAATCATTCAAAAGAGGAGAAGGAACAGGATGAAATTAATGTTTCTGAAAAAAATACTGAGGAGCTTACAGAGCAAGAATTAGAGGTAAAGCCAAAAATTAAAAAGAAATCTTTCTTTGACAAGTTTACAGACGGATTGAAGGAGTTTTTAGACAACGCAGAGTAATTAGAAAAGAATATATAAACAAACAAAATAAAAAAGTTATTTTTATGAGTACAGAATTCGATAACATTTTATTTGATATGCCTAAATCACAATCCAATACAATAAAAGTAATTGGAGTAGGTGGTGGAGGTAGTAATGCTGTTAATCATATGTTTCAGCAAGACATCAAAGGGGTAGATTTTGTCATCTGTAATACAGATGCACAAGCATTAGAAAACAGTTCAATTCCCAATAAAATTCAATTAGGCGTTGATTTAACTTCAGGGCTTGGTGCTGGAGCTAATCCACAGGTTGGAGAACAAGCTGCAAAAGAGAGCATTAAGGAAATTCAAGAGATGTTAAATACCCAAACCAAAATGGTGTTTATTACAGCTGGAATGGGAGGTGGAACAGGTACAGGAGCTGCACCAATTATAGCTAAAGTTGCAAAAGATATGGATATTCTTACTGTAGGAATTGTTACAATACCTTTTCAGTTTGAGGGAAGAATGCGATCAAAACAAGCCCAACTAGGAATAGATGAGTTACGAAAAAATGTAGATTCTTTAATTGTTATAAATAATAATAAATTAAGAGAAGTATATGGAAACCTTGGTTTTAAAGCAGGATTTTCAAAGGCAGATGAGGTATTGTCTACTGCGGCAAGAGGTATTGCAGAGGTAATTACACACCACTACAAACAAAACATTGATTTACATGATGCAAAAACTGTACTTTCTAAAAGTGGAACTGCCATTATGGGATCAGCAAAAGAATCAGGTACTTCAAGAGCTAAGAATGCAATTGTAAAAGCATTAGATTCTCCTTTATTAAATGATAATAAAATTACAGGCGCCAAAAACGTTTTATTATTAATTGTTTCTGGAGCAACTGAAGTAACACTTGATGAGATAGGTGAGATTAATGATTTTATTCAAGCAGAGGCTGGTTTTGAAGCTAATATTATCATGGGAATTGGAGAAGATCATGAGTTAGGAGATGCGATATCTGTTACAATTGTTGCTACTGGATTTGCTGCTGATCAGCAAAACAATATTATAAATACAGAGGCAAAGAAAATTGTTCATACCCTAGAAGATGAACAAAAAGCCACTTATGACTTTTCAAGTGATAATGCCCCAAAATCTCATCCTATAAATGAGATAAATAGTACTTTTGAAAAGAAGATCATACATGTATTAGAGGATGACGATGAAATTCAGGATTCACAGATCAAGGATGAAATTCAAATGGATTTAATTCCTACTTCCGAGTTCATTAAAAACAGTGTTGTTATTTATGATGAGGTTCTTTCTGAGGCTATTTCTGAAGAAGACTTTATCATCACCAACACCACACCACAAATTGAAGAAATAGTTATTGAAGAACCACAAGAAATTCAAGCAGATTTATTATTTGATCTTCCTTTAAATACTAATGAAGAAAATAAAATAGATGATGTTACTACTCGTTTTGAGTTAACCTCTGAAATTTTAGATATAGAAGTTAATGATGCTCAAGAAATCATATTAGAAAATGATGAAGTATCCCTCAAGAGACATGTATTAGAAGACTTTGATATCCAACCGACTATTGGTAAAAGTTCTTCTATATCTAAAGCTGAAAAAGAGGTTGAAGAGGAACTTCAATTTGAATTAAAAACATCGCTTCCACAGACGGAAATTAATGAAATAGCTGCAACTAGCGAGGAGGTTTCACCATTAAGTCTTACCATTACAGAACTTCAAAAGCGGGCTGAAGATAGACGAAATAAGATGAAAGGATTCAATTATAAATTTACAGATCAATTGAATAAAAATATAGATGATATTGAGCGTCAACCAGCGTATAAGAGGTTGGGGATTAGTTTAGATGATGCAGGGTCAACCATCAGCAAATCTAAAACTAGTTTGGCTACCGATGACAATGAAGATATTCAATTAAAGTCCAACAATTCTTTTCTTCATGATAATGTAGATTAAGAAAACTTAACCCTAATTATCCCTGCCGCACTTGTACCCTTTAAGTGCGGTTTTTTTGACACAAAAGTTTAAAAAAATAATTTTTATTATTTTGGTTTACTACTTTATTGTAGTGCTTTTTGTATGCGGTCAATAGCTTCTCTTAAAATATTTTCAGATGCTGCATAGGATAACCGAATACAATTAGGAGCTCCAAAAGCAGCTCCAGTAACTGAGGCCACGTTAGCTTCCTCAAGGAGAAATAATGAAAAGTCATTGGCATCTTTAATGTGTTTTCCTTTGATGGTTTTCCCGAAGAAATAGGAAATATCAGGAAATACATAAAAAGCACCGTCAGGGATATTTAATTTGATTCCTTCTATTTTCCCAAGAAGTTCTAAAACAATATCTCTACGAGATTTAAACTCGTCTACCATATACTGTACTTTAGAAACTGGAGCTAGTACTGCAGTTATAGCTGCTCGTTGTGCAATACAATTTGTTCCAGATGTAATTTGTCCTTGCATTTTTGTACATGCTTTAGCGATCCATTCTGGTGCTCCGATATACCCGATTCTCCAGCCAGTCATAGCAAAAGCTTTTGCTAGACCATTCACAGTAATCGTTCTATCAAACATGTTTTCGATAGCAGCAAAACTAAAGGTTGGGTTGCTGTAGTTTATATGCTCATAAATTTCATCAGATAGTACATAAATTTGAGGATGTTTTTCCAAAACTTTTGCTAAAGCCCTGTATTCTTCTTCCGAGTAAATTGTTCCACTAGGGTTATTAGGTGAATTAAAAAACACCATCTTAGTTTTTGGTGTAATAGAGGCCTCTAACTGTTCTGGTGTAATTTTAAAATCAGTTTCTATAGAAGACGGTATTTCGACGAATATTGCTTCACATAAAATTGCAATCGCAGAGTAACTTACCCAATATGGTGCTGGTAATAAAACTTCATCTCCAGGATTAAGAAGTACTTGAGCAACATTAGCAATGGACTGTTTAGCTCCTGTAGATACTACAATTTGACCCGGTTTGTAGCTCAAGTTATTATCTCGTTTAAACTTAGTACAGATGGCTTCTTTCAACTCCCCATATCCATCTACAGGGGTGTAAGAATTATAATCTTGATTGATTGCTTCTACAGCTGCAACTTTAATAAAGTCTGGTGTGTTAAAGTCTGGTTCCCCTAAACTTAAACTAATAATGTCTTTACCTTCAGCTTTTAATTCTCTTGCCTTTGCTGCCATAGCCAATGTTTGAGAAACAGGCAGGCTATTTATTCTATTCGATAATGGATACGCCATTGGTATTATATAATTATAATTTTTTATGCTATTTCTGGATTTTTACCTAAAACACCCAGGTGTCTAAAATGTTCTATAATGGCCTTACGAGTTGTTTTATATTCATTGTAAGGTAAATTAAACTCTTTGGCTGTTTTTTTTACAATTTTAGCCAACTTACCATAATGAACATGAGATATATGAGGAAAAATATGATGTTCAACCTGATGATTTAGCCCCCCTGTGTAGAAATTTACGAGTCTGTTACTAGGAGCAAAGTTAGAGGTGGTATATAATTGGTGGACTGCCCACGTATGTTCTAAATTCCCATCTTTATCTGGTATTGGCATTTCTGTATTAGGTACAATATGTGCTAATTGAAAAACTAGGCTTAAAATCATGCCAGCTGTATAATGCATTACAAAAAAACCAATAAGTATTTTCCACCAAGCTATGTCTAAAACAGCAAGAGGTAAAACGATCCATAGAGAGTAATAAACGAGTTTAGAGACCACTAATTTTGTCCACTCTACAGCTGGACTAGGAAATTTACCATACGATAATTTTCTTTTCAAATAATTATGCATCTGTTTAATATCGGTAGTAATTGCCCAATTTATTGTTAATAAGCCATAGAGGAAGATAGAATAGTATTTTTGAAGCTTGTGAATTTTCAACCATTTAGAATGTTTAGAAAAACGTATAATTCTCCCGGCATCAATATCTTCATCATGGTCTTTTATATTGGTAAATGTATGGTGTAAGACATTGTGTTGTACTTTCCAATTGTATACATTACCGGCAAGAATATAAATACTACTCCCCATTAATTTATTAACCCATTTTTTACTAGAAAAAGAATCATGATTACTATCATGCATTACATTCATTCCAACTCCAGCCATTCCAACTCCAGTTACAGCCATTAGAATAAACATCAACCACTGTGGCATTTCAACTGTAAGAATTAAAATAAAAGGCACTAAAAAAATAGAAAACATTATAAAGGCTTTGGTGTATAATTTCCAATTACCTGTTCGCTTAATATTATTTTCTTTAAAGTACGTATTTACTCTTTTATTGAGTGTTCTAAAAAACTTTGCCTTATCTATTCTTGAAAAATTTATTGACTTCATAAATGGGTATATTGTTATATCTCAAAAATAAACATTTTTGAGTACGATATGGTTATAAACGATTATTATTTAGAGGAATTGTTCTATTGATTAATTACTTTTGCCATATATTCAAAATCATGGATTTACTTTTAAAATATTTTCCGAAATTAACACAAAATCAAATTACACAATTTTCAAAACTGCAAGAGCTGTATAAAGATTGGAATTTAAAAATTAATGTGGTTTCTAGAAAAGATATTGATGAGCTATATTTGAGACATGTGTTACACTCACTAGGAATAGCTAAAGTAGTTCAGTTTAAACCAAACACAAAAGTGATGGATGTTGGAACTGGGGGTGGTTTCCCCGGTATTCCTTTGGCTATATTATTTCCAGAAACACATTTCCATCTTGTAGATAGTATTGGTAAAAAAATAAAAGTGGTAAATGAGGTAGCTGAGGGCTTAGGCTTGCACAATATTTCAACCACGCATGGAAGAGTTGAAGAGGTTAAAGACACCTATGATTTTATTGTTAGTAGAGCAGTGGCTCAAATGGAAACGTTTGTTCGCTGGACCAAAGGGAAAATTAATAAAAAGCAAGCGCACAAAATTAAAAATGGAATTTTATATTTAAAAGGGGGTGATTTAACTGAAGAGTTAAAAAAATACACCGCAGTTTCAATTTTTAATTTATCAGATTATTTTAATGAAGATTTTTTTGATACAAAAAAAGTGGTGCATTTGCCCATGAAGTATAAAGGCTAAAAAGTAAGAATATGGCATTAACTCCGTCCAATAATTTTCAGAAAGGCATTGCTGCTCCTAAGTTCACATTAGTAGATACCATCTCAGGAAAAAAGGTTTCTTTAGAGGAATTAAAGGGAAAGAAAGGAACAGTTATTTTCTTCATTTGCAACCACTGCCCTTTTGTAATTCACATTAACAAAGTCTTAGTTCAAATCGCTAATGCGTATAGCTCTAAAGGGTTTAGCTTTATTGCCATTAGTAGTAATGATTCAGAAAAATACCCGATGGATGGCCCTGCCCAAATGAAAATTCATGCTGAAAAAGAAAATTATCCGTTTCCATATTTGTATGACGAAACTCAAGAGGTCGCTAAAGCTTATGACGCTGCATGTACTCCAGATTTATATGTTTTTGATAGCAATTTAACATCAGTATATCATGGTCAATTAGATGATTCTAGACCTGGCAATGATCTTCCAGTTACTGGGATAGATATTCGACAAGTTTTAGATCTTCTTGAAAGTGAAAAACCGTACACAGGTATTCCTAAGCCTAGTATAGGCTGTAATATTAAATGGAAGTAAATTCATGCAGTATTATAACTTCAAGATCTTATGAGTTTCATTTTTGCCATTTGAAATAATTTGGATAAAATAAATACCAGGAGTGAGGTTTTGAGTATTTACTTTTAGGGTGCCATTAATTAATTGATGGGTTCCGTTTAAAACTGTTTGAGATTGATTGTTAAAAACCCTATAACTTACAGTTGCAAATTCTTTTTCAGAATGTACTTGTAATATTTCTCGAACTGGATTTGGAAAAACAATCCATTCTTTGAGAGCTCCTTGAGCATTAAATTTATCAATTTCGAGTGTTTGTCCGTAGCATTCTTCATCTACTGAAAATGAATCTTTGATAAGCTCATTTATTTTTAAATTTGCAAAGCTTTCATCAGTTGAAAAGTTAAAGAAGGCCGAATCAATCACTGTATCATCTGCGCCTAAAAAATTTTGCAATAAAGTACCTAATGTTTGTCTGTAATCAAATTGTACAGTTTTTAATTGGTAATTATTATCGTCAGTTGCCTCGCTTAAGTCTACATTAGTTCCAGATACTCCCCCATTAACAGGATTTCCAAATACAAACATGGGAGCAATTTCTCCATGATCTGTTCCTAAACTTCCATTTTCTTTTGCTTTTCTTCCAAATTCTGAAAAGGTTAACCCAACAATATCGTCTGCCAGTCCTTGTTGGTCTAAGTCATCTACGAAAGACTTAATAGCCTCAGAGACTTCGGTTAATAGGTCGTTATGTTTCCCTTCAATAGATCCGACTGATTGAGATTGATTATCATGGGTATCAAAACCACTAATTCTAACAATATAAACCTTAGACTCTAAGCCTCCGCTTATTAATTTAGCTACAGTTTTAAGTTGGTTTGACAAATCTGAATCAGCGTAAGAATTGGCATTGCTTCCTGTATTAAATGCATTTGAAATTGCTTGAGAGTACTGATTAGATAATTGGTCAGTTTCCGCAATATAATGAAGCTCTAAACCATAATCACTGTCTGGAATATTAGTTGGTGCGTCACCTCCTAAACCACTTAATTCTGAATAGAAACCCGATGGATCTTGTCCGGAGATATTAATTGCTAAACCGTGCTCTGTTTCTCCATGGAACCCTAAAGAGGTTTTATTAGAACCAATTTGAACTCCCAAAGGGTAGCTGTCAGTTAATTCATTTATGTAATACCTCTCCATAAATCTTCCAATCCACCCAGAATCATTTCCGTTATCCCAACTATTTCCATCATTTCCGGTAGAATAAATATCTGTAGATGCGAAATGACTTTTATTCTGGGAAGGATATCCAACAGATTGTAATATGCGCATCCTACCCTCATCATATAAATCTTTAAAACCCGTTAGAGCAGGGTGAAGACCAATCAATTGATTTTCTGGGAGCGTACTGTCTAGAGTAATGAAAGAATTTACCCCAGAGTTTGGTATTTTTAGTGAAGGTCTTAAGTTCGCATAGGCATCATATTCGTTAATGGGTATAATGGTGTTAAGACCATCATTACCACCAGCTAGATTTATTAGAACTAACTTACGATTTGCAATATCACAAGTTGATAAATTAGCAGTTTTCAATATTGCCTTTATTTCAAGAGGAAGTAAACCAATAGCAGATGCCGTTGCAGAAAGTTTTAAAAAATTTCTTCTTTTCATATAATTCTAGGTTAATTGAAATTCTGTAGCATTTATTAGCGCCGTAAATAATGCCTCTAGTCTAGATTTAACAACAGTCTCATCATTAGAATTCAAATATTCAGACCAAGCATCTGTCCAATAATATGCGGGAAACCCCTCTAATAAGTTTTCTGTAAAATAATTTTTTCTGTCAGCATCTATACTTTCAGGATATAGTAAATCAGATAATTCTGTTACTAATGAAATTGCATCAGATGGGTTGACGATATGATCTCTCACATAGTTAACAATATTTAATTGTACATAAATTAGACCATTGTTACCTATTTTATTTCTACCACTAATAAAGCTTTCAATTAATTTATACCTACCCAAAACTGTGTTCGAAGAGAACCAATGTCTGTCATAATCTGGTTCTTGGTAATGGGCTGGATATCCTGCAACAGAATCAGGGCTATATAAAATGAGCCCACTACTTGCTAAAAAATAATTATGCACAAAATTAAAAAATCGATAAAAATCAATATTGTTTGTTGAAGGGTTTGCAATTTCAAGTTCAAAACATGAACTTATTTCAGAGATCATTTGTAATGGACTTTTTACTATTGATCCTATAATTTTATCAGTTTCATTTGCAATGTCATTGCCAAAAAAGTGCTCTGAAGACAAAAGTGTTTTTACAGTCGGTAATAACTCATAGTTGTTATTTATGAGTTCACTGGCCAGAGGACCAATAATATCATTTTCAATTTCATCAGTAATTTCACTTTTCACATAAAAACGATACAGTTTTCTACAAAAAGATTTAGCAGTAGCCTCTTTTTCAAATATCATTTCTACAAATGAGTCTAACTCATTAATAATGGTCTCCTCTGAATTACCTCCTGTAATTGTCTGATTATCAAAAGCGCTGCTAAATGTTTTATTTGTTGTATCATGATTCCCTACAGCTATTCTTCCTTTTGGAAGATTTGTATCAGGGTCAATGATACTTCTGTCGTATTGAACTTTAATGCCAGAGAAAACCTTTGCAGCCTGTTGAATATCTAATTCTGTATAATTTGTATAATTTCCCTCCGTTATTTGAGGCCCTTTTAAAATGGTAAATAATTCTAAAAACTCTCGTGCATAATTTTCGTTCGGATTATTTGCATTGTTAGTTGTATTGTTGAGGTATATCAACATTGAATTGTCAAAGGTTATTTTTTTTGCTAAGATTTTTATGTTACCATATGCATAGAAATCTAGTAGACGTAGATGGTCATAAAAATGTGTAGAGGTTCCTGTACCCCCGTCTTTAGAAACGGTAAAAGATGTATGTAGAAAAAAAGTTAGCTTATGTCTTAAGCTTGTTTGATGTATTGCATTATACCACCACCAACTTGATACGATTCTCCTTTTTCTTGATTGACCGTTAAAAGTGTTAGGAAGTTCTGAAGACGAAAGCCAAAAGGCATCAGGACTCTCAGTTGGGAGTGGGTCGTAGGGCTCATCCCAAGCATTAGTTCCATTAAAAGATAAATTATTTAAAGCATCATTAATGTTTAGCGCAGCAAAAGTATTGATGATCTCCTTGTCATAAGCAAATGATGCTCTTCTTAATAAATGTTTTGCTTTACGCAATCCAAGAACTCCGCTAATGGGTAATAAAGATGCCAAAAGAATAATTTTATAGAATACTAAAGATAAGACTCTTAATTATAAAAAAGGTTTAAATTTTTTTATAATTTATTGCTATCTTTTTCAAAACTAACACCTTAGCATGAAAAAGACTATCAAATTTAAATTTAAACCTGTAATTATTGAAGCAAAACGATACTTAAACAACTTCTACAAATAGTCCTTCTTCAGTTTTTGTAACCTTTGCAACCTCTTTTTTTGTTAAGCCTTTAATGGTTTTATCCCATTTTTTGTTGCTCAATCCAGACTGGTTTTTTAAGGCTATTAAATCCATTTTTTCTGCTTTAGTAAGCATGGCTAGAACAGCTTTCTCTTCCTCATTTAATTCAACAGAGGGCGCTTTTTGTTCAGGTCTCATCTGAGGAAAGAATAATACTTCTTGAATAGATTGATTGTTGGTTAAAAACATAATTAATCTGTCCATTCCAATTCCCATTCCAGAGGTAGGAGGCATTCCATATTCTAAGGCTCTTAAGAAATCATGATCAATAAATTCTGTAGCTTCATCATCTCCTTTTTGAGCAAGTTTTAGTTGATGTTCAAAACGTTCTCGTTGATCTATAGGATCGTTTAATTCTGAATACGCGTTGGCAATTTCTTTTCCACAAACCATCAATTCAAAACGTTCTGTGAGTTCTGGATTGTCACGGTGTTCTTTACAAAGCGGAGACATTTCTTTAGGATAGTCTGTAATATAGGTGGGTTGAATGTAATTGCCTTCACATTTCTCTCCAAAAATCTCATCGATTAACTTTCCTTTCCCCATCGTCTCATCAACAGCAATATTCATTGCTACAGCAGCTGCTCTAATTTCATCTTCTGTTTTCCCAGTAATGTCAAAACCCGTAAAATGCTTAATAGAGTCTGTCATGGTTACTCTTGCATAAGGCGCCTTAAAATCTATGGTATGTTCTCCAAAAGTAGCAACTGAAGTTCCGTTTACTGCAATAGCACAATGTTCTAATAATTGTTCTGCAAACTCCATCATCCAGTTGTAATCTTTGTACGAAACATAAATTTCCATCGCTGTAAATTCTGGATTGTGGGTTCTATCCATCCCTTCATTTCTGAAGTTTTTAGAAAACTCGTACACCCCGTCAAAACCACCTACTATTAATCTTTTTAAGTACAATTCATTAGCAATTCTCATATACAAAGGAATGTCTAGAGAATTGTGATGTGTTGTAAAAGGTCTTGCTGCAGCACCACCAGGGATAGGTTGTAAAACAGGGGTCTCAACTTCAAAATAACCAGCGTCATTAAAAAACGATCGCATGGCATTAAAAAGTTTAGTTCTTTTTATAAAAACTTCTTTCACATGTGGGTTTACCACTAAATCTGCATAGCGTTGTCTATATCTTAGTTCAGGATCTGTGAATGCATCATAAGTAACACCATCTTTTACTTTTGGAATTGGTAAGGGTTTTAACGATTTTGAAAGTAAGGTAAACTCTTTTACCATCACAGTTTTTTCGCCAACTTTAGTCGTAAAAAGTGTTCCCGTTATCCCAATAAAATCTCCTAAATCTAGTAATTTTTTAAAAACAGTATTGTACAAAGATTTATCTTCTCCAAGACAAATTTCATCTCTGTTAAAATATACTTGAATTCTCCCCTCGCCATCTTGTAACTGACCAAAAGAGGCTTTACCTTGAATATTTATAACCATTAATCTTCCCGCAATAGTTACTTGTTTACCTTCTTTAAAGTTGTTTTTTATCTGCTTAGAATTAGCATCTACAGGAAATAAATCTGCAGGATAAGGGTTAATACCTAATTCACGTAATCTCGTTAGTTTTTCTCTACGTACAACTTCTTGTTCTGATAATTGCATTCTATTTTCTTTTCTCAAAATGATTATAAGCTGCAAAGATAGTGATTTGCAAAAAAGAACTTTACAGTTAAAAAAGAAATTATAGCGTTTTAAATTTCAAAAAGACTTATATTTGTATGTTGTTTAATTTTAACAACGTGTTGTGTTGTTTTGGCACTTTCGTAAAAAGTGTCTTGGTTTTGTTAACCAATGGAAAGCTTCCCTGCTGTCTCTTATACACATCTGACGCTG
>OJGS01000184.1_pt1 | contig 23283 bp, 21 predicted proteins | sample 1594531 | NCBI WGS metagenome assembly OJGS01 (sample SAMN05416816, study PRJEB24817) | seawater metagenome | isolation source: Sea water | place: Canada:Atlantic | collected 2013-07 | reverse complement strand
CGAGATCAGCCTCGGTCTCGTGGGCTCGGAGATGTGTATAAGAGACAGAATCAAAGGTGCTTGTGGCACTAGCAAGAATAAAAAAAATCCAGATAGGTGTCTTCCATTAGCTAAAGCTAAATCATTAAGTAAAAGACAACGAGCTAAAACGGCTAGAAAAAAGAAAGCATCAGGTGGAAAAAAACAGTTTGTTCCTAACACAAGAGCAGCTAGAGTAAGAAACGCATAGTATGGCAGACAAAAGTAAAATGGCTTGTAACAAGCCAAGACGTTCAGATAGAGCAGGAAAAAAGAAAATGGTTAAAGCATGTGCAGGTGGCAAAGAAAAACTTATTCATTTTGGAGCTAAAGGTTATGGGCACAACTACAGTTCAGCAGCTAGAAAAAGTTTTAAAGCTAGGCACAAATGTGGTACGGCAAAAAGTAAATTAACTGCAAGATATTGGGCATGTAAAAACTTATGGTCAGGTAAAGGTGGAAGCACAAAATCTAGTCCAAAAAATAGACAAGGAAAATATTAGTATATTTGTATCATGGGAAAATTTAAAGAACTAGTTAAGAAGCTAATGTCGGAAGGTAAGTCTGAAACGGCTGCAAAAAAAATAGCCTATACTGCTGGTGTAAATAAATACGGCAAAAAAGGCATGGCTAGAAAAGCAGCAGCAGGTATGAAGAAAGCTAGAAGAAATAAGTAATTAATTAAATAAATATATCATGAAACAAGGTTACAACGCTAGGCTAGATGAATCTCTAGGAGCAAAAAACGGAAAAAAGTCTCAATCATTAAAAGATCGTAGAGACGAAAGTAAAGCAATGTCTAAAAAAGACTATGGTCATGCATACGGAGGAGACCACTCGATGAAGTATGAAAAACATTACCCAAAAAGTGTAAAAGGACATTTAAGTAAATTAATAAAAAAATAAGTATGTTGAACGAAAAATCTAGAGGATTAGGAGATACCATTGAAAAATTTACCACTGCTACTGGTATTAAAAAAGTAGTAGACAAAGTTGCTAAAGCAACAGGTAAGCCATGTGGATGTTCTGAAAGAAGAGATTCGTTAAACAGAAAGTTTCCTTACAGTAAATAGTTAAACTTTAAAAAATAAAAATAAAAATGATACCAAACGGAACAAAATTTCATGGAGTTGCATCCTTTGTACCAACAGAGAATTTAGGATCAGCTTCAGCAAACGCAATGAGAGATGCTTACACATTTCCTGAAGATTTCAGTCAACTTGTAACAATATCTTATAATGGAAAAATTATTAACCTCGGAGCAGGTAATAACGAGCCATTTAACGGAGACACAGTAGAGTGGGGAGGAATCCAATCACCAACTACTCAAGCTTCTGCAATTATATTTCCATATGCAGTAAAAATTCAGTCTGTATATTTTAAAGCTGCTGCACCAATGACTGGAGCAAGTGCAGATTTTAATTATGTATTTAATCTTTACACTAGTTCGGATTTATCAGCAGACCCTGTCAAACCTGAAACATGGACTCAATTAGGAGCTTTAGTTACTGAGTTAACTAATGCAGATGACAGTACTGCACCAGGATTTGTGGAAGATTTAACTTCTCAAAACCTTACTATTCCTGCAGGAAGCATGTTTGCTATTGGAGGAATTGAATTAGCAGGAAGCATTACAGAAACTACTCTTGAAGCAGTAGTTGGAATTGTTGTTACTAAAATTTAATATTTAAGATATGTCATACCAGAAATTACAAACAAGCAGGGCAGTTGCAGTGACTCCATCTAATACTGATGATATACCTAGCATTTCTTCACAAAATGGAAGAGGAAATAATGGATGTGTTTTATATGTAGGGACTGGGGGAAACCTTAGAGTATTAACTGCAGGTGGAGATGACGTAACTTTTGCAGGATTTCCTAACGGAGGATTTTTGCCAGTGAACGTTGTAAGAGTTTATTCAACAGGAACTTCTGCTTCTGACATATTAGCACTTTGGTAGTATGTATATATCCATTGCAGTAGGTATAGGATCTTCAACATCTTCATCAATTGGTGGAGGTGGAGGTGGTTCTCTGCCTCTAACTGACGCTACACTTAATCAAGCGATTACAGATATATTAGCTCAAGACCCCAATGGGGATTATGATTTAGCACCTTATGGCAAGATTCAAGATTGGAACGTTAGCCAAGTAACAAACATGTCAAGTGCTTTTAAAGGTAAGAGTAGTTTTAATGGAGATATCTCTGCATGGGATACAAGTAGTGTGATTAATATGAGTCAGATGTTTTTTGATGCTACTATTTTCAATGGAAATATTAGTTCTTGGGATGTGAGTAATGTTACTACTATGTTTGAAATGTTTTATGGCGCAACAGCATTTAATGATGATATCAGTTCTTGGGATGTAAGTAATGTATCTACTATGGGTATTATGTTTAGAAGTGCAACTTCTTTCAATCAACCTATTGGTAATTGGGATGTGAGTAGTGTTACTAATATGAGAAGTATGTTTCAAAATGCAGATTCTTTCAATCAAGACATAAGTTCTTGGGATGTGAGTAATGTGAATAATATGGGTTATATGTTTGCTTATTCTTTATTTGACCAAGACATTAGTTCTTGGGATATGAGTAGTGTATCTAATTTTGTTGCTATGTTTAGAAATTCTTTATTTAATCAAAACATTGGAGTTTGGGACACGAGTAGTGCAACTAGTATGGAGAGTATGTTCAATAGCTCTTCTTTTAATCAAAACATTGGTTCTTGGGATACTAGTAGCGTTATTAATATGGCTTCTATGTTTAAAGACAATACTGTTTTTAATCAAGATTTAAGTGGTTGGGATGTTAGCGTAGTAACTAATAACAATGATTATGATACAGGAGCTACAAGTTGGACACTACCTAAACCACCTTTTCCAAATCCTAGTCAATTAACTGATGCAACATTTCAAACTGCAATTAATGATATACTAGCTCAAGACCCCAATGGAGACTATGACCTTGTTCCTTATGGAAAGATACAAGATTGGGATGTAAGTCAAGTTACTGATATGGAAGATACTTTTGAAAATAATTCTACTTTTAATGGTAATATTTCTGCATGGGATACAGGTAATGTGATTACCATGAGAAATATGTTTAGAAATGCAGATTCTTTTAATCAAAACATTAATTCTTGGGATGTGAGTAGTGTTGTTAATATGCAATTAATGTTTGCTTTTACTACTTATAATCAAGACATTAGTGGATGGGATGTTAGTAGTGTTGAAAATATAGGTTATATGTTTTATACTAATAGCTCATTTAATCAACCCATTGGAGTTTGGGACACGAGTAGTGTTACTACTATGGATAGTATGTTTTTAAATGCATCAGCATTTAACCAACCTTTAAATTCTTGGGATGTTAGTAACGTAACTATTACGAGAGCTATGTTTCAAAATTGCACATCACAAAACCAACCTCTTGATAATTGGGATGTGAGTAGTGTTGAAAATGCATCAGGAATGTTTCGTGGTTCAGCTTTTAATCAAGACATTAGTGGATGGGATGTGAGTAGTGTTACTAATATGGAATTGATGTTTTATAATAACTCAGTATTTAATCAAGACATTAGTGGATGGGATGTGAGTAGTGTTACTAATATGAGATCATTGTTTAGACAATCTCCTTTTAACCAGGATATAAGTTCTTGGGATACAAGTAGTGTAACTGAGATGGATCAGATGTTTTTTGATAATTCAATATTTGACCAAGATATAAGTCCTTGGGATACTAGTAGTGTAGTTAATATGTATTTTATGTTTAGAGGAGCTTCCTCATTCAACCAAAATATAAGTACATGGGATGTAAGTAATGTTAGTGATATGCGTGATATGTTCTATAATGCTTCTGCTTTCAATCAAGATATAAGTGGTTGGGATACAAGTAATGTGAGTAATATGAGTAATATGTTTTTAGCTACAACTCCTTCTGCAATGAATCAAGATTTAAGTGGTTGGACTGTGAATCCAAATGTTACAAACTGTTCTAACTTTGCTGATGGAACTTCTTCAACTTGGACACAACCAAAACCTAATTTTACTTTCTGTACCCCATAAATAGCTTAATTATTTTTTACTTAACTTTGTTTGTATGAAATCAAGTGTTAAAAGTTATTATGTTCAAACTAATTCTTGGTTGATTGACGTTCAAATGAATTATCAATACAAACATGTTAAGTAAAATGAACTTATCGGATATAAAACTGACTATACTTAATGGTCTTGCTTTAGTTGTTTCATTTAGTGAAATAGAAGCAGTACTAAAAATAATATTATTAATAATTTCTATAGTGTATACGGCACAAAGAATTTATGCCAACTATAAAGAAAATAAATGAAACACTTTAGCTACAAAGAATTTGATTCTCCAGATATGCCAGGAAGTGGTAATTTAATGGATGAGAATTTTTTAGAAATGCTTGATGAGGTTAGAGGTGAGTTTGGAAAGCCTATTATTATAAATAGTGGCTATAGAAGTGAAGATCATAATGCAAAAGTTGGAGGGAAACCAAAAACAGAAGGATCAACAGGTTCAAGTCATATGTATGGATTAGCTGCCGATATTAAATGTGACAATAGTGTTGATAGATTTCATTTAGTATATTTGTTACAAGAAGTAGGATTTCAAAGAATAGGAGTAGCTAAAACTTTTATACATGTAGATTTAGATTTTAGAAAATCTCAGCAAGTAATGTGGATATATTAGTATGAAAAAAATATTAGATTGGTTTGGAGGTACTGTAGTCAAGGACATAATGGGTGGTCTTGATAAACTGTTTACTTCTAAAGAAGAAAAAATTTTAGCTGAGAATGCTATTAAACAAATTCTCATTGAAAAACAATTAGAGCTGCAAAGAATGCAGACAGAAATAATTGTAGCCGAAGCGAAAGGAAATTGGATTCAAAGAAGTTGGAGACCAATTTTAATGTTAGCGTTTGGATTTATAGTTATCTATGTAAAATTTCTTGCTCCTTTGTTTGATTTAACAATACCTGAGCTTGAAAACGAGTTTTGGAATTTGCTACAAATAGGAATAGGAGGATATGTTGTTGGTAGAACAGGAGAAAAAATGATGAAGTCATATTCAGATACAAAAAAATAATATTATGCCAAAAATTAGTTCATATAATACAGTAGCACCTCAAGGTGATGATAAGATAGTTATCACTCAAACAAATGGAACACCAACAGATGTAACTAAAAACATTACTGTTGAGGGTTTAAAAACTTATATAGGACAAGCTGATGATATTCCTACTCCATATATGTATGTTTTAAAAAGACCATATGTTGATGCAACTACAATAAATAAAAAAGCTTTTGTGGCTATGCAAAAACCAATTGAAACAGATTGGTTAACTAAAAATCCTAGGCTTTTTATGTTTAGATATAAAAAGTCAAAAACTTCAATTGTAGATGAAAGTGGTTCTGTGTCGTATATAATGAAAAGGGCAAATTTTGTTCACCCTTCTGATAAAAATGGAGTGTATCAGCAAGTTAATTTTCCTGGTAGCAATTGGGCATCAAGTGCGCAATTTACCTCTGGTGGTGGTTTGTTATTTCCTATTACAACAGAATGGGATATAAATAGTGAATTAAAAATTGCTAAGACAGGATCATTAATAACTGACTTTGCTTCACTAAGACCTACAACGTATATTGAAGTTCCTTTTAATCCTTTAGGATTTTTGTTTGATATCGCAAATCCAACAGAAGTAATATCACTTCCTGCGACAACAACAGAAGATTTTTGGGGTACACGATATTCAGTTACAAGACCTTCTTTAAATGTAAATTCAGATAATAATCCAAGTAATTATCGTACCTCACAAATTATAATGAAATTTGCTATAGGAATACCAAACCCTACATGGACAAATACAAATCATGAGTTGCCTTATATTCTTGGAAATTTATCAAATGCCGTAACATTAAAATATCAATATGATGGCAATAATCCTAAAGTTGTAAATAATTACACACTAACTCAAGGGTCAACAGGTAATGCTTCAAGGTTTAGTACTTAAAATATGCGAGGAGCGCAATTAGTGTCACATCTTTGAGATGTGCGCAATTAGTGTCACTTCTTTGAGATGTGCGCAATTAGTGTCTCCTCTTCGCTTAGAATACCTCTGTTAATTCAGGGGTATTTTTTTTTGATTATATTTGTATAAATTAAATCTAATTAAATGAATGATATTCGTAAGATAGCAGTTGGTCCTGATTACAAAGGAGGAGCTATGCATTATGTTGTAGGGCAGGAAATATTAAAAGGTACTTACAAAATACATCACATAAGATATGATGAAAATGTAGATGCCTTTAAAATATGGATTGAATCTACCTATAACAAAGAAATTGTTTTGTGGAAACAATTTATTAATATGCCTGTATCTGTCGAATATAATATTAACTTCTAATGAAATCACCTTACCTATTTATCACTACTCCTTTAGATAATAAAAGATATAATAACACTAAAAAAATAGGTGGAGTAGACTTTATAACAAGCACCTCAGAAGAAAATCATAAAGCATCTAATCGTATTGCTGAGGTGGTAGCCACACCTATTGTGTATGATGGTCCTATTAAACCAGGTGACAAGTTATTAGTGCACCATAATGTTTTTAAATTTTATAACGACATGCAAGGTAGGAGGAAAAGTGGTAGAAGTTTTTTTATGGATGACTTGTTTTTTGTTGAGCCTGATCAGTTTTATATGTATCATGATGGTAAAGAGTGGAATACTAATGGAAGGTATTGCTTTACAAAACCTGTTCCTACTGAAGATTATTATCTATATAAAAACACTAATGAAGAGCCATTGGTGGGTGAGATAAAATATAGCAATGAGTATTTACGTTCACAAAATGTAAATCCAGGAGATAAAATTTGTTTTAAACCAGAAAGTGAGTATGAATTTGAAGTTGATGGTGAAAAACTTTATCGAATGTTTGACCACCAAATAACAATTAAATTATGAAAGACAAGCCTAAAAGAAAAAAAAGACCAAGAATTAAATATAATCCAAATGGCACTAGACCCACAAACTTTAAAGAAGAATATTATTCAGGCAGGAATGAAAGCAGTAGAACAACTAATTAAAGTTGCTAAAGAAGATATAATTAAACCAGACCCTGAAGACGAGTTGGCTGCTGACAGATTAAAAAATGCTGCAGCTACTAAGAAGTTAGCTATATTTGATGCTTTCGATATACTAACTAGAATAGAAAATGAAAAAAATTTAATGGAAATCGAAGAACGAGGTCCAAGTAAACTAGACACTAAACAAGGATTTGCAGAACGAAGATCTTCATAATTTATACAGAGTTATAGATAACTACATACCTAAAGGTATTCTTAAAAAAAAGAATAGAAATAGGTCATGGAAATATGGCTATGATGAAAAATATGATGTTGTTATAATTTCTAAAACAGGCGAGATAGGTGAGGTATATGAAATTAACGGACTTAGGATTGGATTACCTAAAGCTCCAGAGTCTATTCAAAGAGACAAAAACAAGTGGGAAAGAAAAGAACCACCAAAGACAATTCTAAAAATACAATCTATATTTCAATGGAATGAGCATCCTAATACTTTTAAAGCTCAATGGGTGGACTATATTGAAAGTGAGTTTGATAAAAGAGAGCAAGGCTATTGGTTTATAAACAATAACATTAGTACATATATAACTGGGTCACATTATATGTATCTTCAATGGACAAAGATTGATGTTGGTTATCCAGATTTTAGAGAGGCTAACAGAATTTTTTATATTTTTTGGGAGGCTTGTAAAGCAGACCTTAGATGTTTTGGCATGATATATCTAAAAATCAGACGTTCAGGTTTTTCATATATGGCATCTGAAGAGTGTGCAAATGTGGCAACAATATCTAAAAACTCTCGTATAGGTATATTATCTAAGTCTGGGTCTGATGCCAAAAAAATGTTTACAGATAAGGTTGTCCCAATTGTAAGAAACTATCCTTTCTTTTTTAAACCTGTTCAAGATGGTATGGATAAACCAAAAACTGAATTAGCTTTTAGAATTCCTGCATCAAAGATTACAAAAAAGAATATGTACAATGTTGATAATGAAGAGATGGAAGGTCTTGACACAACCATTGACTGGAAGAATACAGATGACAACTCTTATGATGGAGAGAAACTTTTATTATTAGCTCATGATGAAAGTGGTAAATGGCTAAAGCCTAACAATATACTAAATAATTATCGTGTTACAAAAACTTGTTTAAGATTGGGTAGAAGAGTAATTGGTAAGTGTATGATGGGTTCGACATCTAACTCTCTTAGTAAAGGAGGTGAAGAGTTTAAGAAACTGTATTACGATTCTAATCCACAGGAACGAAGTAACAATGGTCAAACCAAAAGTGGGTTATATTCACTTTTCATCCCTATGGAGTGGAATTTTGAAGGCTATATAGATGAGTATGGAATGCCTATAAACGATGTTATAGAGTATTGGAATAATGAAGTTGAAAGTTTAAGAAATGATCCTGACGCATTAAATGAGTTTTATAGACAATTTCCTCGTACTGAATCGCATGCGTTCAGGGATGAAAGCAAACAATCATTGTTTAATCTTACAAGAATATATCAGCAGATAGACTACAATGATTCACTTATACAAGAACACCATACAACTCGTGGCTCTTTTTCTTGGAAAAATGGAATTAAAGATACTGAAGTGATATGGACTCCTAACACTAGAGGAAGATTTTTAGTAGGGTGGCTTCCTAAAAAAAATATGCAAAATAGGTACAAGAAAAACAATAGAGGAGATTTTTTTCCTTTAAATGAGCATCTTGGTGCTTTTGGGTGTGACAGTTATGACATATCAGGAACTGTTGGAGGAGGTGCATCTAATGGTGCATTGCATGGAGTTACAAAGTTTAATATGGATGATGCTCCTAGTAATCAGTTTTTTTTAGAATATGTAGCAAGACCTCAAACTGCAGAAATATTTTTTGAGGAAGTATTGATGGCATGTGTTTTTTATGGAATGCCTATATTAGTAGAAAATAACAAACCTAGGTTGTTATATCATTTTAAAAATAGAGGGTATAGAAGCTTTAGTATAAACCGACCAGACAAACTTAAACACAAACTCTCTAAGACAGAAAAAGAACTTGGGGGGATACCCAATTCAAGTGAGGCAGTAAAACAAGCTCACGCAGCAGCTATTGAGTCTTATATTGAAACATATGTAGGATTAGTTAAAGAAGATGAAATGGGTTATATGCCTTTTAGTAGAACATTAGAGGATTGGGCAAAGTTTGATATTAGCAATAGAACTAAGTTTGATGCATCTATTAGTTCAGGTTTAGCAGTAATGGCTTGTCAAAGACATCTCTATCAACCTGTAAAAAAACAATCAAATATTATTGTTAACTTTGCTAGATATAACAATAAAGGAAATCGTAGTGAAATAATTAGATAAATGAAAGACGTAAAAATAAATGTTTCCTCTGTTGGGTTTCCAAGTCAGTTTGTTTCTGATAGTGAAAAAGCATCAGATGAATTTGGCTTACAAATAGGTCAAGCTATTCAATACGAATGGTTTAAGAAAGATGGCAACCAATGCAGATACTATAATCAGTGGAGAGATTTCATGAGATTGCGTCTTTATGCTAGAGGTGAACAGTCGGTAGCTAAATACAAAAATGAACTTGCAGTTGATGGTGATTTAAGTTACTTGAATCTAGATTGGACACCTGTGCCTATTATACCTAAATTTGTAGATGTTGTTGTTAACGGAATGAACGACAGGTTGTTTGATGTTAAAGCATATGCCGAAGACGCTATGTCTCAAGCTCAAAGAAGCAAGTATCAAGATATGATACAAGGTCAAGCAGCAGCCAAAGATATACTTGAAATTGTACAAAAAGAAACAGGAGCTGATCCTTTTATTATGAATCCTGATGACCTTCCTCAAACTGATGAAGAGTTAAATTTATACATGCAACTTAAATATAAGCCTGCAATAGAGATTGCAGAAGAGGAAGCAATTAATACAATTTTAGCTGAAAACCACTATAACGATGTTCGTAAAAGAGTTGATTATGATTTAACTGTTTTAGGTATTGGTTGTACAAAGCATGAGTTTTTGCCAGGAGCAGGTGTTGAAATTAAATATGTAGACCCTGCAAATATTGTCTATAGTTATTCAGAAGACCCACACTTTAAAGACTGCTTTTATTGGGGTGAAATTAAAACACTTCCGATTACCGAGTTAATGAAGATTGATCAGTCATTAACTAGAGAAGATTTAGAAGAAATATCTAAATACTCTCAAAGTTGGTATGATTATTATAACGTAGCTCAGTTTTATGAAAATGATATTTTTTACAGAGACACTGTTACTCTTATGTATTTTAATTATAAGACTACCAAGAAAGTAGTATATAAGAAAAAAATACTAGAAAATGGAGGTACAAAAATTATAGAAAAAGATGACCAATTTAATCCTCCTGTAGAAATGATGGAGGAAGGAAGGTTTGAAAAAATGGAAAAAACTATTGACGTTTGGTACGATGGTATTATGGTTATGGGTACAAATATTTTGCTGAAGTGGGAGCTTGCAGAAAATATGGTAAGACCTAAATCAGCTCAACAACATGCATTACCAAACTATGTAGCAGTTGCACCAAGAATGTACAAAGGTGTTATTGAGTCTTTAACTAGACGTATGATTCCTTTTGCAGATTTAATACAAATAACACACTTAAAACTACAACAAGTAATTTCAAGAGTTGTTCCTGATGGGGTTTATATTGATGCTGATGGATTAAATGAAGTAGACTTAGGTACAGGAAATGCTTATAATCCAGAAGATGCTTTGAGATTATATTTTCAAACAGGTTCTGTTATTGGTAGAAGCTACACTCAAGATGGAGACTACAACCAAGGTAAAGTACCAATAAAAGAATTACAATCTAGTTCAGGTGCTAGTAAAACACAAATGCTTATTGCTAATTATAATCATTATTTAGGAATGATTAGACAGGTAACAGGATTAAATGAAGCTAGAGATGCTTCTTCACCTGATCCTAATTCTTTAGTTGGTTTACAAAAGCTTGCAGCTTTAAATTCTAATGTTGCAACTAGACATATACTTGAAGGTTCGTTATATATATATAGAACTTTAGCAGAAGCTATAACTTATAGGGTGGCAGATATATTGCAATATGCAGATTTTAAAGATGATTTTGCTAATGCTATAGGTAAATATAACGTAAGTATACTTAATGATATCAAAGACTTGTATATTTATGACTTTGGTATTTTTATTGAAGTAGCTCCAGATGAAGAACAAAGAGCTCAATTAGAAGCCAACATACAAATGGCTTTATCTAAGGGTGACATTAATTTAGAAGATGCTATTGATATTCGAGAAATAAAAAACATCAAACTTGCTAATCAGTTACTTAAAGTAAAACGTAAAGCATTACAAGAGCAGCAACAACAACAAGTTATGCAAGCTCAAGCTATGCAAGCTCAACAAGCATTAAAGTCACAAGAAATTAAAGCACAGATGGAAATGCAAAAGCAACAAGCTGAGATACAAGGTAAGATGCAATTGAAGCAAACTGAGATAGCTTTTGAGATTGAAAAGCAAAATAATGAGGCTATGCTTAAAAGTAAATTAATGCAAGAAGAATTTAATTATAATTTACAACTAAGAAATATGTCTGAACAATCATTAGCTCAAAGAGAGGTGCAAAGAGAAGGAGCAAAAGCTAATAGAATTAGTCAAGCTAATAGTGAACAATCAAAACTAATACAACAAAGAAAAAATAATTTACCACCAGTAAATTTTGAATCAAATGAGGATAGTCTAGATGGATTTGACTTAGCTGAATTCAATCCTAGATAATGTCTAAAATCGGTATTATTTTTTTCTTATATTTGTAATAATTAAATTTAATCATATGGAATTCAAAGTAAAAGAAGTAACAGTAGGGGAAGAAAAATCAGTACAACAGGTAGAACAAGAGCTTTTAGATAAGCATGAAGAAGGTATTCAAGAAAATCAACCTAAAGCTGAAGAGCCAAAAACTAAAGAGCCTGCTGAGTTAAACGAGAAAGACGTTCTTTCATATATTGGTAAAAGATATAATAAAGAAATTAATTCATTTGATGAGTTAATAAGTGAACGAGAAACTCAGGAAGAATTGCCTGAAGATGTCGCAGCTTACTTTAAATATAAAAAAGATACAGGGAGAGGAATCAAAGACTATGTAGAATTACAAAAAAACTTTGATGAAACAAACCCTGATTCTTTACTTAAAGATTATTTACGTGCTACGGAAGATGGTCTTGATGAAGAGGATATAGAAACCTTAATGGATGATTATTCTTTTGATGAAGATTTAGATGACGATAGTGATATAAAAAAAATTAAGTTAAAGAAGAAAAAAGCTATTGCTAAGGCAAAAGATTACTTTAAGGAAATGCAAGAGAAGTATAAGCAACCACTTGAGTCAAGGGGAACGCAGACTTCAAATCTATCTGAAAAAGAAATGGAAGGCTATAAGCAATACATCGCAGATGCGAAGTCTTATGAAGAAGAGACTGCTAGGAAAAAAGAGTTTTACGACTCTAAGACGTTAGAAGTATTTACGCCAGAATTCAAAGGTTTTGAATTTAAGATAGGTGAAGATACATTAACATATTCTCCAGCTAGTTTAGAAGATTTAAAAAAGAGTGCATTGAATCCAGGTGGTTGGGCAACCAAGTATTTAGATGATAATGGTCTTTTAAAAGATTCGAAAGGTTTTCATAGGAGTGTAGCAATTGCAAAGAATCCTGAAAAATTTGCCCAGTTCTTTTATGAGCAAGGTAAAGCTAATGCCACAGAAGATGTTATGCGTAAGACAAAAAATATCAATATGTCTGAACGTAGAGCACCAGAAATAACAAGCAAGGGAGGAACACAATTTAAGTCTTTAAGCACAGATAGTGGGAGGGGACTTAAAATTAAGAGTATAAAAAGAAAATAATTAATTTAAAAAATAAAAATTATGGCAGGATCAGTCCAAGCTACGCCAGGTTTTGATTTGCAACCAAGTTCGCATCAAACACCTTTAGCGTCAAATTATATTACTGACTTCAACTTTTTGAATCAGTATTTACCAGATACTTACGAAAAAGAATTCGAAAGATATGGTAACAGAACAATCTCCTCATTCATTAGAATGGTAGGAGCAGAAATGCCTTCTAACTCAGACCTTATCAAATGGGCAGAGCAAGGAAGATTACACACCAAGTACGTTGATTGTGGTACTGCAGCATTAGTAGCAGGTGGAGAAGCAATTTTCCAAGTAAATGACGTTCTTAACCCTGCAGGTTCAACTGTACAACCAGGTTCTGGTGCAACAGTTCAGATTGCAATTAGAGTTGGTCAAACAGTTGTTGTTGTAAACAATGATGGATCAGGTGAGTTCAAAGCTATTGTTATAGCAGTTGACCTTGCAAACAACCAATTCACTGTTGCATTCTACGATGCAGGTGGTTATACAGGTGGTTCAGGATTAGGAAATCCTGATGCAAGTATTTTCATCTATGGTTCTGAATTTAAAAAAGGAACAAACGGAATGCAAGGTTCATTAGAATCTGACGATTTCATTTTCGAAAACTCTCCAATTATCATCAAAGATAAGTATGCAGTATCAGGTTCTGATATGGCTCAAATCGGATGGATTGAGGTTACTACTGAAAACGGAGCTTCAGGTTACTTATGGTACTTAAAGTCTGAACACGAAACTCGTTTACGTTATGATGACTATTTAGAAACTGCAATGATTGAAGCAGTTCCTGCTGAAGCAGGTTCTGGTGTTGCTACACAAGTTACTTCTGACCAAGTTGGAAACAAAGGTTCTGAAGGTGTATTCTATGTAGTACAACAAAGAGGAAATGTATGGGCAGGTGGAAATCCTAATGCTTTAGCAGATTTTGATGCAATCATTTCACGTTTAGATAAGCAAGGTTCTATTGAAGAGAATGTAATTTTCTTAAACAGAGACTTTGGATTTGACATCGATGATATGTTAGCAGCTCAAAACTCTTATGGAGCAGGTGGAACTTCTTATGGTCTTTTTGACAATGATGAGGAGATGGCACTTAACTTAGGATTTACAGGATTCCGTAGAGGTTATGACTTTTACAAGTCTGACTGGAAATACTTAAACGACCCAACAATGCGTGGGGGAGTTGATGGTACAGGAAGCATCAATGGATTGTTAGTTCCTGCAGGTTCTACAACTGTTTATGATCAAATCCTTGGAAAGAACGCTAAGAGACCATTCTTACATGTTCGATACAGAGCTTCTGAGACTGAAGACAGACGTTACAAAACTTGGATTACTGGTTCTGCTGGTGGTGCAAAAACATCTGACTTAGATGCAATGGAAGTAAACTTCTTGAGTGAAAGAGCTGTGTGTACTTTAGGTGCAAACAACTTCTTTATCTTCCAAGACTAAGAATACTAACCAAAGAAAAGGGAGTCTCTTTGAAGAGACTCCTTTTTTATAAATTAAATTAAATTATATCAAATGAAAACTACAGTACAAAGAGTAGACAAAGTCTACAAGTTAACAAGGAATGCAGCACCTTTATCTTTTATGCTTGCAACAAGACACACTAGAAGATTCCCATTACTTTGGGTTGACCCTGAAACAGGAATAAACAGAGAATTACGTTATGCTAGAAATCAATCATCTCCATTTGTAGATGAACAAGATGATAATGCAATTATAGAACCTGTTATTTTTGAAGATGGATTTTTGAGAGTTACCAAAAATAATCAAGTTTTACAAAGATTTTTAGATGTTCACCCACACAATGGTGTTAAGTTTAAAGAATTAGATAATGCAAAAGATGCTCAACAAGTTCTAGAAAACATTAACATAGAGCTTGATGCAATGATAGAAGCTCGTTCTTTATCTATATCACAATTAGAAACCTTAACAAGAGTGTTGTTTCAAAAAGACCCATCTAGAATTAGTACAGATGAAATGAAGAGAGATATTTTAGTTTATGCTAAGAGAGAGCCTGAAGATTTTATGTCTATTATAAACGACCCTGTATTAAAGTTACAAGCAACTGTACATAAGTTGTTTGAACAAGGTCTTATTAAATATAGAAACAAAAATAAAGAAGTGTGGTTTTCTACCAAAACCAACAAAACACGACTATGTGTAATACCTTTTGGAGAAGACCCAATTTATATAGTGTCATCATATTTCCAATCTGACGATGGGATTGAGGCATTAAAAGTATTAGAGAACTTAATGGAATAATTAGTTAATAATGATTTTTTTTGTGATTTATTAAGTAGGGAGGTCTTTTTTAAGACCTCTTTTTTTTTGATTATCTTTGTGTAAATAATAGTTAGGATGATAAACGATATTAGAAATACAGTTTTAGCAGTATTAAACAAAAATAATTACGGCTATATTTCTCCACAAGATTTTAATCTATATGCACAACAGGCTCAAATGGATTTATTTGAGGACTATTTCTATGCCTATAATTATCAAATAAATAAAGAGAACCAAAGAACTTCAGGGACAGGTTATGCAGACATAAAAAAAGGATATGTAGAGGTTATTGATTTTTTTTCAGTAACATCAAACTTGACTCAAAATGGAGTTGCTACAGATAGTTTTTTTTTACCTTCACTTGCAACTACAGGATCAGACTTTTATTTAATTAATAAAATATTTATAGGAGGTACAGAATTAGAAAGAGTTGAGCAGAGTAAAATATTATTACTTAACTCTTCTCTTTTAACTGCACCATCTACAATGTTTCCTGCTTATACAACTCAAGGAAATATTGCAACAATATATCCATCCTTGACTGTAGCTCCAACAGTTACGTGTCAATACATACGTTACCCTAAGCCACCAAAATGGACTTATGTAGATTTAGGTACTGATAATGAACCAGTCTTTGACCAATCACAACCTGATTACCAAGACTTTGAATTGTTTCCAGATGATGCTACGGATTTAACAATGAAAATTTTACAGTATGCAGGAGTTTCAATAAGAGAAGCCTCTGTTGTTCAATATGCAGGAGCAAAAGAGTCTGCTGAAATTAATAGCGAAAAATAATTATGTCATACATTAGTCAATATCAATATTACGAAAATGGAGGAAATGCTCCAGAAGATGCTAATTGGGGATCATACCAATATGTATCATTGCAAGATATAGTTGTAAACTATCAATTAATGTATTCAGGTAATCATTCTTTAATAAACAATGAAGAAAGATATAAGATACTTTTTCATGCAAAGAGAGCTATTCAAGAATTAAACTATGATGCGTTTAAAGAAATAAAAGTTTTACAACTTACTGTTTCAGAAGAACTTAGATTTATATTACCTTCTGATTATGTAAATTGGGTTAGAATATCTTACTATAAGGATGGTGTTATTAGACCAATGGTAGAAAACACTCAAGTAAATTCAGCCAAAGCTTATTTGCAAGATAATAATTTTAGAATACTTTTTGACCAAGATGGGAATGCTATACAACCTGAATACTCACCTTTGGATTTTGCTAGAATTACAGGTCAACAACCAAGTATTTATTTAAATAGCTTGAGTCCATATAATGGATTTTTAGGATATGAATATGAAGGATGTTGGTACTTTAACTTTGCAGTTGGTGCTAGATTTGGTCTTAACACAGAAACTGCAAATGCTAATCCTACTTTTAGAATTGACAAAAAAACAGGGGTAATCAATTTTGATTCTACAATGGCTAATGAAAGTTGTATTTTAGAATATGTTTCTGATGGTATGGAAGGTGGTGATGATATTCAGATAACTGTAAATAAACTATTTGAAGATTATGTATATGCATATATAAGTTATCAAATATTAAATAGTAAATTAGGAGTTCAGGAGTACATAGTTAATAGAGCAAGAAAATCTAAATCAGCACTTCTAAGGAACGCAAAAATAAGATTAAGCAATATACACCCAGGAAGATTATTAATGAATCTGAGAGGTCGAGACAAGTGGATAAAATAATATGGCTAAACTTTCAAGAAACTTTGTAGCAGGTAAAATGAATAAATCCGTTGACGAGAGACTCGTTCCAAACGGACAATATATTGATGCAGTAAATGTTAGGTTAGGATCATCTGAATCAACCGAGATTGGAGCAGTAGAAAACTCTAAAGGAAATACTAAGCTTACTAGCTTATTATACGAAGGAGTTCTTCTAAGTAACCAAGCAAAATGCATTGGTTCTGTAGATGATGGAGCTAATGATACTTTATATTGGTTTATAACTGATCCTGCGTTTGGTCCTACAAGTCCTTCAGGTAAAATTGATATGATTGTTTCATTCAATGTAATAACAAACATTTTATCATATTTAGTTATAAGTGTTTCGGATGGAGGAACATCAGGACAAACAGTATTAAACTTCGATAATAAGCATCTTATAACTGGAATTAATGTTATTGATGGATTATTATTTTGGACTGATGATTACAATCCTCCAAGGTTTATTAATATACTAAGAAATTACCCAGACCCTTTAGGAAGTCCTTTGGTTGATGGTGGAGGCAATGCAAGTCTTTTAAAAGAATCATTATTAGTTATTAAAAAACCACCTGCAAAAGCACCTGAAATAGAGCTAACAATTACAAGTGGTGGACAAGAAAATTTTTTAGAAGAAAGATTTATATCTTTTGCTTACAGATACGAATACCAAGATGACGAGTATTCAGCTACTTCACAATTTTCCGATGCAGCATTTCAAACATCGGCATTTGATTTTAGTACAGAATCATTTTTAAACGAAGGTGTAGTCAATAGATTTAATACGGCTATTATAACATATAATTCAGGAGGTCCTTTAGTTACTGCTATTGATTTACTTTTTAAAGACAGTGATGGTACTTTTATAAAAGTAATTGAAAAATTAAAAAAATCTGAATTAGGTTTAGCAGATAATACCGAATATACTTTTAATTTTAGAAATAGTAAAATATTTACCATACTTCCAGATTCAGAACTGCTTAGATTATATGACAATGTTCCTTTATTAGCTAAAGCTCAAACAATTATGGGTAACAGACTAATGTATGGTAACTATATAGAGAATTATAATTTAGTTGATAAAAACAATTCCCCTGTACGATTTGAGTATGTTACTGAATTAATAAGCGAGAATATAGGTCTTACTGAAATAGAGGATAATTTTATTCCTATTACATACAGTATTGATGGTTCGGTAGTTATTTCAGATTCAATGTTACTAATTGAATTAGATGTAGAATTAAAAGCAGGTGGTCTTTTAACTATTGACGCAACTATTGAACATAGTGCTTTTAGTGGAAATACTCCAACTGAAACAAGTGGTTCACTAGATATTCAATTTAGTTATGTGTTGCCTCAAGATTTTAATAATGCATACGAATTAGCTACTAGTGTAGACTTTCAAGAAAAGATAGGTATAGCTAGTAATATAAAACCTATTTTTAATATTGACCCATTAGTTGAAACTTCTTGTGATGGGGTTACATTTACTGACAATATTAACTGTGCTATCCCTAATGTATTAGATGGTGGTTCTCCAACTTCTTGGACTAAATATGAAAGTGGTATTTCAGCAGTAAATCAACCTTTACAAATTATTGCTTCTCCTAGTTCTCCTAATGAAATTTCTATAGGATTAATTGCTATGAGAAGAGTAGATAATACTACAACTCCAACTCAAAGTGCCTATGAATATTTTAAATGGATTAATGCAGAAGTTACTTATCAAGAAATTAGTAATACCAAAAGTCTTCATAGTAATAGAGATTACGAAATAGGTATAGTTTATATGGATGATTTTAATAGAGCTTCAACTGCTTTAGTTAGTCCATTAAATACTGAACACGTTCCTTGTGGATTTTCTGACCTTAAAAATTTTATAAGGGTCTCAATACCACCTCAACAAAAACCTCCGTATTGGGCAACTAAATATAGATTTGCAATAAAACCTAATGCAGAAACTTACGAAACAGTTTACACCAATATATTTTTTACTGACCCTGCTACCAATGACACATACTTTTTATTAGAAGGGGAAAACCAAAGAAAAGTAGAAACAGGAGACAGGTTAATTGTTAAAGCTGACACAACTGGTGCTTTATTAAGATGTGCTTATGCTACAGTTTTAGATAAGGAAGCACAACAAAGAGATTTTCTTGAACCTTTACCAACTGATGAAAATGGAAAAGAAATAAATATTCCTTCAGGAACTTATATGAAAATAAAAGCTCAAGATTTTTCTATAGCTACAGGACCTGACCCTTTTATATTACCAGGTAAGCAGACTAAAACAGTACGAGGAAATGATAACTATCCTATACTTGCATATAAAGGATTTGCAGAGCCTGATGATGCAGGTAATTATCAAAACCTTACTATTCCTGCAGGAAGTAGAATACAAATGACATTTGAGTTTGAAAGAAGAGGACCAGGTGGAGGTAATAATGCGTGTGAACGTAGAAAATATAATTTAGATGTTAGTTTAATTTCATCCACTGATTATGAAAATATTATTGAATGGTTTAATGGAGACAATGTTCAATCAATTTTAAATACAGGAACGCAGGAAGTTGGTGGTAGTACGGCTGGTGATGTAGAAAATGAGTACATACCAACTACGGCAACATCTTCAAATCCATTTAATACATATGGATTAAATCCTGCATTAGGAACAAATTATTACAGATGGTTTCAAGACCCTGCTACTCAAGAGATACGTTTTATAATGTCAGGTACTAGAGCTTGTGGAAGCACTAAAAAAAGAAGGTCTAGAGTTACTGCAACATGGCAAATATTTAGAGCTGAATCTACACTTGTATTTGAAACAGAGCCAACTGATGCACAACCAGATGTTTGGTATGAAGGTGCTCAAACATTTAACATTGCTACTGGAGGTTGTAAAACTGTGTTTCAAGTAGGTTCTAGTGAATCTAACCCAATTGCATTTGTTTACACTTTAGATGGCATTCAATCTCAACTTGTTCTTCAGCCAGGAGAGTCGGCAGCATCATGGACAGATTGTGGGTCTGCTATAATATCACCATCTACTCCACCTGATGACCCTGCAGACGTAACAATTACTAACACTCCATATCAAGATGTGCATCTTGGAAATGTTCAAGATCAAGATGCAACAAGTCCTGCAATTATTGATACATCATTTTTTAATTGTTTTGCTTTTGGGAATGGTGTAGAAAGTTACAAGGTAAGAGATTCAATAGTGGGAAAACCATTAGTATTTGGTAATAGAGTAACAACCACATCTGCAGAAGACTATAGAGAAGCTGATAGGTTTGCAGACATTACTTATAGTGGTATATACAATGATGAAAGTAATGTGAATAAACTTAACGAGTTTAATCTTGGACTTATAAACTTTAAGAAAACAGAAGAATCATTTGGTCCTATTGAAAAACTATTTGCTAGAGCCACTGATATACTTACATTACAAGAAGATAAAATATCTTATGTTTTAGCAGGTAAAAATTTATTATCTGATTCAGTTCCAGGAGGTGCAATAACATCTGTTCCTGAAGTTCTTGGAACGCAAATAGCTAGATTAGAGGAGTATGGAATAAGTTTTAATCCAGAAAGTTTTGCACAATATGGATTTGATAAATATTTTTCTGATCAAAAACGTGGAGCATTAATTCATTTAAAAGGTAGTGCATATTCTAATGAACAACTTGTAGTTATATCTGATGCAGGAATGCGTTCATGGTTTAGAGATAAGTTTATAGCAGCTCCTAATACTCAAAAATTAGGAGGTTACGACCCTTATATGGATGAGTATGTTTTTTCTATTAATGATGAGATGCTTCCAATTGATATACCTTGCGTTGAATGTGGTATTAATCAACTATTGAATTATTATGGAACGACACTTACTTATTGTTTTAATGTAGGAGAATTAGTTGGAGAGGTAACAATAACACTTAATGTTTCTGATTTAACTAGTGGTTCTCTTCAAGTACAGACTATATACGGAGCAACGTCTTCATTAACAAATTTAGTTAATGGAACAAATACCATTGTTGTAATTAAAAATTTAATTTTAACAGATACTATAACACTTGTTTTTGATGGTATTGCATCAGCAGTTATAGATTATACAGTTAGTTGTGTTGACGCTAAAGCATTAAATATTGTACAGGTATGTGTTACTAATAATTCAGATGCAAGTCAATTTATTCATAATCAATATAGATGGATTGATGGACCATTTATTTCTCCATTACATCAGGAACAAATTGAATTGTTGTCATCACCAAACTCTCCTAATGTATCACAGTACAGTACAGTGGCAGGTGTTCAAGGTGCAGGAGTTATTCCTGCTGATGGAGCAATCGTTTCGATTATTTCGAATAAGATACCACCAACAGATGATTTTGTTTTTGTAACACCACCTATGAATTTTAAATATTTAAGGTCAGCAACGTTATATTCAAATACTCCTGCGTCAATTCAAACATTATTAAATGCTTCTACTCAATTAGTAGTAAATTCTTCAGGAGCACCAACTACTTATTTAGGTGACTTTTTAATGCCTGCAGGAACTTCTGGTGATTACTTGTATTTGATATATGATTACAGGTCTCCTGTTTTTGCTGAGTTATGTTACTCAACCACAGATAGTTTAGATGCGTGTTGTGGTTGTTCAGAACCTGATACTTTTATAGCAACACAATGTAGAGCTGATGGGGTGGTGCAAACTGAAACAGTTCAAGGTGTATATACCACAGGAGAATTAGTTATTATTAACGGATGTACTTATGAAATTGGATCAGTAACACCAACGGCAGCGACTGCAACTGTTACTTCTATATTACCTTCAGGTACTACATGTGAAGATATATGCCAAGAGTATCAACTAGAAGAAACTAATGGAGTTGATACAGATGTTGACTACATAGATTGTAATGGGGATTCAGTAACGGCTACAGTTCTTGCAAATGATGATTTAGTTATCTGTGCTCAAGAGATTTCTACAACTCCAGGAATTATTATTACTCTTGAAGATTGTGAGTGCGACCCTGTTGCACCATTTTTAATAGCTGAAAGATGTGTAATAGATTGGAGTACAAATGGTTTTAATCAAGTTACTATAGTAAATAGTGGTTTGTTTAATGTCGGTGATTTAATTACTATAAATGAAGATGCTGATTGTACTTATGTTGTTGTTTCTGAAACAAATGCAGGTCCTGCTAATGCTACTTCTACAGGATTAAGTACTGCTGCAGATTGTAGTGAAGTATGTAATTTTTACACAGTAACTAATAATGCTTTAACATTTGATTTTATATATACTAATTGTAATGGTGTGGTTATAAATGAAAATATTAAAGCAGGAAGTTTTAAAAACATATGTGCTAAAGACGCAGTTTTACAACCTGATTTTGATTTAGTTTGGACAAGTTGTGAATGCCCTAGCAGTGAACCTTCTTTTGTAAATTTAGAAAGATGTGAAACACTAGGTATTACAAGTCCTACCACATATATCGCAAACAATTCAAGTTATACTGTAGGTGATATAGTTCAAGTTGACAACGAGCCTGATTGTAAATTTAAAGTAATATCATTTACTGAGTTTGGAACTGTTAATAGCAACATAATAAACACTTATCCAGGTGAAGATTGCAGTGACGTTTGTAATGAATATACACTTACAAACACCATAGGAGGTAGTATATCTGTTAATTATATAGACTGTAATGGTTTATTAGTAAAAATAGATGTTACTAGTCCAGTAGTTGAAACTATTTGTGCATCGTCAATTACTCCTAAGACAGGAATAGATATAGAATTTGTGACTTGTGATTGTAACCCTGTTACTTCAAACTATTCAATTCAAGAATGTATTACTAATGAAGTTAGAACAGTAACATCTTCTATTGTAGTTTCAGTTGGAGATAAAGTAGAATTACTAAGTGGAGATGGGTGTAAGTGGACAATAACAGGAACTACTGCAAACATTGCTACTGATGATATAATTGCATTAAGTTCAAATCAATCTTGTGTTTGTAACACCTATACGTGGGAAAACAATACTGGAAGTAATTTAACAGTTGAGTATGTTGATTGTCTTGGAACACCAGTTTCTCAGACACTTATTCCTACTGAGGCTGTCTCTTATACACATCTCCGAGCCCACGAGACCGAGGCTGATCTCGT
>OJGS01000180.1_pt1 | contig 23626 bp, 18 predicted proteins | sample 1594531 | NCBI WGS metagenome assembly OJGS01 (sample SAMN05416816, study PRJEB24817) | seawater metagenome | isolation source: Sea water | place: Canada:Atlantic | collected 2013-07 | reverse complement strand
GCACCATACTTATCATTTTTAATTAACTACTATATGAAATTATATAAAATTCTATTTTCTTTTTTTATAATCGGGAATATTCATGCAGCAAAGCTGGAAAAAATGCATGATCTCTTCGAGAAAGATGACTTTTCGCAATGGACAAATGTTAAAGGAAAGCCAGTGGGGAAAGGTTGGGAAATAAATAATGGCGTGATTCACCGAAAAAGTATGAGTGGGGACATCATAACCAAAGAAAAATTTAAGGATTTTGAATTAACCTTCGAATGGAAAATTTCCGAGGCGGGGAACAGTGGAATCAAATACCGGACCCGGGGAAGTCTTGGTTTGGAGTACCAAGTATTGGATGACCAAAAACATCGGGATAATAAAAACCCCACCCATCGGGCAGGATCTCTCTATGAACTAGTAGCATCACCTGACTCGAAGTCTCTCAAACCTGTTGGAGAATGGAACAAGGGCCGTATAGTAGCCAAAGGAAATCTAATTCAGCACTGGCTAAACGGTGAAAAAGTCGTCGAGATCGTTTGGGGTACTGACGACTGGAAGAAGAGATTTCAGAAAAGTAAGTATCGTAAGAATGAGGGATTTGGTAGTTGGGAAGGACCCGTTCTCTTACAGGATCACAATGATCGAGTTTGGTTTCAAAATCTGAAAATCCGAAAACTTTAAATCTTAGTTTTAAGAAACTAAAGGAAACTTTTACTCAAAACAACTTCTCGAATTAAAGATTTTAAACGGTAATCGTAAGGTTTTGCCACAGCCACGATCCGTTCGACCTCTAAGGTATCCCTCGGGGTCAGTTCTCTGGAGGTAAGGAACCGAAGAAGATGGCTAACAAAAGCTTTGGCATAGCGGTCCTTCTCCTTGAGAAGGGAATCATCCTAATTATCTTAGATTAAAACAAACTTAAGAGGAAGTAATATTAAGCCATTCTTGACTTTTTTCTTCATCCCCACAGCATGCTCAATCCTTATGGAAACGATTAAATTCAACCAAGCCACAGTAACTGCAAAAGCAAATGTCTATTTTGACGGAAAAGTGGTCAGTCATTCCGTGGTACTTTCAGACGGTGCCCAAAAAACACTTGGATTAATTTATCCGGGTAGCTACCACTTTAATACGGATCAAGCAGAACAAATGGAAATCATTGCCGGGACCTGTAATGTGAAATTAGACGGCTCAGAGGAATCAAATTCCTACGGCGAGAATCAATCATTTCATGTGACGGCAAACAGTGGCTTTACCATCGAGGTGAACGACGGTATCTGCGAATACATCTGTTCATTTATTGATTAAAGCCCATAAAACCTGATCGCATTTTCTCGGAATAGTTTCTTAGTGATAAGTTCTCCTCTGGTGCTATCCTTTAGCCGCATGCCTCGAGAACTAAAATAGCCTCGAATAATACCTAATTGCTCGGAATAACTCCCTCCCCGATCCGTTACGGGCCAGTTACTTCCATACACTACACGGTCTTCTCCAAAGGCGTCGAAAACAACCTTAAAAACGGGAGAGTAAAAAGATCGATTCTTGGGTGTAGGGTTTACCCCGGCTCGCTGGAAAATACCGCTTACTTTACAGTACACATTTTCATGAAGTGCTGCTTTCTCCATTGCTTCCTTCCATTTTTCATCAAAGGGATCATTGGAAATATTCAAGCCACCCAAGTGATTAATCATGATCTTCAAATCAGGTAGTCGCTTGGCAACCTCAGTGACCTCGTCGATGGAAAAATTATTGATAAGGACATCAAGGGTTAGACCTTTTTCTTCCAGGATAGCCAAGTCTCTCCAGACCGCATCGGTGAAGACGGCATCTCCACCAGGGCGATCCCTCATCCGGAGCCCGACAAAGCGGGAATCTTTGGAGAACCGGTCAATCAAGCCGGCGAACTCATCCGTACCAATGGGCAGGTTGCCCACCAATGCCAAGTAACGATCCGGGTTGTCCTTAACCAAATCAAGCATCCATTGGTTGTCCTCCACGCGACTGCTCGCTTCCACAATTACAGTGGATGCAATACCTTCCCGATCTGCTACTTTATCGAAGTCTTCGGTAAGAACTGGACGATACAAAACCTTGTCCGTCACCGGAGGCCAATCCACCCCTTGTGAGCGGTTGGTATCGTAGAGGTGGATGTGAGTGTCGATGATTTGCAACCGATCACTTGAGTCTTCATTAGGAAATTGGGGAGCTGGTGTGCAACAACTCGAAAATATAAGTGTACCGGTAAGTGAAAGCAGGGCACATACAATAGTGAATGGTATTTTCATAAAATGAATAATCAGACAAGTTTCCAACCCTTGCGGTAAGTTCTCCCCAAATACTTTTCAGCTTCGGGGGCATTGGGAATCTTCATGTTCTTGGCATCCCAATCGAGCTTACTTTGAGCCCGATAGGCAACATTGCCTAAATGATTGGCTTCGGTGAGCGGCCCGGCATAAGCAAAGTTGCACAAAGCTTCAGGACCTTCACCCTTGCAGGCACGGATCCATTCAGCCATTTGTCCAGGAGAAGGTTCAATCCATCGCGCAGGCCGTTCGAAATTTTTGAACTTATCTTCGGGTAAAAGTGCATGCTTACCGTAATCGGAAATAACCATTCCCTTATCTCCGATAAAGAGGGTCGCGTTACCCCATTGGGGAATCTTCCTGTCATGCCAAATCTTGGGTTTCTCGGTTCCCTGATACCAAGTATGCTCAACTGCTGGGTATCCATCACCGCGAGCGGCAAAGGTATACTTCACACTCATAGATGCAGGTGCAATGTCGTGATGTGGCTTCGGACCAGTAAGAGGCTCAATGGTGAGAGGTGCGTCTAACTTTAGGGCCCACCAAGGGAGGTCGTTACGATGACTGCCCAAGTCTGACATGGTCCCGTTTCCAAAGTCCCACCATCGGTACCATTTGGGACCGGGAAAATAGACATTATTAAAGGGACGAAAAGGAGCGGGACCGATCCACAAATCCCAGTCTAAAAATTCAGGAATTGGATGGGCTTCCTTGGGGGTATCATCGGCCGGACTCTTCCAACCCCATGCCCGGCTCACCCAGGTATGCGCCTCCCGTACTTCCCCAATCGCTCCCGATTGAATCAGTTCCACCACCCGACGGAAATTCTCCCCGGCATGAATCTGTGTCCCCATCTGAGTCTGCACACCTGCTTTGGCTGCAGCTTCGGTGATAATTCTACACTCATGAACATCGCGGGTGAGAGGTTTCTCACAATAAACATGCTTTTTTGCCTGCAAGGCAGGAAGCGTGGCAAAGGCATGAGTGTGTTCTGTGGTCGAAACCACCACTGCATCGAGATCATCAATCTTTTCGTAAAAGTCACGAAAGTCGGAGGTTGTGCGGGCATCCTTGCACCAAGGAAAACGAGCGGCACCATCGAGATTTTTCTTATTCACATCGCAAAGAGATACTACCTGTTCATTTCGACAACCCGCAACATGTCCGCGACCTCGCCCCCCTACCCCGATCAATCCAATCGCAAGTTTCCCATTGGGAGATTTGGAATGAGTGATGGCGGGAAATCCAGCCACTACCGATGTTACTGCAGCTGCTCTGACAAAGGATCTTCGACTTAAGGGGAGAGAAACGGGCTGTTTATTCATGGCAATTTGAGGGTTGGTTGGTTAATCGGGTTATACTTTTTGATGAACAAAAAAAGCAGGGCGTGCAACCGATCAGTTTTGATAAAGTAAAACAAATATGATGAAGGTACTTTTAAAAACCCCTCAAATTTTCAATTTTACAGGGCGGAAATTAGAGTTAAAGAAATGCCTGCTACTTTGCTTTCACGGTCACCGAGGTCGGAGTGTAGAAGACCGAAAAACTTTTACCGCCAATTGACACCTCATCATTCTCAAAACCTCCTGAAACCGAATTGGCCTGAAGTACGGTATAACTTTCACCATTATTGATTGTACCTGTTTTTAATAACTCTAACCTACCGGACAAATTCACGGAACCATCAACCTGTATAGGTTTGTCCATCTGCAAAGCAAATGTTCCTTGGTTATAAAGATCTCCTTTAATCATTCCGTGTCCCTTAAGGACTCCCCCCTTTTTTATCTCAAGCCAACGATCAGATCCGATCATCCCTCCTTGCAGGTTGACTTGCCCTGCATGAGAGACTCTCAGTTCATTTCTTGCACTTACTTTTGCTCCCTTCTTTACGACAAGAACTCCGCTTACCTCGAGGCCCAGAAAATTAGTTTCTTTCAATGCGACCGCCGTTCCCTCTTGAATCCGAGCACACCAATGAGATTTGGGTGCGCCACTTTCCTTCATATACATCACTTCCGCATTTTCATAAATATACTCCGACCAATTCGAAGACGAACCAAGGGAACCATTATAGGTTTTCGCATTCCACGTATGATAGGTATTGGCAAACCCTGCGGGTTCATCCACCCGTTCCGCAGTCAGGAGTGCATTAAGCTTTTTAACCAATTGTGGGCGAACATTAGCCAGATTATTTTGCTCTGCAGGATCAGTATTGAGATCAAAAAGCATGGTAACGGGTTCCTTTTTTCGCTTTTTCTTTTTATTGCTTGCCGATGACTTTGTATCTCCGCGCGGGCGAATTAATTTATACTGCCCCTGAATAATCGACGCCTGATTACCTGCTTCGTGAATCAAAAAATCTCTTGGGCGTTGAATGCCCTTACCTGTAAGAGTGGGAGCAAGGGAGACACCGCTCACCCCAAGAGGAATCGGTACTCCTGCAAGTTCACAAAAAGTGGGTAGCAAATCCGAACAATCCATAACCAAGTCAGTACTCGAACCTTTTTTCAGCTTAGATTGATGAGTAATTTTCTCTGACCATCGCATAATTGTGGGTACTCGAATACCTCCCTCATAAATACTTCCCTTTGATCCCTGAAGTCCTCCGTTCGCGTCTAATTGTTCACGATTGCTCCCACCCGGACCGCCGTTATCCGACTGAAAAACAACCAGCGTATTATCAGCTACAGAATCTGACTTATCTCCATCTCCATTCGGGTCTTCCAAGGCTTCCAGAATATTACCAAAATGAGCATCAATCCGGGTGACCATGGCACACCACTGTTGGGATTGGGGGGATAATTTTTTAAAAAAGGATTGGTCCTTGTAGTCATGATCCCAGTTCGGAAGTTTTTCCACTTCCTTAAAAGGAGCATGAGGAATCTGGGCCGCAAATAAGCCAAAAAATGGCTTGCCTGAACGATTGTATTCTTGTGCCTGATTCCTCACAAAATCAAGGCAGGCAAATGCATAAACATCATCACAATAGGCAGGATCGGGGTATTCAGGATGATTTTGAAATGCAGGATAACTCGAATAAGACTGTTGCTTCCTGTATTTTGCCATGCTGTTAGCCTTGAGCTCCAACCCTCCGGCTAGCCTTCGTTTCGAAGGTGCATTCCAAAGGGTTGGCTGGAAAAAGGTATGGGCACGTACATGATGGAGTTCCGCGACAACAAACTTGTATCCGTGAGAAGTGGGAAGAGTCTGCACATTATCGATAGTCGGATTTTGCATATCCTTGGATCCGCCATATCCCCACTTTCCCCAATATCCGGTAGCATAGCCAGCCTTGGTAAGTGCATCACCCATGGTAATGTCATCCTTACGGATCGCCTTCTTGGCATTATCCGGATCATTACGGTCAGCAAAGGTATACCCCTGATGAAATCCGGTTTGCTGGGATGATCGTGCAGGTGAGCAAACCGTACATCCATAACCTCGGGTAAAGTTGATTCCCTGCTCCGCCAAGCGGTCCAAATTCGGTGTAAGCACATAGGGCTTACCTTCCGCTTTTCTCTCAGCTTGACCATTCGGACCGATGGAGCCCCAACCGAGGTCATCCACATATAAATAAAGAATGTTGGGGCGCTCCGCTCCAAAGGCAACACTGGCCAAAATAAAACAGGATGTTTGTAAAAAAAGGATTAGATTTTTCATTATATAATAAATTTACCTTTTCATTTTATCCCTCTTTGTGGCAAGGGATAAGGAGAGACTCACTGAATTTTCGAAAATCAATCGAAGGCCAAAATTAAAGACTCAGAATTTCCCTAATTTTAACCGCTAGTGCTTGATCCGTTGCATAAACAGCACCCCCATGATTCATAAAAGTTGAATCCTGCCGGTTTAAATCGAGTGGGTTACCATGCACATCGCTTACTTCAGCACCCGCCTCTTCATACAGACAAGCGGTGGCTGCATAATCCCAAATACTACCCCCACCCTCCTGTGGCTTGGAAAATTTAAAATGACAACCGGGAGCCGATTCCAGAGAATGACAGGCATTGATCACAGCTCCACCGAATTGTGTCGCCACTACCCCTTGCAGTCCAACTGAACCAGCATAGTTTTCCAACTCCCTTAACACCCGTAATCGTTCAGGATGATCTTCAAAACTTCGATCGTAAGTAAAGACCAACTCGTTTCCCTTCGATTGCATTTTCCATGGTATACCATTCCTTTTCACCCCGTATCCTTTGGTTGCCTGCCAAAGAATATCATGAACCGGATCGTAGACCACTCCGATTTGAGGCGAACCATCCCGAGCAACCAAAGCGATAGAAACGGAATAGCCCGGTTCCTTTCGAGTGAAAGGCAGAGTGCCGTCCAAAGGATCAATACACCAAAAATAATTCTTCTCGAATCGGGAACGGTCGTCTTCACTTTCCTCAGTTAGTAATGCCAAATCAAACTCACAACAAGTCGGCTTAAGAATTCGTAAGATCGCATCCTGCGCTTTTTGATCCACCTCGGTCACCACTTGAGAAGCATAAGTGTCTCCCCCATCCTTATGTAAAACTTCTACCTCAATATCCTGATAATGTTTGATCAAATCACCCGCATCAAGAGCGGCATTTACCGCATGAGTGGTTAGCCGATTGAGATCCATCAGGCGTTTTCCTCCCGCAAGGATTCAATTACTTCCCGGGTCACCCGTTCACTGTAGTCGCTCAGCTTCCAGTGCCCGGGACTCCAACCTTTCATAAAACGATGAAAGTCAGCCCAAGCGACACGGTATAAAGGGCGCCAGTCCTGCTCAACTTCTTCGCCGGACACTTGACTATTTATTCGTGCAAGTGATTTTCGAAACTGAGTAAAATAATAATTAAGGACCTCAACCTCCATTTCTTCCGCTTCCTCATCTCGAAAACAGCTCCCGACAAAATAGGCTAAATCTTTCATCCCACAACCGCCACCCACATATTGAAAATCGACTGCCGCCACCCGAGTTCCGTCTGAATTGAAACAGAAGTTTGCCAACTTGGCATCGCCATGAACAAGGGTTTGAAACTTATTGGTTTTTAACTTGGTATCAATCGCGGGGGCTGCCTTTTTAATCACCTGATCATCCAACCGCTCCAATTCGTCGGGTCTCGTCTCCAAATGCCAATAGGTTCCACTCTCCCAAAGCCCAGTCGCATCCCCATCCAAATTCTCGGCATGGAAGGTAGCTAACCAACTGACACATGCCTCCCACTCAGTCTGATTGACGAAACTCTTACGGCCTTTAAATCCAGAAGCATCTAAATCTTCCAATAGAAGTAATACCTCATCACCTTCCTTCTTCGTTCCTAAACAAGACGGTATCCGTGCGAAGCCATTTTTACAATCCACATCCTGTTTTCGGTACCAATTTGCTTCCACTTGGTAGGATTTGAGTTTTCGCTGGTGAGACAGATCTGTATTCCATCCTCTTGGGTGAGATCCCCTGCCGGGCTGAACATGCTTCACGATAATACTTGAAAACTCACCTCCATCCAAGTTCACCCGTTGAATACTCCCGTATCCACTCCAAAGGCTCTGAACTTCGACCCGGTTCGTAATCCGATTCGCGTTGGTTCGTTCTAGAATAAAACTATCTACCTGCTCAATTTCCACAGCTAAGAACTTAGCTGCCGTCCTGTTGAATACGAATTAAAAAATACCCCGAGTTACCGCCAGTTGGAAGAGGACTGGTTAGCCAGGACATGGGAACGGGTCTTTTGGAATTTACTAAGGGAATCCTGTGCCTGTTTCAATTGTACTTTAATTTGTTTGTCATCCGGGGAATTCTTAAGTTTTTTCTGACAGTCCGAAATCTGCTGCTGCTTCTCTCCGATCCATTTGTTTAATTCATCAAGGCGGGTTTCATAGACTTCCTCCATAGTCCAAGCTCCTACTTTCTTCAAGTAAGCATCCAGGTTCCGAACCATAGAATCTCTTTTCTCTGGCATGGAAGCGGATAAATCCTTGGTTTCCCCCATGTCCTTGGCCACATCAAAAAGCTTAATCTCACCGGTGTTTAAATGACGCATCAGTTTGTAATCTCCATCCCGATAAGAAGTGATCGGGATCGTGTAGTAGGCAGGGAAATGAAAGACCAGGCCCGTGTCCCGCTTAGGAAGTTTTCCCTCATTTCCCTTCTTCAGGACAGAACGCAAGTTTACGCCATCCAAGTCCTTGGGCAGTGGGGCCTCACTTCCCGAAAGTTTGTGCATGGTGGGAAGGTAATCCCATTGGGCAACTGGAATATCGCACTGTGAATTGGCGGGGATGCCGGGACCAGACACGAGCATGGGTACCCGAATACCCCCCTCCCCCATCCTGGCTTTTCCTCCCTGAAGTGGTTTATTACTGGCTCCACCTCCATTATCGGAAGAAAAGATTACAAAAGTATTTTTGTGCAAACCCAGTCCCTTAAGTTTATCAAGCACCATTCCAATCGAGGTATCCATATTTTCCATCATTGCCGCATAGTTGGCCCGCTCCCAATGACTCTTCATTTTCGGTGGCATTTCATCTGCATTCGGATCAAATTTTGAAATATCCGGAATTTTTTCTTCGATACCCTCCCGTTCGGCAACCATATCCAAGTATTTACGGCGGGTGCTTTTCAACGACATATTTCGAACATGCAAGGCATAATGAGAAATCGTCAGAAAGAAAGGCTTCTTATCCTTCGCTCTCTTTTCTAGAAATGCATTGGAAGTCTTGGCCAAGCTGAAAACACGTTTTGGATCATCGAGTGGAATGAGGGTTTTGTCTGCCGGTTCCCACCAGTCCCCATGTCCGTTGCCATTGGGATGCTTGTGAATGAAATCAGTCTCGTCATATCCATGATCCTTGAACCAACCAAGTGGAGTACAGCCCTTGCCAAAAAAACCGCTGATATACCCCTTTTCCGATTCCTTGAGCATTTCGGCCAGAGAAAGTTTCTTTTCAAAATCCACCTGCCTCTTGTTCATCACCACATCATGTATGGAAACACAACCCACCCGGGCAGTGGTCATTCCAAACTGGATGCTTGCCCGGGAAGAGGTGCAAACCGGAGAAGGACAATAGGCATTGGAAAAACGCATACCACGCTCCGCCAGCTTTTCCAGGTTTGGAGTCTGATGAAGGGAATGCCCAAGTTCAGGTCGATCCTTCATCATGGGAACACTCGTCTGGGTATAGCCAAGATCATCTGCATAGATCAAGATGAAGTTGGGTGCTTTCTTTCCGTACAGACAGAAACACGATAGGATTAAAGGTAAAGTGGAGAGGGTGATTATTTTCATTGGTAGTTTATGTAGAGAATTAAAATCTTTTTGAGATAAGTCGGTAAATTACTTTTTTTTGATCAGCTTCCCACCTTTGGTCATACCGATTTCGGCTTCCGCAGTTTTACGGGCTGTGTCGTACCAGTCAGGCCAGGTTTCCTGTTTTTTTGTGATCGCCCGGTTTGCGAAAAATTTATGTTTCTTAAGCTCGAGTTCTTGATCAATGATTGCTTTTTGCTCTTGGTAATCAGAAGGCTTGTTATCTTCGAGTTTCTTCATCTTTCGTCTATGATCCTCTTCGGCTCGTCCTTCGAAATCATCCATGGTTTCGTAAAAAGCCTGGTAACTGTCCTTCACATCACCCCCGTCCACTTCCTCGATATAGGTTCGTAGAATCTTATCCATAGAAGCCACTTTTTTAGGCATCTTTTGGGCAAGATCATTCTTCTCGCGGTAATCCACCACAACATTGAAAAGTTTTTTTTCATCGGTGTTCATATTACGCATAAATTTATAATCTCCTATACGGATCGCACTGATTGGTACCTGGTAGTGACTGGGAAAGTGATGAATAATACCCGGTGCACCGCGTTTCACTTTCCCCTTGTTACCCTTATAAAAGACATTCTTCAAACTTCCGCCATCAATTTCATCAGGCAAGGGAGTCTCATTTCCACTCAAGTCGTGCAGGGTGGCAAGAAGATCCCACTGAACAACCGGAACATCACAATAGGCACCACCTCGGATTCCGGGTCCAGATACAATAAAGGGAACGCGAATGCCTCCCTCAAAGCAGGAATATTTACCCTCCTGCAGCGGACCGTTGTTGCGACGATTTTCTTTTGTTCGGGGGATACATTCACTCCCATTATCGGAGGTAAACATGACATAAGTGTTATCCAAAACGCCCGTTTTTTTTAGGTAATCAAGAATGATGCCTATGTGCTGATCCGTTTCTTCCAACATGGCCCCATACAGCGGTTTGCATTCCCTTTCGAAAAGCCTGAGTTCTTCCTTATCCGTGGGTTTTTCAAGGGCGTCATATTTAGCCTGCCACTTATCCATGTATTTTTTGGATGCCGCATGCGGTACATGAACAGAATAATGGGAAACCATCATCATAAACGGACGCTTCCCTGCATTTTTCTTAAGAAATTTCATCGATTCATCAATAAGTGAATAGATTCGCTTGGGATTATCCGGAGGAAGATCCTCGCGGGTAGGAATATCAATTTTTTCACCATGTAAATTTCCGTTAGGTGCATGCTCTTCGTATTCATCGGTGACATCATAATTCAACATCTTTAGCTTCTCCGTCATCCCCTTACCAAAATGGGCCGTAATGTAGTTCTTGCCTGCGGTCTTCACGGAATCGGCCAGAGAATATTGTCCGGCATATCCCTCGGGGCGCTGCTTTTTATGGTAAACATCAAATACATATCGATACTGCGTACGGGCGGAGGTTTGACCAAACTGAATACTAACACGTGATCCAGTGCAGGTCGCAGTGGGTGCATAAGCATTCGAAAAGCACATACCCATTTCAGCTAGACACTCCACGTTTGGTGTTTTGTAAAAAGAATGCTTCGAGAGCGGTTCCGAATCCATCATCCGGACAGAGGTCTGATGCCAACCCAGATCATCCATGTAAATAATAATGAAATTGGGAGAATCCTTGGCAAAGGATGTAAAAACTGAAAGTACGAGAAAAGGTAATGGAAACAAAAACTTTTTCATAAATTATTCTATTATTTGAAATTGAGATTAATCTATAAATTCAACAAATTTTATGCGGGCATTTTTTTCTGCCTCTTTCTTTTCCGGCCCCTCTCTCCAGGAATAAAGGGTTCGGTGTACATTTGTTTTCTCCTTGTTCACTATATTTTTGAAGAGATCGTCGTTGAGCTGTTTGAGCATTTTTGCCTTTCGGTCTTCAAAATCAGGAAGACTCTGTTCCTTCAGGACCGCTAACCTTTTCCTGTAGAAATATACCGACTGCTGGCTGAAATGATCCATCAGTTTATGGTGTGCCTGTCTAACCTGTTCGGCCGTTCCGCCATCCACTTTCTTGACATATTTTCGACAAGCCTGATCCATTTCCTTGACCTTCTCAGGCATGGCGGATGCCAAATTCTTTTCCTCGCGATAGTCGCTTTTCAAATTAAACAATTTAAATTCATTGGAGTTTAAATGACGCATTAATTTGTAATCGCCCATAATGATTGAACTGATTGGTGGGTGGTAGTGGCAGGTATAATGATGGATAATTCCCGGTGCGACCCGTTTGACCTTTCCCTTGTTCCCTTTCTTAAATACCGGACGCAAACTTCCTCCATCGGTATTCGGAGGCATTGGTGCCTCACTCCCACTCAGGTCATGAAAGGTGGGCAGAAAATCCCACTGTACAATGGGCACATCGCATTGTGAACCGGCTTTAATCCCTGGCCCGGATATGACGGTGGGCACACGGATTCCACCCTCATAAATCGAACGTTTTCCCTCCTGTAACGGACCATTAAACCTGCGGATTTCTCCATCAACTTTTCGCTTTTCGGAATGTCCGCCTCCATTGTCGGAAGTAAAGATGATGTAGGTATTTTCCAATTCGCCTGTTTGCTCAAGTGCATCAAGCACATCGACCAATGTGAGATCCATTTCCTCCACCATGGCTGCATAGGTAATCTTTTTATTTGCTTCTCCTTTCGGGTTGTTAACCGGATCATCGTTTAGTTCTTCCAGGCCTTTCGTATCATATCCTGCTGCGATCCACCGCTTTTTAGTTCGTTCAAAAGCCTCCCGAGTACAGACAAAAGGAATATGAGGAGCATAATGCGAAACCATCATAAAGAAGGGCTGCTTTCCGGCATGTTTCTTAAGGAAGCCTGCGGCATCTTTTCGTAAAGAATGCATCCGCTTCGGATTATCCGGAGGAAACGGGGTTTTGTCCTTAATCGGATCCCAATAGGAACCATGCCCGTTACCATTTCCTCCCGGTTCACCCGGATTTTCATCGGTTAGGTCATACCCGGCCTCGTCAAATCGTCCCATCGCACTACATCCCTTGCCAAAATGAGCGGTGATATAATTCTTTCCCGACTCCTTGAGCATTTCCGCCATGGTAATTTCAGCTTCATACCCATCCGGACGCTGAACTTGAGACAGAACATCAAAAACATTCCGGTACTGAATCTTGGCGGTCGACTGACCATGCTGGATACTGATCCGGGATGCGGTACAGGTAGGTGATGGAGCATATGCAGCAGTAAAGCGGGCTCCCATTTCAGCGAGCCGCTCGATTCCGGGTGTTTGAATGAAAGCATTTTGGGTCGAGGGCTCTGCATCCATCATCTGTACCGAAGTATCCGCATAGCCGAGATCATCCGCATAGATGAGAATAAAATTGGGTGCCTTTGCCGATAAGCAAAGTGACGCGACAAAGGGAAAAAATATCGTGATTAGACGAATGGTATTCATGGTAATTAGTTTTGGTTAGCAGTTCCACGATCCTCGTGCATCTGGATCAGCCGTTTGGAACGTTCGAGTTGTTTATCCTGAAAATCAACATGGTTCTGGGAAACACCCACCTGAAAAGCTTTTTGCTTATTCGACGGATCGGTAACCAGTTCCGCCTTCAGTTTAGCCAACCGATTCCTTCCATTTTCAATCCACCCTCCCTCAAGTAGCTCAACATAATTACGTCGGGTTAAGGTAACCGTCTCCGCATTAACCTCTTTCAGGTACTTCGCCCGTTTCTTATCAAGCTTCCGGACAAGATCGGGCATATCCGCAGCCAAATCATTTTCTTCACTTAGGTCCTTACTAATATCAAACAATTCAGTGTTCAAAGAATCGAGGTCCTTGCGCAGTTTATAATTACCGGAGCGGATGACAGACTCGGCGACGCCGGTATGCCAGGGAAAATGAAAAATTAATTCCTTGGTATTACGTTTTACCCGTCCCTTGTTTCCTTTTTGAAAAACATCACGCAGGCTACCTCCGTCCAAATCTCTGGGCAGTGGATCCGTACCGCCTGCCAAGTCATAAAAAGTCTGTAGGAAGTCCCATTGTACGATCGGAACCTTGCAGTAACTCCCTCCCTTTACTTCAGGCCCACGAACGAAGGATGGCATGCGAATGCCGCCTTCATAAAGACTGCCTTTTCCGGCCTTAAGCGGAGCATTTCCACGAAAACCACCTCCATTATCCGAGGTGAAAATCACATAAGTTTCCTCCTCTATCCCAAGTTCATCAATCGCATCCAATAAGGTTCCAAATGCACGGTCCACATCATCGAGCATGGCAGCGTAATTAATGATCCATCCATGGTTATACATGGCAATGGGTATTTCTTCGTCCGGCATTCCGTCTTTTTTCTCATATTTCTTACCCTTCGGCAGTTTCTTGTATTTCTCACGGGTTCCCTTGAGCGAGTCGTGCCAAATATGGTTGGCATAATGAGAGAGCTGCAAATAAAAAGGCTTCTCAGCAGCTACCTGTTCCTTCATGAAGTTGATGCTTTTTTCAGTAAGCGAAAAGATTCGCTTGGGATCATCTTCAGGGAGATGCGTCTTGCCGTCATCATCAAAATCGCCGGGCCCGTTCCCATTCGGTCCATCCGTGACATCATATCCAGCTTCAGTCGGCTTAATACTTTCATTGTGCCACTTGCCAAAATGAGCAGTCTGATAATTTGAGTTCGCTTTTTTTAAAGCCTGCGGAATCGTGATTTGTCCAAGATATTGCTTCTTCGCTTCCACCGCAGAAAGTACGGTGTACCTCAACCGACTAGGCGTCATTCCATGGAGCAGACTATTTCTTGACGGAGCACACAAAGCCGAGGGTGAGTAGCAGGAGGACAGAACCATCCCCTCGCGTGCCAGTCTTTCCACATTGGGAGTCCGGTTAAAATCACTCCGCGTATCCTCGCGCCCTTGGATCATTTCAACCGAAGTCTCAGCCCAACCGAGATCATCCATGTACACCAACACAAAGTTCGGAGCCTTGGCAGCGTTCAAGACTGAAGCCAGTACCAAAAAGGCGGGAATCAAAAGGTTAATGGAATGCTTGAAAGATTTCATTTGCTCAATGAAACGTTCTGATGGTGGCCCTTCGCGAATCATAGAAAGGTCTTGTTTCATAAAGCATGTCTAAAACAGATTCGTAGGTAGATTCATTGAGCTTCAACCAACACTCTTACTTGGTCTAAATGTCCGGGGTTTTCCCTTAATTCAAGAATAAGCGAATGTCTATCCGCGGTTAGAATTAACTTATCAAAACCCTTTCTTTCATCACCTTCCGGTCTGGGTTCAATGGTTCGTGCAGAGGGGTAGTCTGCCCCGGGTATGCCAAAAACGACCTCGGATTCATTTAATAAACGATCTTCGGTGATAACACCCACAATGGGCTTCGCAAATGTAATCTGTCCAATGACACTACGGCGACGGTTCGGATTCTCTCCTTCAGGGTAGGCATCCAACTGTAACAAGTAACTTGTCATTGCCCGGTGAGGAACAAGGGTTGGTTTTTCCTCATAATGTGACTTCTCATATTCCCCGGGATCAATCATATCCACCCGCATACTCTCGTTGGAAAGAAAACCTCTCTTTTCAGGAAAGACAACGATGTGTTCGTTATCTTTATAATTCCCGGGATGAAAGTCTGGTCCCGGAGAGACAAATCGCATGGAACCGGTGGTTTGAAGAACACCATAATTAACCGGCAAAGCATTTTCAAACTGACTGGTTTCATAAGAAACGGAATCAATCACCGAAGAATTAACACGTGCACTTATTGATTCCCCCTCCCTTACTAAATGAGAAACTTCTTCCAGCCCTGCTTCACGGGGCAGACTTACTTCCACCTCGCCATCAAATACGCATACCTCAGTTTGGCCATTCTCGCTCACCGAAACCCCGAATGATGTACCGAGATCCACCACATGAGCTGCCACTGTGTCGACCACAAAACCAACCGCGGATTCTGGGATCGTCGCAGTCACCAAACCCTTATGAAGCAGGACTCGATCTTGATCAAAAACCTCCAATTCTGCTGGTCCCTGCACCGTAACCCGTGCCCCATTTGAAAAATCCAGTCTCAATAACCCACGAGTCAAGGAAAGGATTCCAGGCTCCACTGTTTCCCCAGTCTTGTAGGTAACTCCATCGGCACGGTATGCACCGATAACATGCGCCACCTCGGCAAATGGCCGATTGGATACCTGAAAAATAAGCAGCCCAAAAAACAGAACCAGGCAGGCGGCAACCGCCCACACTGTTTTACGGGTAAAAATGCTTTGCCCGGGAAACAGAATCGTTCCCTCTTCCTCCTGCTGACTTGAAAATCGACGTCGTAAAGAAGCATGCAGACCAACCGAGTTTAGGTAGTGAATACGGGCTTGGGGATCTTGAAGCATTCGTTCCTCCAAGGCTTTCATATCAACCTTACTAATGGTTTCATTAAGAGACTGATCAATTAAGTCCTGAAATTCCTTATCTTTCATCAGATCATACTCCCCTCTATTCCAAGTTGAGCTTCGATACATTGATGTAATTTACCGCGAATGCGATTGAGCTTTTTATAAAATTTATTGGCGGTGCCGCCCTTTTGTTTGGCGTAGGATTGTACGGTGGCACCTTCGGCATAACAGCCGGAGACTATTTCACGATCGTCCTGTGGAAGTTTCTCCACACATGAATCCAATGCCCGACGACGGGCTTCCAGTTTATCGGCTTCCTCCGAATTATCTGAGGCTAAGAGTTCAATCATTTTCTCGCTAAAGACATGGCGATCTCTTCGAGCCCGGGTCAGGTGATTGAGTGCTTCATTCTTGGCCACCTGAAAAGCCCAGTTCCGAAAATTAGTTCCCGGCTTAAAACGATCAAAACATCTCCACATAGTCATGCTCGCCCGTTGAACCACATCTTCTGCATCTGCGCTTCTTCCCACCATTCCCAGGACAAAGGAAAACACCGCAGGCTCGTGTCGCACATAGAGAGCAACAAAGTCTTCATGTCGGTTGGAATTTGAGCTTGGGGTTGCCATTGAAATAAAGGTTATAACTAGTAAGTTACAATTAAATCAAAATTAGCCGATATTTTATTGCATGTAAGGACATTAATAATCTGCACTAGGATCCTGCAGGATTTACGAGTCGGAGTCGAAAGAGAAAGCATTAATATTAAATCGGCTCACTTTACTTATTTAGTTATTTTACTCCGAGTGGCATGAGGCGTTTTTCATAGTTCCAATTGGCTTTTTTGTTCATGTTCCTGAGTGTAATAATGGGGGGGCAATAATATTGGTTCCTTAAACGGACCAGCTCTTTTTTAAGCTTTGTTATAACTGTTTTATTCTCAGGTATGAAATATTGACTAATCATTTCTTGGGGATCTTTTTTAAGATCAAAGAATTCCCACTCGTTGTACTTTGGGTAATAAATCAGTTTGTTCCGTCCGTCCGTTACCCCGAAATGGGGCTGCACATTATGGTTCGCCAGTTCGTGATAGGTGTAAAGAAAAGTCTTTCTCCAATTATCCGGAGTTTTGCCCTGGAGGACGGGAACCATGCTTTTGCCTTGAATTTCTTGAGGGATTTCAATTCCTGCAATATCAAGAAAAGTGCTGGCTATATCAATATTGGACACAATGTCTTGATCGTTCACCACGCCCGCTTCGACTTGACCCGGCCAATGGACGATGAACGCGGTTCTGAAAGACTCCTCGTACATAAACCGCTTATCAAAAAATCCATGTTCTCCCAGAAAGAATCCATGATCCGCCATGTAGATGACAATTGTGTTATCCGCCAAATCATTTTCTTGAAGAAAAGCACGGATACGCCCCACATTCTTGTCGATACCAGCCCCCGCAGCCAGAAAGTTTTTGAGAAGGGCCTGATACTTGAAGCGGGAAAGCTCCCTGTTTTGATCATTCCAATTCAAATTCATTGCCTGAAAAGGTTTGGAAAATTTTGAGCGATAAGCATTCCAGGCTTTTCTTTGCTTCGGGTTGAGTTTGCCTAACTCCCCTGGATCACCGACTAGAATCCCATGCGACAAGTTTTTATAAAGAGTCAAAGTTTGCTCGCGTATCGCCGTCCCACGATAGGAAAAATCATCAAATAAATTATCAGGTTCGGGAATATGAATGTCGTCGTACAGATCATATTCTTCCGGACCCGGACAAAACCCATGGTGTGTGGCCTTGAACTGGGACATCAGCATAAAAGGTTTGCTTTTATCACGACCGTTTTTCAGCCATTCGATCGTTAGGTCGCCCACAATATCAGAATTATAACCGACCACCGTCCGGGTATCCTGTAACCCTTCCGCATTACCCCTCTGAAGAAAAGGATTATAATACCGACCCTGCCCCTTCATGACATCGAAATAATCAAAGCCTGTCGGTACTGATGCCAAATGCCACTTCCCGATGATCGCGGTTTGGTATCCATTTTTGCGCAATATCTTAGGGAAGGTCTGCTGGGATCCGTCGAAGTTGGTATTTCTATTCCAGGTAACCCCGTTTCTATGCCCGTATTTTCCGGTAAGTATGGCCGCCCTGCTTGGACCGCAGAGCGCATTAGTTACGAAACATTTCCTGAAAAGCATTCCTTCACTCGCCAGCTTGTCGATATGCGGAGTATGGGCGACTTCTTTAAGTCTTCCACCGTAAGCTCCAATTGACTGCCAAGCATGATCATCGCTGAAAACAAAAAGGAGATTGGGTGATTCCGATGGCTTCTTCGCCAGCGAAGCAACTACTTGCGCCCAAAGGAAAAAGAGAAGGATGGAGTACTTGTATTTCTTATTCATGTTTGATTTTCTCTCTCGAATTCATGAGGGAGGAAGATGCCATGAAAGCACTGTCCTCACCCTCGGCACTCAAGAACGTTTAACCTCAATTAAATCCACTTCAAGGTTGGTTCCTTCCGAGCCCTTGAGCTTGATCTCGAGAGATTTGATAACGTTTTTCCAGTTCGTATTACCTGTTAGCGGAAGCCGAACCTCCTTGAATTGTTTGGAGGCAGAAACTTTCATGACGGAACCAAGGGATTTGCCATTGGCAAGGGCCTCGATCTCAAGAGGTGCATCTGCCCGCAGCTTAATGAGCAGTGCTTGGTCGGATCCGTTGGGTTTGATCTTGAGTCCCTTGCGAACCAAAGAACCGGGTTTGCCGGGAAGACGGAATTGCAGAAAACCCTGAAAGCCGGCTATATTTTCCCTTATTCCCCTGCCCTGCCAGCCTTCGGTCTGCCAACCCCCGCAATCAAATTCATAGGCAAGGCGCCCGTCCTGCGGGTCCCGACCGTTGAGCTTCTCCCACTTGTCGGACAATCCGTCGCCATCGTTGTCTTGGCGGTTGATTTCGTATTCCGGGTTCACCCCCCGCCCACCTTGCCAATCGTCCCCGTTATGACGGAGCGCATTGGAGGATTCTTCATCTGCTCCTAGATCGCCCTTAGCCAGCCAGGTGTCGAGCAGCTTGCGATGACGATTCAGTTCCTTGGCAAACTTGGGATCACCCACCAAATTATTCACCTGAGCAGGATCCTTAGATACATCGTAAAATTCCTCCTTGGGCCGTTCACCAAAGTAAATCCTTTTCAAGTCATCGGAAAGTTTATCCGCAGCGTAGAGTTCCTTGAGGTTTTTCAAATAGTCCTGACCGTCCCGGTACTGCGGTTGGAGCAGGATGCGGTCGAGCTTGTAGTTACGAGTATAACGGAACTTTTCAGTCCTTATGGTACGCACCCGGTCTATGGTATGATCGAGCCGGTCCTTCGCCGACGCCACCCATTGGCGGGGCTCGAAGTCCTTGGCGAAAAGATTACGTCCTTCGTACCATTCGGGCAGCTTGATGTCGGCCCAAATTAGAGTGGTGGCAGTTAAATCTAGGGTACTAACCAAGTCCTTGCGGGCTCCCTGCTTGGGCACCCATTTTTCAGGCCCCATGAGCACGAAGGGCACGTGAAGACCACCCTCGGTCGGCATCTGTTTGTGCCGGACCAAGTGATTGGCTCCGTGATCGGATAAATAAACCACAATGGTATTCTGTTCGAGTCCCGCCCCCTTGAGTCCAGCTAGGATTTTCCCGATGTGATCGTCATCGACGCGCACGGCGTCACAGTGCTGAGCCACGACTTTACGGTACAGGTCATTCTGTGGGTAATCGGCGGGCACGGTAACCTTAGAAGGATCGGTACGCCTGTCTGCAGCCAGTTTCTTGGTGTTGATTTTTCCACCCTTGGTTTGAAACTGAATGAAAAAAGGCTGATTTTGCTTGAGGATGTCCCAACTGTCAGCCTGTCCTTTGAGTTTGATCTTCGAGTAGACCTTATCGTTTTCCCATACGAAGTTGTAATCGGTCTTCCCGTGATTGAAGGTCATGTAACCTGCTTCCTTCATAATTTGAGGTAGAATCTTCATACCCTCGGGCAAATAAAGCTGTGCATCCTTGGCTCGGGACGAACGGTGCTCATGGGAACCAAACCTTATTTGGTTCGCCCCGACCATCATCGAGGATCGGCAAGCTGAACATACGGGAGCCGGTACATAAGCTCGATCGAAGCGAACGCCCGCCTTGGCAATCGAGTCAATATTGGGAGTAGCCAATTTGTTAGCTTCATGTCCATAGGTTCCCATCCACGGGGAAGTATCTTCAGCAAAGATCCAGACAATATTAGGACGGGAATCCGAAGCAAAAAGACAGCCTCCTAGGGCAAGCAATAAAGTAGTAAGTAGTTTCAAGGAACTTTTCATTTTTTATGTTTTATAGAAAGGTAATACTATTTCTTCATGGGAAGAGGATCCCGGTATGGACGATGCCAGATATTTCGATAACGTACCGGATTCCCATGATCCTGGAGCCTAAGGTTACCGGTCTTTCCCTTGCTTCCTCCCACTTCCATATTGTCCTGGATCAGAACGCCATTATGCAAAACCGTGTAAGCACTTTTACGAATGTATTTCCCCTCCTTATCCTGAACGGGGGCATGTACAATGACATCATAGGTCTGCCACACACCAGGAGCCCGGCATGCATTAACCAAGGGAGGGTAGCGGTTATAGATAGATCCTGCCTGACCATGAGAATAAGTGGAATTTTTGTACGAATCCAGGACCTGAACTTCAGGGCCTCCCAATGGGAAAAAACCTGAATTCCCCCGACCCTGCCCGGAACCTTTTACTTCGTCTGGAGTCCGCCACTCCACATGATACTGGCCATACCCGAGCTTCTTTTTTGTCTGAATCGTACCGGTACCACGAACCACTTCCATGGCGCCATCAATCAATTTCCATTTCACTTCCCCTCCCTTTGTGCTCTCCCAAAGATTAAAGTTCGTTCCATCAAAAAGTACGATGGCATCAGATGGTGCCTTCCCCACTTTATCAGGATTTCCGTAAACTCCGGGGGTCACTACCGGTGGTAAGGATGAATCTTGTTTTGCACTTTCTGCAAATGCAGAAAAAGTAAAAAGAGATAGAGAAAATATGAACAAGTTCTTGTGCGTTTTCATTACAATATATCTAGCCCGTGAAATGTTTTATGCCTAGGAAAAAGCGACATTAATGAACTGATTTTAAAAAGAGTTAAACTCTTCGGGTGCAATTCCAGGCAATAATCAACGCCGATATTTGCGCAATCTTTGATCGCTTTCCAATAGGTCAGAAAAATCGTCCACATCGATATCCTTTGTGGCGGAACGCTGTCTTCTCGGATCCAAATCATTGGACACCAGTCCATGAGGACTGAGAGGTTCCTCCTCCCGTCCCAAAACATCTAATACCTTGCGGGCTAATTGCCTGCCAACAGGTTCACCCAGTAAGCCCCCAATATGCAGATCACCGTAGGGATTATTTTCCCCTTTCTTATGAAACCCAGCTTTTTTCAACCAGGTGGAATAAAACTTTTCGTTGGAAATGAGGGCATGTTGATCACAAATCTCGATCTCCGGATGCCGGCTCATCACTTCCAGTGCCCATGGGTTGATGAATCGCTCCATGGTTTTCTGTACTCGCCCGGTTGCCTTATTATCGGGTCCCAGTTCACCAGGGGGAGGATATCCACCGGGAATCGGAGTCGTGGTGACAAAGATCAGTTTTGCCTTGGTTTTCTTCAATTCTGCAATCACTTTCTCCAAATCTTCCTGATAACGTGCCTTGGTATTAGCTGAATCCCACTGACCAAAATTAAAACTGATCACATCCCACCCCAGTCCGGGTTGGTCATAAGCTCCTAGCCACTGCACAATATTTTCCACGCCCTTGCGGACTGGACCGCAATTAGTGGGAGGATGATAGATATTCAGTTTTCCCATCAATGCAGTACGAAGAGCTTTGTCATAATTTCCGGAAATCGAATCTCCAATGAAAAGGTACCGGCCAAGGTTTGGATCATCCTGGTTTTTAGAGTCCTCGAGCATTCGCAGGCAGACTTCGCTCGCATGGAAAACATTTCCTTCCATCTTTCCGTGAACGAAAGCCTGCTGAACAAAGGGTTTGATATCTTTCTGACTCAGAAGTCCCATAATCCGGTGCTGTCCATCATGACCCTGGGTGCCGATTTGGTAGATTGCATCACCAATCTGCACATCCATAAAACGACTGTTTTCACGAATAAATCTTCCTGCTATCCACGGCTTCGCAGGGGTTGGTAATTGGTCGGGGATTGGAGCTATATAAAGTTTTCCGTCCATGATTGGACGCCTTCCCCGCTCTTCCCACTTCCTGATCGCTTCTGCATCCTTGAAGGTTCGTTTAACATATAAATCCTTAGGCAAGTTGTAGGAAAATTGTTTTTCCCCCATTTCAAATTTCACCTTCCTCGCATCGAACTCACCTCGTTGCACTCTGGATTGCAGACCCACTTTCGTATTCACATTGAGCATAACCTCGATTGCTCCATCCGCATTGCGTATATAAAAGTTCCGCATCTCCTGATCTAATGGCGTAATCACTCCATTGGTTATCCAGTCTCCGGTAAGAGGGTCCGCATAGGATCGCTCTTCTTTGACTGTGGAAAATTGCCCAAAGGCAAACGATGGCACCAAGGCAAACACCAAGAGTGAAAGAAAGAACCGAAAGGGGCTATACATACAGTTTAATTTTAAAACAATTTAGTGCCCACCAATAATCGACATGGAATCAATAACCAGAAAAAGTCAGAATGAATCCGAAATTTTACACTCGATCCAGAGTTCCGGAATAGCCTGCAAAAGAATCGGTCTCGACTCCAAGCCTTTGCAGAATGCTAACAAAAAGTTTTGCGAGTGGTGGTTCTTCCTCCGCCACTTTACTTCGCCATCCAGCATCACTTGTAACCCCGGCTCCCGGCAGGCTTCCGTCCTCACGCAAGCCGACATAGTTAAGGAAACGTCCATTGGAAAAACCAAGGTTTTTTCCTCCCGCAGAAATAATGGGGTAATTCCTCGAGAGGTGAAAGCTACTCGATGCGGAACCGTGCATAGCAAAGGTATTATCCAACATATTACCATCGCCGTTTGGCTCACGGGTACCCTTTAGTTTTGAAACAAATCGTCCAAATTCCTCGGCTTGATACCGGTTATAAGTTCCAAGGTTTTGCCAGCCATTTTTGTTCTTAACATCATGAGTCAATCCATGGGCATTTCCCAAATCTACCGCCTTGGAAAGCATATCATGAGTGCCTCCTCCATTTTCCCTACCCAGTTGAAAAGTAGCGACGCGGGTGGAGTCGCTCAAAAAGGCAAGATAGATCAGATCATACATTGTCTGAAAGTACTGCCTCGCTTCGCCTGGGCCCGCTTCTAGATGCAGGTTTGAAGAATCAACTTTTGGTAAGGGAGTATCCTGCCACTGTAGAGCTTTCGCCATCCTTACCTCCGTGTCCCGAACCGAATCAAGGTATTGCTGAAGAGTATCCTGATCATATTTTGAAAGTTTTCTGGCTAAGGAACGGGTATCATCGATCAGTAGATCCAATGCACTTTTACTTCTAGCGAGTGTTGCAGCCGCATCCTTGTCCGAAGCCACAAAAAGCATATCAAAAATTTGTTTAGGCTTGTTCCTGTCTCTTATACACATCTGACGCTGCCGACGATATGCAGTGT
>OJGS01000176.1_pt1 | contig 23794 bp, 21 predicted proteins | sample 1594531 | NCBI WGS metagenome assembly OJGS01 (sample SAMN05416816, study PRJEB24817) | seawater metagenome | isolation source: Sea water | place: Canada:Atlantic | collected 2013-07 | reverse complement strand
GAGATCAGCCTCGGTCTCGTGGGCTCGGAGATGTGTATAAGAGACAGCAAGTAGACTGTCAATTCAATTTATCTCCTTTGCATTTAGTGGTGTTATCTCTGTAAATTCAATATTATTTGAATGGTCAAAAAAATATTTGATGGTAAAAAGAATATATTTTCTCAATAATTTTCCATTTTTTATGGATTTAAAGAAAACTACATTTTTAAATGGAGAAATGGGTAATCGCATTGTTCATGTTGCTGGATTTAGAAGACAAAAAGATCATATCAATTTATTAAAAGCATTCATTGTTGTATTAAAACATAAACCAAATAGTACATTACATTTAATAGGTAAGGATTATAATGATACTTATAGCAAATTAATCCATGAATTCATAAAGGATGAAAATTTACAGAATAATGTTTTTTTATATGGTGTGCGTTCAGATATTAAAAACATTTTAGAACAAGCAGATATAGGAATTTTATCCTCAGAATCTGAGGGTTTGCCTGTTTCTTTGTTAGAATATGGGTTAGCTAAATTACCTGTTGTTGTAACCGATGTAGGAGAATGTGCTGTTGTTGTTAAAAATAGTTTAGTTGTTGTTTTATCTAAAAGAAGTGATAAACTGGCAAACGCAATAGTATCCTTAATTAATGACAAAGTGTTAAGAGAAAAAGTAGCATTAGAATTGCATACAGAAGTTCTTGAAAATTATTCAAGAGAAAGTACTATGAAAAAAATTATAAAAATATATAGAGAGATACTTTGATAGAAAAAATAGCACATAATAGAGTCATATTTGTAGGAATTCACATTCTTATTGGTTATTTGTGTACATTTTCATTTTTTCCTAAAATCTATACTTTGGTTATTTTTCTAATAGCCATTCCTCAAATTATATTTAAAAAAAATAAAAATGAAGAAGCCTTTTTATTTGCGGCATATTTAGCTGCTGGAGAGGTTTTTTTAAGAATGACAGATGGTGTTATCTTATATGAAACAGGCAAGTACGGTGTTATATTATTATTAGTCCTTGGTGTTTTTGTTGGAAAATTTAAACAAAAATTCTCCGTTAGTTTAACTTTTTACCTGTTATTATTACTACTAGGTATTATTTTTACGCGAGTTCCTGAAGGAGAATATATTAGAAAAACCATTGCCTTTAATCTAAGTGGTCCGTTTGTTTTGGGAATAACAGGATTGTATTTTTATAAAAGAAGTATTACAAAAGAAAATTTGATGAATGCATTATTTTTTATGATACTTCCTCTATTTTCAATGGTTACCTATCTCTATTTTAAAACACCAGATTTAAAAGATATTGTTTTTGGAGGTGCTGCAAATTTTGCTACCTCAGGTGGTTTTGGTCCAAATCAAGTTGCTACTGCTATTGGTTTGGGTATTTTTATTATTGCGGTGTTTATTTTAATGAAAGAACGAATTACCGGATTTTTACTACTAGATGTATTTCTTTTATTATACTTTATTTATAGAGGTTTGTTAACTTTTTCTAGAGGAGGATTAATCACTGGAGTTATAGCACTAATTTGTTTTTCATTGTTTTATACCTTGTATAAAAAAATTTCTTTAGCGTCTTTTATTACCTATGTTGGTATTGTAGTCGTTTTTACAATAGGTATTTGGCTTTTCACTTCTAACATTACAGGTGGTATGTTAGACAATAGATATACTGGCAAGAATGCAAGTGGCGTACAAAAGGAAGATATAAGTTCTGGTAGAGGAGATATTTTAGCTGAGCAAATAACAAGTTTTACAGAAAACCCTCTTGGTATTGGAGTTGGAAATGGTAAATATAAACGGCAGGGAGCTATAGGCAATGTAACAGCCGCTTCACATAACGAAGTAGGAAGGTTAATAGAAGAACATGGAATTATTGGTTTTATTATATTATTACTATTACTACTACTACCACTAGCAAATTTCTGGTATGGAAATAATTACCAAAGAGCATTTATCTCAGCATTTTATATATTCTGGTTTTTAACCATTAATCATTCAGCAATGCGTATTGCTTTTCCAGGTTTTATTTATGGGATGAGTTTAATAACTATTATAAATGAAAAAGAATAAAATCTTATACATAGGGAATAACCTAGTTAAAAAAACTAATTATGCTACCTCCATGGATATTTTGAGTAGTTTGTTAAAATTAGAGGGGTTTACAATTTACAAGAGCTCTTCAAAATCTAACAAAATACTTAGGTTGTTAGAGATGTGTTTTGCCATTTTTCATTATAGTACTAAAGTTAATTATGTATTAATAGATACCTTTAGTACCTCTAACTTTTATTATGCCTTACTAACGTCTCAATTTTGTAGACTGTTTAAGATTAATTACTTACCAATACTTCGTGGTGGGAATTTACCCTATCGGTTAAAACAAAATCCAAGATTATCATCTTTAATTTTTAACAACTCTTATCAAAACATTGCTCCTTCTGGCTATTTAAAATATGAATTTGAAATAAAAGGATATACAACACTATTAATTCCAAATGTAATTCCAATTGCCAACTATACTTTTAAAGAAAGAAAAAAAATTACTCCAAAATTATTATATGTAAGAGCTTTTGCAAGTATTTATAACCCCACTATGGCTATTGAGGTTTTAAAAGAGTTGAAGAAAAAATATCCAAAAGCAATTCTATGTATGATAGGCCCAGATAAAGACGGTACATTAAAAGATGTAAAACACCTTATTAATACATATGACTTACAAGACAGTGTTGAAATTACGGGTGTATTATCAAAAAAAGAATGGCATAAAAAATCTAAAGATTTTGATATTTTTATTAATACTACCAATGTAGATAATACACCAATAAGCGTTATAGAAGCCATGGCTTTGGGCTTACCTGTAGTCTCAACTAATGTAGGCGGCTTACCTTATTTAATTAGTAATAATAAAGATGGGGTATTGGTAGATAAAGAACAGCCTCTATTAATGGTAAATGAAATACATAAAATAATTGAAAAAAATAAAAGTTCACTAATAATTAATGCAAGAGCTAAAGTCGAAAATTTTGATTGGAGCGTAGTAAGAAATCAGTGGTTAAAATTATTAAAGGATGATGAATAATTTTTTTTTAGAAAAAGTAGTTTTACCATTAGGTGATTTATTATTAAAATCTAACTTCATAAAAAACTTAAAATTTTGGAGAAGTTTTGATAGTTTATCTGAATTAGATATTAAAAAACACCAGAATAAACAGCTTAAATATCAACTTTTGTATGCTCAAAAGTATTTACTCAAATACAAAAATATAAAAATTGACACAAGTAAAACAGCAGAAGAGATTCTTAAATTATTCCCAATTTTAAACAAAAATGATTTAAGATCTAATCCATTATCCCTACAAGTTAAGACAAAACAAAAAAATTTTAAAATTTATAGTAGTGGGTCTACAGGAGTAAGTACATGGGTTTCAATGGATAGTTCAGATTTAATGTCTATACAATCTTTATCAATTCATTTATGGGAACTGTGTGGGTATAAATTAGGAGAGCCAATAGTACAAACAGGTATGTCTCCTAAAAGATCTAGATTAAAAAAACTTAAAGACATTTTTTTTAGGGTTTATTACATATCCGCTTTTTCTTTAAGTGATAAAGATCTTAAAAGTATTTGTTTCAAACTATCAATGAAAAAAAATTGTAGTCTAGTAGGGTATCCTTCCTCTCTTAATATTATTGCTGAATATGTAATAGAAAATAATATTAAATTAAGATTAAAGACTGTCATTGGATTTGGGGATAAATTATTTGACCATTATAAAAACAATATACAACAAGCATTTGGATGTAAAATTCATGAAACATACGGTTCATCAGAAGGTTTTCAAATAGGCTTTCAGTCTGATCTTGATTATATGTATTTATATACACCACAAGTTTATATGGAACTACTAGATGATAATAATAATCCAGTAAAAGATGGAGAAATAGGAAACGTAGTTGTAACCAGATTAGATAATAAAAATATGCCATTAATTAGATATAAATTGGGAGATTTAGCGGTTATGTTACCAAGGAATAAATATCCTGCAAATAGAAAATATAATTTCCCATTAATAGAGAAAGTTATTGGTAGGAATACAGATATTGTTTTATTACCAGACAATAGAAAATTAATCGTTCACTCATTTACTGGTATTTTTGAATACATACAAGAAATAAAACAATTTAAAATTATACAAAAAGACAGAAAAAGTATTCTAGTACAGTATATACCTGACGAAGATTTCACAAAAGAAGTTTTAACCATCGTTAAAGTCAAACTTCAAAAAATTATTATGAATGATGATTTTAAAATAATGTTTGAGGAAGTCTCTAAAATTAAAGGAACTAAATCAGGTAAACCTCAGATAATTGAATCTCATATTGTTTAAATTAAAATATAAATGAATTTGCCCCTTGTTTCAATAATAACACCCTCTTATAATTCCTCTAAATTTATTGAAGAAACTATAGCTAGTGTTCAAGCTCAGACCTATAGCCACTGGGAAATGTTAATAACTGATGATGGCTCTACTGATAATTCTTTTGAGATTATAAAGAAATTTTGCAAAAAAGATTCTCGCATCAAATTATTTTCAATTAAAAATGCAGGACCTGCTGTAGCAAGAAATAACTCAATAAAACATGCAAAAGGTAAATATTTAGCTTTTTTAGATAGTGATGATTTGTGGATGCCTGAGTTTTTATCTACATCAATAAAATTTATAACAAAATCTGAAGGTTTTATTTTTTCATCTTATAAGAGATGTAATGAAATTACCTTGAAAGAACAGTACAAAGATTTTATTGTTCCAGAAAATGTTACTTATATGGATATTTTAAAAACAAATTCTATCAGTTGTTTAACTGCTTTTATAGATATAGAAAAATTAGGGAAGGAGTTCATGCCCGAGGTTTTATATAGACAAGATATGGGTTTATGGTTAAAATATCTTAAAAAAATAAATTATGCAAAAGGTATTAAAGAAACTTTAGCGATATACAGAATCAGAGATAACTCTCATTCAAGAAATAAAAAAAAGCTTTTAAAACCTCAATGGTATTTTTATAGACACGTAGAAAATTTATCCCTTGTAACTTCAGTTTATTTAATGATTGTTTGGGGGTATAGAGGGTTTAAAAAATACAGTTGATTACTAGCAAATAAAGAAAAATGTAACTATATTTGATGTAACATATTATTTTCCCCTTAATAACCTTAATTCCCTAATTAACGTTATGAATAATAACTCATCGTATATTGATATATCCGAGAGAAAGCTACTTTTGCGTTTTCTTGATATAACTCTTATTATTACAGGCATATTTTTAGCCTCAGATTACACTAGTTTCTCATACATAGATTCTTACAATACTTCAATTTTTAACTGGCTTATTTTGCTAGCTTTCTATTTTCTTTTTTTTGGAGAAGTTTTTCAGTTGTATGATTTAAAGATTTCGGCTAGCAGATTTAAAATAATTAAAAATTTATCTTTAGCGTCGCTGGTTACAACATTTGTTTTTGTTTTAACGCCTTTTTATTCACCTTCGTTACCAGAAAATAGAATTCAAATTATCTATTTGTTTCTACTGTTAATACTACCAGTGTTATGTTGGAGATTAGCCTACATAGCCTTGTTGTTTTCTCCAAAATTCTTTAAAGAAATATTAATTATTAGCCATTCATCTAACATAAGTGAATTACTAGAACTGACAAAGGGTGATCATCATCATAATGTTAAAAGATATTTTTCTAACAATATAAGTTCTGGTTTTAAAAATTTCACTCATATTAATGAAGTTAACATATATGAATTTGTGAAATCTAATAATATTAAAGAGGTTATTATTAATACTAAAGGATTTAGTACTGATATAATTACAAAAATTAACAGGGATCTAATTTTATTATTTGAAGAAGGGATCAATATCAAGAGTTCAGAAAGTTTTTATGAAGAAATTACAGCGAGTGTTCCTAAAGACTATTTAGATTTCAATTTCTATAAAAACATGAATATAAGTTGCAATAGTAACAAGCGGTTTTATAAACTATTCCATCGTTTTTTAGACATATTAATTTCTTTAATAGGGTTGCTTATTTTTATGGTAATCCTTCCTCTTATATTTATTTTAAATATTTTCATAAACAAAGGACCTTTATTTTATACTCAAATTAGAGTTGGTAAAAGTGGTCAAAGCTTCAATATATTTAAACTTAGATCTATGGTGGTTAATGCTGAAACTTCAGGAGCAGTTTATGCACAAAAAAATGATACAAGAATCACTAAGTTTGGAAAATTTTTAAGGAAAACTAGACTAGATGAAGTTCCACAGTTTTTTAATATTCTAAAAGGAGATATGAGTATTATTGGACCAAGACCTGAACGTCCAGAATTTGTGAAAGATTTAGAGGAGAAAGTACCATTTTATGCCATAAGACATGTTGTAAAGCCAGGTCTTACAGGTTGGGCTCAAGTAAAGTTTCCTTACGCAGGAACTTTAGAAGAGCAAGAAAAAAAATTAAGGTATGATTTGTTTTATATTAAAGAACAAAGTATGTTCTTAGATTTTAAAATTATTATCAAAACTATTACTACTGTCTTATTTTTTAGAGGTCAATAATTTGTATAAATAAAAATTTCTTACAAATAACATCGCTATAATTGGAAGCACTGCAAAAGAAAACTGTTGAATACCAATAACCGAAACAACAATTGTTAATGAAAGCATTAATAAATATCCTTTGATATATTTAGATACCCATGAAGGTAACTTCTTCTTCAAAAGAACAAAACTGATACATATATTTGGTGCAAATGCCCATAAAAAATGAAAGTTATTAGGTGCTGTAAAATGATCTGTAAAAAACCACAAGAAACAGATTAACAATCCTACAAGACCTGTCACAAAAAATAGTGAAAAATCTACCCATTTAGATCTCTTATTTCTTTTTTGATCTCTGTAAGTAATTACTAGTGTTAATAATAAAATAATTGAAAATATGAAAAATGGATTATACCATTGAGTTTTAATTTCTTTCTCTTTAAAGTTTAAGAGTATATTCTCGTTTTTTATTAAAGAGATACTTTTGCTGTTTTTAGTCTTTTTAGCTCTTTTAAATGCTTTATAGACATAATCTGGCAAATACATATACTCTTCAGAAGTAATAGCTTTATCTAAGGTGTTTCCTAAGGCTAAATTAATCCCAAAATTTCCCCAAGTATTCCAAGGAAGTTCTTTGTTCATTAATTGCCTCATGGTATAATCTTCATTAGAAAATGATGATGGAAATTGAACTTGATCTCCAAGAATTTCTTTGGTGATATCTCTTAGTTTAGTAGCACAATTATTAAAATATGGATCGTATAAATAATTCGCGTTTTCAGGATAGGAATTAACTTCTAAAAGTTGAAACATTTTCTGCTTTTCATCTTGTGATAAATTGAGGACTTGAGCCTTCATCCATCTTTTTTGATAGTTGTAACTAGCTAAAAAGTTTGAAAAAGATTGTTTTCCTATTTTATAGATTAATTTTCCTTTAATAAAATTCAGATAAAAGTTAGGTTGATTAAAATCAAATAATCCATAATTATAAACCGCATCCATTCTTAAAACAGGATCTTTAACTCTTATGGCACTATGACCAAAAGCTTCAAAAAGAACATTTCCAGGACCTACGGTAATAATACTTATTTCTGAATATACAGAAAGTTTTGAGCTTTGTGATTGTATGTTTTGAGATATAATAAAAAGTAATACAATGTAAAAGTGTATTTTTTTCATGGGTTATTGTCTAAAAAAACTAAAATCAATTTTTACTGAAAAAATATTGGAAAACAATGCATTTCCAATGCTACCTATATTTGTGAGTGCATAATCAATTTGAATTCCGTTGTAAATAAAACCAACACCAAAATTAGGTTGTAAAGACAAATTTTTATTTCCGTCAAACTCAGTTGTATTTTGAAAGTTACCAACACCCGCCCTTAAAAATACAAAATTTTCATAATCTAGTTGAAATCCTAAAGCAGGATCTATACTTAGTAGGTCTGTAGAGATTAAATCATTTGTTCTAGCAAATCTCATATTTAGATCGGCTTCTGTTAATAGATGAAAAAAGCGCCCTAAATTAAATGTACGAGCAACACCAAACTGAACCTTAGGCTTTGTTATCTCTGTAGCTTCAGGTAATTCTTGATTCTGACCTGGAATAGCATTTTGAACAGCAGCAAAGGCATCTGTATCTATTGTCCAAATGTTAAAGGTTGTAGAAATGTCTCTAACCATCAATCCAAATTTCCAATCACCACGCTGGTATTGAATTCCTGCATCTAACCCAACTCCCCAAGATTTAGCAAAATCTCCAATTGTTCTTCTAACAATTTTTGCATTAACACCAAAGTAAACATTTTTAAAAATTAAATTTCTTGCATAGGATATGTTTAATGCATAATCTGCAGCAGAAAACAAACTCACTCTATTAAAATCTATATTTCCCTGGCTGTCTATTAACTCTGTTGTATTTAAGATGTCGTCAACTCCAAACCTAATAATTGAAATGCCTAAAGCACTTCTATTGTCTATGGGCATTGCAAAGGCAGCATAATTATAACTAGCTATTCCTGCAAAATAGGAGGAATACATAAGAGATCCTTGATAATCTTTAATGTTTACTAAACCAGCCGGGTTCCAATAGCCTGCATTTACATCATTAGTAGTTGCCACTACAGATCTACTCATTCCTAATGCAGCAGCATCAACTCCAATGGTTAAAAATTCATTAGAATAGTTTCGCAAAGCTTGTGCATTGATTACAAACGGAAATAAAAGGAAAAATAAAAGGTGTTTTCTTTTCAAAGGATTGTTTAATTATGCTAACAAATATCTTACTATAATATTGAAATAACTTTACATTTCAATAGATATTGTATCAACTAGCTATTGTCTCGTATAAATTGAAGTATTCTATTTTCTAACCACCTGTTTTTTTTAGGTAAAAAGCTAGAAATAAAGCCTACATGACCACCATATTTGGTGACTTCTAAATGAAAATAATTAGATTCTTTTGCTTCTTTATAAGGATAACATTCTTTTGCTAAAAATGGATCATCTTTAGAAGAAATTAATAATACCGGTTTTTTAATTGAGGGTAAATATGGTTTAGAGCTTGCTTTTTTCCAGTAGTCTTCCGGGCCAGAAAATCCAGAAACTGGTGCAGTATAAAGGCCATCGAATTCTTTAAATGTTTTAGATTTCAATAGTTTGTTAATGTCTAACTTATAATCTGGATGTTTTTGAGTCTTTACGAGGATTTTTTTTCTCAAGGATCTTAAAAATTTATACATGTATATTTTGTTTTTTGAGGTCCCCATTGTTTTACTTGAACTTGCTAGGTCCACTGGAACAGAAATAGCCACTCCACAAGAAACTTTATCTGATATAGTTTTTACATGTTCTCCAAAATATTTTAAAGTAATATTTCCGCCGAGACTATACCCAACAATCATTATCTTATCATAAGAGTAATTTTCTATCAAATAAGAAATCACAAATTCTAGATCTTCTGTTTTACCACTGTGATAGGTAGATAGTAATACATTATCTTCACCACTACAACCTCTTAAATTAAACGAAACTGTATCATAGCCGGCTTTATTTAGCTCTGAAGCCGCAGCTAAAATATATTTAGATGTTGAGCTTCCTTCTAAACCATGAATAAGTACTACCAATTTAGATGAATTAACTTCTGAAAAATCCAAATCAATAAAATCATTGTCCCAGGTAGTAATTCTTTCTCGTCTATAATTGTGAGTTTCCTTCATAAAAAGAGCTCTGTAAATTGTATTAAAATGACCATTTTTAAATGGAAGAGAAGCAGAGAAGTTAGATGTAATGATGGGCATAGATTTTTTTTTCAGTAATTAATTGGCAAATATGCTTAAAAAATCGTGATATTAAAAATGACCCGAAAGGATTTACTATTTTAGCCAAAGAATTAAGAGTTATGAATATTAAAAAACATATTCCAAATTTAGTTACCCTCGGGAATCTTTTCTGTGGAACATTGGCAACTATCTATGCTGTAAATGGTCACTTTAAAGAGACTGCCTTGTTGGTTGTTCTTGGAATCTTTTTAGATTTTTTTGATGGCTTTTTTGCTAGAATTTTAAAAGTCTCTGGTGAATTAGGAAAACAACTAGATTCATTGGCTGACATGGTAACTAGTGGAGTAGTTCCAGGAATTGTACTATTTTATTTGTTAGGAAACAATGAATTGGGATCAAATGAAATTACTAATGAGTATTTAATAGCATCTTTCCTTCCTTTTATCGGTTTACTAATAACGTTAGCAGCCTGTTATAGATTGGCTAAATTTAATATAGACACTAGACAGTCAGAATCTTTTATAGGGCTTCCCACGCCAGCTATGAGTTTGTTTGTAGTTTCTTTACCATTGGTTCAAATGCATACAGAAATTGATGTTGTAAAAGACCTAATTGGTAACAATTACTTTTTAATAGGAGTCACTATTTTATTTAGTTATTTAATGAATGCAGAACTTCCTTTATTTTCTTTAAAGTTTAAAAATTACGGCTTAAAAGAGAATCTATTTAAATATATCTTAATAGCAATTTCAATAGCTATGTTAGTAACATTTGAATACTTGGCAGTTCCTATGATAATTATGAGTTACATCCTTTTATCGATGGTTAATAACTTGAAGAATACTAGTAAATAAAAGTTAAAAAACTTTTTTTCTTTTTAGTTCAAAATCTTTTCCAAGATATACTTTTCTAACCAATTCGTCTTTTGCTAAATCTTCAGGAATCCCTTCTTTTAAAATACCACCTTGGTACATTAAATAAGTTCTATCTGTAATAGCGAGAGTAGCCTGTACGTCATGATCTGTTATTAGAATTCCAATATTTCTATCTTTTAAATGTGCAACAATGCTTTGAATATCTTCTACAGCTATTGGATCTACTCCTGCAAAAGGTTCGTCTAATAAAATAAAGTTTGGGTCAGATGCTAAACAACGTGCAATTTCTGTTCTTCTACGCTCTCCTCCAGACAAAAGATCACCTCTGTTTTTACGGACATGACCAATATTAAATTCTTCAATTAAAGATTCTAATTTAATTTTCTGTTGTTTTTTAGATAAATCTGTAAATTGAAGCACAGACATAATGTTGTCCTCTACAGATAATTTTCTAAAAATAGATGCTTCTTGTGCTAGATATCCAATTCCTTTTTGAGCTCTCTTATACATTGGATAGCTCGTAATTTCTTCATCATTCAAAAATATCTTACCACCGTTGGGTTGTATCATTCCAACAATCATATAGAATGAGGTGGTTTTACCAGCTCCGTTTGGTCCTAATAAGCCGATAATTTCACCTTGTTTTACTTCTAAAGAAATTTCTTTAACAACTTGGCGACCACCGTAGCTTTTAGCAATGTTTTCGGCTCTTAAAATCATTGTATAATATATAGTTATTTAATCCTATACTAGTTTAGTACAGCTTTGTAAAAGTAATAATTAGAATTTTCACAAGTCTTAATATGGTCATAAATAGTAAGATCTAAATAATAATTAACTGTTATTTTCCAAAGCTTCCCAAAATTCGTAAGCTCTTCTTAAATGAGGTATAACAATAGTTCCACCAACTAAGGTAGCAATAGAAAGTGTTTCCATCACTTCTTCTTTAGAAACTCCCTCCTTATAGCAGGTTTCTAAATGATATGCAATACAATCATCACAGCGTAAAACAGTAGAGGCTACTAGTCCTAAAAGTTCTTTTGTCTTTACAGGTAGGTGTCCTTCTTTAAACGCATTGGTATCTAGATTAAAAATTCGTTTGATAACTTTATTATCACCACTTAATATTTTATCGTTCATTACAGAACGATAATCATTAAATTCTTGTACTTTATTTGTTGGCATTTTTCTGCTGTTTTTTGATCACTCGTTTAGATACTTTGATACTAATTTCATATAAAATTAATACAGGAATAGCAACAATAATCTGACTAGCAACATCTGGAGGAGTAATAATTGCGGCTAATATTAATACTAGAACTAATGCATGCTTTCTGTACCTCTTTAAAAATTCAGGAGATATTATACCAATTTTAGTTAGAAAATAAACAATTACAGGCAATTCAAACATTATAGAAACTCCCAATAACATATTGGTAATTAAACCTATATGAGACTCCATTGTGAACTGATTCACCAGTTTATCACTTATTTGATAGGTATATAAAAAGTTTACAGAAATAGGAGCAATAATGTAAAAACTAAACAATACACCAATAAAGAAAAGAAACGATGCTGTAAAAATGAACCCTCTAGATTTTTTAATTTCATTACTATGAAGACCTGGTGAAATGAACTTCCAAAACTCCCATAGTATATATGGAAAAGCAACAATAGCTCCCAAAATAAATGAAGACCAAATAGAATTCATTAATTGTTGAGTTGGTTTTAAAACTTGTAATGTATCTGGATAGTCTAATGTACAGAAATTACTTTCCATTCCTAAAAATGAAAAGAAATCACAAAATAACCTGTAGGTAATAAAGTTAGGATCTATATGAGCTAGTAAAAACTCATTATAAACAAATTCTTGAATAGAGAAAAGCCCAATTGCAATAATAAAAATTGCAGCGATACTTCTAACCAAGTGCCAACGAAGTTCTTCAAGGTGATTTAAAAATGACATTTCTTTTTCCTGAGTCATTGTAAAAAAATCTTTTAATAAATGATTTTTATTTTCATCTAAAATAAAAAAAAGTTATATATTTAAATTATAAAACTTAAACGCGAATTTACTACAAAAAAATAAGAGCCCCCAACAATTTATAGTAGTATTGTTTCCCCGAAAACACTAGCTTTACAATGATCAATAATTTATAATGGATATATACCCACCTTTAAAAAAATATTTTGGTTTTACTCAATTCAAAGGCTTACAAGAGGTTGTTATAAAAAGTATCCTACAAAAGAAAGATACATTTGTTATAATGCCTACAGGTGGTGGTAAATCTCTTTGTTATCAATTACCTGCTTTGATGAATCCAGGTACTGCTATTGTAATTTCTCCTTTAATAGCCTTAATGAAAAATCAAGTAGATGCCATTCGTGGTATTTCTGAACATGAAGGAGTGGCACATGTTTTAAACTCTTCTTTAAACAAATCTGAAGTTGCCCAAGTAAAAAGTGATATAGAAAGTGGTATTACTAAACTGTTATATGTAGCTCCAGAATCTTTAATTAAAGAAGAATATGTAAATTTTCTTAAACAACAAACAATTTCTTTTGTTGCTATTGATGAGGCACACTGTATTTCTGAGTGGGGTCACGATTTCAGACCAGAATATAGAAATTTAAAACATATTATTGAACAAATAGACAATGTTCCTGTAATAGGTTTAACCGCTACAGCTACTGAAAAAGTTCAAGAAGATATATTAAAAACTTTAGGCATAAGTGATGCTACAACATTTAAGGCATCGTTTAACAGGCCTAATTTATTTTATGAAGTAAGACCCAAGACAAAAGATGTAGAAAAAGATATCATACGTTTTGTAAAGCAACGCACAGGCAAGTCTGGAATTATATACTGCTTAAGTAGAAAGAAAGTAGAGGAAATTTCTCAAGTATTACAAGTCAATAACATTAAAGCTGTTCCTTATCATGCAGGATTAGATGCAAAAACTAGAGTAAAACATCAAGACATGTTCTTAATGGAAGATTGTGATGTTGTTGTTGCTACCATTGCTTTTGGTATGGGAATAGACAAACCAGATGTTCGTTTTGTTATACATCATGATATTCCAAAAAGTTTAGAAAGCTATTACCAAGAAACAGGGAGGGCAGGTAGAGATGATGGAGAAGGATACTGTTTGGCTTTTTATGCATATAAAGATATTGAGAAGTTAGAGAAATTTATGGCTAGTAAGCCTATTGCAGAACAAGAAATTGGTCATGCATTACTTCAAGAAGTTGTTGGTTATGCTGAAACATCAATGTCTAGAAGAAAATATTTATTACATTATTTTGGAGAAGAATTTGATGAAATAAACGGTGCTGGAGCAGCAATGGATGACAATACCAAAAATCCAAAGAAAAAACACGAGGCAAAAGAAGATGTAATTAAACTCTTATCGGTAGTTAGAGACACCAGAGACAAATATAAATCTAAAGACATTGTAAACGCAATAACAGGGAAAGAAAATGCATTATTAAACTCTCATAAAACCAACCTAAAACCATTTTTTGGTTGTGGTAAAGATAAAGACGCTTCTTATTGGATGGCCTTATTAAGACAGGTCTTGGTTGTGAATTTTATTCGTAAAGAAATAGAACAGTACGGAGTGGTGAAACTCACAAAAGAAGGTGAAAAATACTTAGCAGATCCATCTTCATTTATGATGACTGAAGATCATAAATACTCTCAAGAAGCTACGGCAGATATTATCACAAATGAACCAAGTTCTGGCATCTCTGCAGACGAGAAACTCGTTAGATTTCTAAAAGATCTACGAAAAAAAGTAGCGGTAAAACAAGGTGTTCCTCCATTTGCAGTATTTCAAGATCCTTCATTAGATGATATGGCGTTAAAATACCCTATAACATTAGAAGAATTATCTAAAGTACATGGAGTAGGTGAAGGGAAAGCAAGAAAATTTGGAAAAGAGTTTATCGATTTAATTTCTAAATATGTAGAAGATAACGATGTGGTTAGGCCAGACGATTTAATCGTAAAAAGCACAGGAGTTAACTCTGGATTAAAATTATATATCATTCAAAATACAGACAGAAAACTTCCGTTGATAGACATTGCTAAATCTAAAGGCTTGGATATGGAAAAGCTCATCAAAGAAATGGAAGTAATTATTTTCTCTGGAACCAAATTAAATATAGATTACTCTTTAGATGATTTATTAGATGAAGATCAGCAAGAAGAAATTTATGAATATTTTATGGATGCAGAATCTGATAAGATTCAAGATGCATTAGATGAGTTTGATGGTGAGTATGATGAAGAAGAACTTAGATTAATGAGAATCAAATTCATCAATGAAGTTGCTAACTAGAGTGTAAAAACAGTTAATAAAATTCCGGTAATAATTGCTAAGAATTTATGAAGATTAAAGTTATGGTTCTCTGAGCTTTCAAAGAGAATTACCGTAGAGATATGTAAGAAAATTCCAATAATTAAGGCAGTTATTTCAGCACTGTACTTTTCAAAAAACATCATATTCTCTGACAGAATAACTCCTAAAGGGCTCATCAATGCAAAGACAGTTAAAAAAAACACGATAGTTTTTTTTGAAAAATGACTATCTAATAAAAAGATGGTTAAAATAACAGCAATTGGAATTTTATGAACTACAATTGCCCATAATAAATTTTCTCCTGAATGATGTATTGGCAATCCTTCAGAAAAAGCATGAATACATAAACTTACAAACAATAACGTTGGAAAGGTTTTTCCATCTGTATGAATATGGATATGACCATGTTCTGCACCCTTAGAAAAAGACTCTAAAACAGATTGTAAAATGATGCCTACAAGGATAAAGATCCCCAAAACTTTGGTATCTGAAGAACCATTATATACTTCAGGTAATAAGTGTAAAATAGCAACAGATAGTAAATAAGCACCACTAAAAGCAAGTAATAATCGAACAGACTTTTTTGAAGGTTTTAAAATTAATACTACTAAAACACCAAGTAAAACAGACGCTATTAATAATAGATATATCATGAAGCTACAAATATTAATCTATCAGAAGTCTCCGAATTAAACTTTGACAACTGATAATTGCCAAAAATATGGTTTATTTTTAAACCAGCAGCTGAAAAGTAGGTTTCAAACTTTTCTAAGTCTAAATATTTCACTTTTTCAGTAAAAGAATGTGAAATACCCTTATCATTAAAAGAAATATGTTTTAAAATAAACCCATCAGTAATTTCACGTTGTAAGTTAAATTTAATACCCGCTACAGTTTTAATTTCTTCGGTGACTAAATTGTTTTTCACATGTACAACATTTAAGAAATCTAATACTATAAATCCGTTTTGTTTCAATCCGTTTTTTATGTTTTTTAGCACTAAAATATCATCAATATCATTTTCAAAATAACCAAAACTTGTAAAGAGATTAAAGATAGCATCGTATTTTTCGGCTAAAGGCTTTCTCATGTCTTTGATTTCAAAATGCAACGTGTCATTCTCAAACTTTTTTGCAAATAGAATACTATTCTCAGACAAGTCGGCTCCAGTAACATTGTATCCTAATGAATTCAAGTAAATTGAATGTCTTCCCTTGCCGCAAGGAAGATCTAATATATGAGAAGGATTTGAAATTTTAAGAAAGCTTGTAATATTTCTAATAAACAGTTGGGCATCTGCATCATTTCTGTCTTTGTAGAGTGTATGATAGTAAGAGGTGTTAAACCAATCTGTAAACCAATCTGTTTTCTTCATAAATATAGTAAGTAGGCAAAAATAAACTTTTCTAGTAGATAAAGAATCAATCTATAAACTATTACTAAAAGAAGCTTCTTTTCTGTTTACTTCTTTTTTTATAAGAGTTATTAAAGTGTACTTTTGCAACATAAATAGAATACAATGAATAAGGATTTTAAAATGACGGCCACAACCCTAAAGGGTCTGGAAGGTGTTTTAGCTGAAGAACTAAAGAAACTAGGTGCTCAAGATATAAAAGAAGGCATAAGAAGTGTCACTTATAGAGGTGATAATGGTTTTTTATATAAATCTAATATTGCTTTACGAACAGCTATCCGTATTTTAAAACCTATTAGAACATGTAAAATCTATGACGAAGAAGATTTATACGAAGCACTTCAAAAAATTAAATGGGAAAAGTATTTAGATGTAGAAGGTACCTTTGCAATTGCTGCAGTAGTAAACTCTAAAAATTTTACTAGTAATTCTCATTACATCGCTTTAAAATCTAAAGATGCTGTTGCAGACTATTTTAGGCATAAATACAGCAAGAGACCAAATGTAGATTTAGACTATCCTGATGTAAAAATTCATGTGCATATTCAAAAAGACTGGTGTACAATATCCTTAGATTCTTCAGGAGATTCATTGCATAAACGAGGGTATAGAAGTGCTACCAACATTGCTCCAATTAATGAGGTCTTAGCAGCCGGATTAGTTTTACTTTCTGGGTACTCTGGAGAAGAAAACTTTATAGATCCAATGTGTGGTTCCGGAACTATTTTAATAGAAGCATGTATGATTGCCTGTAATATTCCTGCAAATATTAATAGAAAGCAATTTGCCTTTGAAAGGTGGAAAGACTATGACGAAGATTTATACTTTACCATACAAGATTCATTATTAAAAAAAATCACCAATTCTCATTTTAAAATAATGGGATTTGATAAAGCTCCTTCAGCAGTATCCAAGGCACAGCAAAATGTTATAAATGCCAATTTAGATGAGTTTATAGGAGTTCATCATATAAATTTCTTCAATTCTACCAAAGAAGTTTTTGGTAATACCACCATTTTATTCAATCCGCCTTATGGAGAGCGTTTAAATATAGATGTCAACGAATTTTATACCAAAATAGGGGATACCTTAAAAAATAACTATCCAAATTCTACTGCATGGATGATTACATCAGACATGCAAGCTTTAAAGCATGTGGGTTTACGAACTTCTAAACGAATAGAATTAAAGAATGCAGATTTAGACTGTAAGTTTGTGAAGTATGAACTCTACGAGGGAACTAGAAAAATTAAAGAACATAAAGAAAGTTCTAATACTGAAGTTACCTCAGAGGATTAATTTTTTTAGGAGCTACTTCCTGCTTTACGCACTCGCTTTTTGTTTACGTAAAAGAGCTCAAACAATAGCTTCAATAAGGGCTAAACTTGCACAAGAACACATTATTTACTAGTAAGTAAGTTACTGATTAGTTGTTTTTTAAGATGCAATTTAACCATTCATCAGGATTCTCTAACATAGGAAAATGACCTGTATTTTCTATCCAAAATAATTTGTTATTTGAGATTTCTGTTGCTATTAACCTGGCAATTGCAGGAACTGCAACCGGGTCATTTTTAGCCCATACAATGTTAGTTTGTAGATTAGTTTCTTTAAGAGCACCAATCCAACGATTCCAGTAGGTATAGCGTTCATTTATATACTGACTTAGCTTATGAATAACCTTACGTCCCTCATTGTACTCAAGTTGCATCCACATATCTTTCAGTTCATTATTACTTACTTTAGTTTTATCAAAATAAACATTGCGTAGGTTTTTACTAAAAATAGCGTAGGTGGTTAATTTTGCAACATATTTACCCAACCATTTATTTTTTAATAATTTTTGAATGGTTCTTAATTGAGACAGTTCTATATGCATACTACCATTACAAAGGGTTAGTTTTTCAATCTCTATAGTTAGTTCATGGTTATTATTTCTCGCTATAATCTCTGTAGCTACAGAAGTTCCATAATCATGTGCCAGTAAGTGTACTTTTTTTACCCCCAATAGTTGCCATAACTGTAAGGCTAGATCTGCTTGATCTAGTAAAGAATAGGAGTAGTCTAAGGGCTTGTCTGAAAATCCAAACCCTAAGTGATCATGAATAATCACTCTATAATGTTTGCTTAGTTCTGGTAAAACTTTGTAATAATCATAGGATGAAGTAGGGTAGCCATGTAGCACAACCATGGTCTTTGAAGGAACCTGATCTTCAGTTGAAAAGAAAGATGAAGTATCTATAACAAATAACTTTCTGTCATTTACAGTAATAAACTCTCCTTTAGATTTCCACTCATTTGCAGTCATAAATCGATCTGAATTTGTGGATACAATGTACTAAAAATTCATTAGTTTTGAGGTAGCTTTTTTGATCTCTACATGGGCAAGTCATTTAAGTAATAAATCAATTTCTCCTTGATTACACAACACTTAAGGAGAAAAACTAAAAAAACCAAGTGTCAGTATATTTTATAGACGTTATTATACCCATACCAATTCAGAAAACATTTACGTATTCTGTTACAGCTATGGAATATGAATTCCTTAAAAAAGGAATGCGTGTAGCGGTATCTTTTGGAAAGACAAAAATGTATACAGGGTTGGTGTTTAAATTACATAAAACACCCCCAGAGGCCTATGAAGCCAAAGAAATTCTTCAAATTTTAGATGACAAACCCATAGTAACAGAACATCAATTAAAACATTGGGAGTGGATATCTACTTATTATATGTGTGGCTTGGGTGATGTCTACAGAGCAGCATTACCATCTGCTTTTTTATTAGAAAGTGAAACCATTATTTTTAAAAATGAAACATTTGAAAATGATGATATTTTAAGTGATGAAGAATTTCTTATTTATGAAGCATTACAACATCAATCTCAATTAACAATTCATCAAGTAGTTGATATTCTTGGGAAAAAGAAAGTATTGCCCATTATTAACGAGCTACTTCATAAATCTGCAATTTATATTAAAGAAGAAATTTATGAACAGTACAAGCCAAAATTAATAAAGTATGTTCGTTTGCATGGGAACTACAGCTCAGAGAATTCTTTAGAAAGTTTGTTGACTGAATTATCTAGAGCCAAGAAACAACGTGATGTAGTTTTGTCTTATTTTCAACTGGCAACTTCCAAAAAACCAATTAAAGTAAAAGAGTTAGAAACAGTTTCAGGAACATCATCAGCTACCATAAAAGCTCTCGTAGATAAAGATGTTCTTGAGTATTATCTGATACAAACAGATAGAATTTCTTTCAACGGAAACACAAATGATCTAAAAGAACTCAATGAGTTTCAAGAACAAGCACTGCAAGAAATTAAAACTTCTTTTAAAACCAAAGAAGTAACCTTATTACACGGAATTACAAGTTCTGGTAAAACAGAAGTGTATACAAAACTCATTCAAGAGACTTTAGACTCTGGTAAACAAGCCCTTTTTTTATTGCCAGAAATAGCTTTAACAACTCAGATTATTGTAAGATTACAACACTATTTTGGTAATCAAATTTCTGTATTTCATTCAAAATACTCTATGAATGAACGAGTTGAAGTATGGAATAATGTTTTAGAAAATAAATCTAAAGCACAAATTATTTTAGGAGCACGTTCCTCTATCTTTTTACCATTTAAAGACTTAGGATTAATAGTTGTAGATGAAGAACATGAAACTTCTTACAAACAGTTTGAGCCTTCACCTAGATACAATGCACGAGATGCAGCTATTGTATTATCTCATATCCATCAAGGAAAAATTGTATTGGGCTCTGCAACACCTTCTTTAGAAACCTATTTTAATGCTTCAGAAAATAAGTACGGATTTGTAACACTAAACAGACGTTTTGGCAATGTTCAATTGCCTCAAATTCATTTAGTTGATATGAAAGAAAAACAGCGTAAAAGAGAAATGACAGGTCATTTTTCTGATACCTTACTCAAACATATTCAAGAGGCCCTAGATTTAAAAGAACAAGTAATTTTATTTCAGAATAGGCGTGGTTTTTCACCAATTGTAGAGTGTAAGACTTGTGGTGTATCTCCTCAATGCCCCAATTGTGATGTTAGTTTAACTTTTCATAAGTATAAACAGGAACTAAAATGTCATTATTGTAATTATCAACGAGCCATGCCCAATAGTTGTGGCGCTTGTGGAAGTAACACTCTCAGCACAAAAGGTTTTGGAACAGAACAAATAGAATTAGAACTCAAAGAATTATTTCCTAATCATATTATTGGCAGAATGGATTTAGACACTACACGTGGTAAATACGGGTATCAGAAAATTATTGGTGCCTTCGAAGCTAGAGAAATAGACATCTTGGTAGGAACACAAATGTTATCTAAAGGCTTAGATTTTGATAATGTTTCTTTGGTAGGCATCTTAAATGCTGATATGATGCTAAATTTTCCAGATTTTAGAGCTCATGAACGTGCTTTTCAATTAATGGTTCAGGTTTCTGGTAGGGCAGGACGTTCAAAAAAACAAGGAAAAGTATTGATACAAACCTATAATCCATACCATCAAATCTTACAGCAAGTTTCCTCAACAGACTATGCAGCCATGTATAAAGAACAATTAGAAGACAGATGGCAGTATCATTACCCTCCGTATTATCGTTTGGTTAAAATAACCTTAAAACATAAAGATTATCAAAAAGTAGATGCTGGTATTATTTGGTTATCAAAAGCATTGCAAAATGTTTTTAGAGAACATGTCTTAGGACCTTCTGAACCTGCTGTTTCTAGAATTAGAAATCAGTATATTAAAAACGTAATGATTAAGATTCCACCCAAGCAGTCTCTAGGAAAAACAAAACAAGAGATTGATAAAATCAAAAACACCTTTCAAGCAATAGCAGACTTTAGACCCATTCGTTTTATTATAGATGTAGATGCTTATTAGAAATCATACGTTTAAATCACTTCAACATTAAAAAATTAACTATAACTAAAACTTTTTTGTTTTTAAAATAAGTAATTTTGAGAAAAAATAATTTAAAAATATACCCTAATGATTATCGGAATTCCAAAAGAAATTAAAAACAACGAAAGTAGAGTAGGAATGACTCCTGCTGGAGTATTTGAACTAACAAAAAGAAAACATACAGTATATATTCAGACTGAAGCAGGCATAGGAAGTGGCTTTTTTGATGAAGATTATATAGATGTTGGTGCTACTATTCTACCAACAATAGAAGAAGTATATCTTATTGCAGAAATGATTGTGAAAGTTAAGGAACCGATTGAATTAGAATATAGTTTAATTACACCAAACCAAATTGTATTCACTTACTTTCATTTTGCTTCTAGTGAAACTTTAACCAAAGCAATGATGAAAAGTAATGCCATTTGTATTGCCTATGAAACTGTAGAAGATGATGAAGGAACTTTACCACTATTAACTCCAATGTCTGAAGTTGCAGGCAGAATGGCTGTACAACAAGGAGCAAAATATTTAGAAAAACCAATTAAAGGAAGGGGTATTTTACTAGGAGGTGTTCCAGGAGTTTCTCCAGGAAAAGTTTTGATTTTAGGAGCTGGGGTTGTTGGAGTTCAAGCAGCAAAAATGGCATCAGGCCTAGGAGCACATGTTACAGTGATGGATGTAAACATGAAAAGACTTCGATATGTAAACGATGTATTGCCCAGTCATGTTGTGACAGCTTTTTCAAATGAATATAGTATCAGGCAAAAAATAAAAGACCATGATTTAATTATTGGTGGAGTCTTACTGAAAGGAGCTAAAGCGCCGAAATTAATTACTAGAGAAATGTTGAAGGAAATGAGACCAGGTACTGTTTTAGTTGATGTGGCTGTAGATCAAGGCGGCTGTATGGAAACTACAAGACCTACAACTCATGAAGACCCAACATATATTATAGATGATATTGTTCATTATTGTGTTGCAAATATGCCAGGAGCTGTACCCTATACATCAACAATTGCATTAACCAATGTTACCTTGTCATACATATTAAAAATTGCAGATAATGGCTGGGAGTTAGCTTGTGATAAAGATACCTCTCTAGCAAAAGGGCTTAATATTGTTAACGGGAAAGTCGTATACAAGGAAATTAGTGATGCCTTTAACTTAGAGAATCTTAAGTTATAATCTATTTTTTTTGCATAATATGCTAACTAAAAGAATGTTATATAATATTTATAAATCTTTTATTTATAATTAAAACTAAACTTATGTGTAATAAATTTAAAGTATTGACACTAAATAAATATAAAACCAACAATTATGAAAAAAATTACTTACTTGCTCGCCGCGTTATTGATTACTTCAAGTTCACTTTTTGCACAAAAACTAGAAAACTCAACGCTCTGGAAAATTACAGGAAATGAATTAGAAGAAGCTTCTTATTTATTTGGAACCATTCATATTACTTGTGATGCTACCCTAAGTGAACAAGTAAAAAACGCTTTAAATCAGACTTCTCAACTCGTATTAGAAATTGATATAGATGACCCTGAAATGCAATCTAAAATGATGAGTAAAATCTTTATGAAAGAAGGAAAAACCTTGAAAGATTTTGTTAATGATCAAGAATATACCATGATTGATTCATTATTGATTAAAAATGTAGGAATGTCTGTAAAAATGATGGAAAGGATGAAACCATTCTTTATAGGGGCGTCCTTCCTATCAAAGCTGATAGATTGCCCTATGCAATCTTTTGAACTAGAATTAATGAAAGTAGCCAAATCTCAAAATGAAGAAATTAAAGGTTTAGAAACTATTGAAGATCAATTAGAAGTATTTGACAATATTCCATACGAAGATCAAATAAAAGATTTATTGAAAAGTGCAAAAGATAACCTCGCATCAGATAAAGAAAAAATTAAATCGCTAATAGAAGTTTACAATAGCCAAGATATCTCAAGGTTATTTCAAATCATGACACAAGATGACGGAGCAAGTTCTCAGCATATGGATATATTGTTAGACAATAGAAATAAAAAATGGATTTCTAACATTGAAGACTTTGCAAAAAATCAACCGACTTTCTTTGGAGTAGGAGCTGGGCATTTACCGGGAGAAAATGGAGTAATTAAGCTGTTAAGAAAAGCAGGTTTTACAGTAACTGCCGTAAAACAATAGTCAAAAATATTAAGAATGGAGATCAAAGAGTTGTACTTTTATCATTCCTTTTATTTTCTGATGTATTTATGCATTGTCAGAATTAAAAAAGTCACTATATTTGCAGCCTTAAAAATAAACATTAATAAACAACTATTATGA
>OJGS01000175.1_pt1 | contig 24137 bp, 28 predicted proteins | sample 1594531 | NCBI WGS metagenome assembly OJGS01 (sample SAMN05416816, study PRJEB24817) | seawater metagenome | isolation source: Sea water | place: Canada:Atlantic | collected 2013-07 | reverse complement strand
CGAGATCAGCCTCGGTCTCGTGGGCTCGGAGATGTGTATAAGAGACAGCAGTAGATCTAATCTAGGTCGAGGAGACCAGCCAAATACAGTCGCGAGTCTGAAGACTATTGAGTTCTTATGGTTTTTTAAAAGTAGGTCTTCTGTTTGTTGTTTGTTTTGGCCGTATAACGAGATAGGGTTGGAGGGAGTCTCCTCCGTACAAATATCATCTCCAGTACTACCATATCCTGAATTAGTATTAGGGTATATAACTAGCGTGCTTGGTTTTATATATTCTAACAGTTGCTCAAACCAAGTATAATTGATACTAGTAGAGCGCTCCGGAACTCTATCACAAGCAGGCGCACCAACAATAGCCGCTAACGGAATAATTACATCAGCCTCTTTTACGTCGTTAATTAACTCCTCCGACCACGTGGTAACGTCTTGTTTTCTAAACTTACAACCTTGCAGACTGCTATACACCAGAGGACCTTGGTTATACATTAAACTATCATACCCGCTAATAGTTAAAGCTTCCGCGAACGGTCCCTCTTGTGGGCCATGTATAATCTCCCCATCGAAGGAGTCCCCATCTAGGGAATGGTTTAGTTGAGATAAGTCTAAGGGTAGGTTGTTTAAATAAGAGATTAAAGATGATCCGATATAACCTCCAGCGCCTGTGATTAATATTTTCATACGTTGTTTAGCAAGTCTAACAATTTATCTATTTTACCTGACTCTAAAGAAGGATAGTTACCTATATACCAGCTATAGTTGTGTATATGTTCTACAACAGGAAACTCCTTCAAGTTATAATTATAATTATCCTGTATATATGGTTGCCTCAACTGGTTTCCGCCCCCCGACAGGCCCCTTCTAAACTCAATTCTGTTGTCTGTTAGTATCTTTTCTACCCTATCACGAGCTTTAATGTCTAGATTCAATGGGTTCAAAATAATAATAAACGCATAATTACTATTACCCTCGGTGTTAAACTTAGTATAAAACTTATTCGGGTTTAAACGCTTGTTAAAATAATTAAAATTCTTTGTACGTTTTATAATATTATGGTTCAGCCTTTTAATCTGATTCAAACCTAATACTGCGTTAATTTCAGTTGAGCGGACGTTATACGCTGGGTTAACAAAAAAGAAATCTTTATTAACTGAGGGGTATTTGTTATGATACTTATCTATAATGCTCTTATTAGTACATTCTCGTAGCATCCCGTGAGATCTAAATATCTTACAATGCTCGTACAGTTCTTCATTATTAGTAGACACCATACCACCCTCAATAGTGGTCATATGATGAGCGAAAAAGAAAGAAAAATTACTTACATCTCCAAACGTACCTAACAGTTGACCGTTGTGGGTAGCTCCATGAGACTCACATACATCTTCTATTAGTAATATATTTTTCTCCTTACATATATTAATAATATTATCTGTTAAACCGTTTAATCCTAGAATATGAGTTAATAATATAGCTTTAGTTTTATCATTAATTTTATCTAGTAATAGTTCTTCGTTTAATGCGAGATTGTGATAATTAATATCAACAAAAACTGGCGTAAAACCGTTCTGTATGACACTTGAAACGTCGCTAATCCAGTTTAACGGAGATAATATAACTTCTCCAGCCCCATATAGGTGCTTGATAGATAACATAGTTAACTGATTAGCGCTATGACCCGAATTAACAAACACACTTTTATCAATACCTAACCACCTAGACCAAATTCTTTCAAACTCTACAACTTTAGGTCCGTTAGTAAGTCTGGGTATTTTCTTTTGAGATAGAAAAGATATTATCTCGTCTACATCTTCACGAATAATATTATCCTCCATTAACGGTATGTACATAAAATTATTTAAAAGTTAACAGACGAGTAGCAAGTTTAGCTGAAATAATTTCTCCATTTATTCTAAAGATTCTATTTTTACAAGGAGGCTTCTCCGCGATATCTAAAATCTGTCTAGCTGCTTCTTCAGGAGATATTAGTTCTAATAAACCGTACGGAGATTTGCTCTCGTTTTGTAGGTCTTTACAAATACCTTTACCTATAATTATAGGTAATCTAATGATTTTACTACGAGGTATGGTAGATAACAAATGTGCTTCTGCTAATTGCTTGTAATATGTATATGAAGTATCTTGTGTACTATATGTAGATATAAAAACAACTTCTTTGTTTTTTGCGTTTTTAACAAACTCAACAAAAGCTCTATAACAATCTAATTGAGTTTCGTAGCTTTTATCTAAAAAATTCCATGTGTGGTAAATATTAACATTTCTCTTAAGACTAGGTTCTAATTTGTCTTGCTGAGCCTTATAAAGAGCTCTACCTAGCTGGCCTCTACCGTTATACAATGTTATCTCTACCATTATACAAACTCAGAATGGGTTATACTCTCTTTAACTTCTTCTCCTAAAGATAATAACTCTTCTTCCTTCATATTGTTAATGTTTTCATGTAAGTACCACATCATTTTATTGCTTTCATGAGGCTTGCACAACTTAGTACAGTTCTTAAAACACTCAACATTGTTTATAGTGTTCATTATAGATTCTCTTACAGAAATATCATTCCATATCTCCTTGAAGCTTTTATCATGTAAGCTACCGTAACTGTATTGCTTATACCCTCTGTGATTAGGGCATACATAAACGTGACCGTCCGCCCCAACACATGGAGACAATTGAGAGCCTAAACACTTCTTATATGTTCTACCATACAGCTTTGGATCTTCTTCTAAATCCGTTATCTTATAGCCATTAATTTGAAATTTATCCCCTAATATATCCTTTGCTTGCGTGAGCAAAGGTTGGACCTTCTCATTCCAAAACTCTACCTCGCGCTGAATACCGCCTTCTCTCTCTCGGTTAACAACCTCTGGCTTATATTGACAATAATTAATATCAAAATCTTTAAAATTAATAGCAAAGTCAACAATTTCTTTATATGTATCCGGGGTAATGACAAACCCTACCCCTATATCTATCTTTTTTCCATTCCGGTTATTAGTTTCTACCAACGTACTAAGATTAGAAATCATTTTATCCCAATCTTGATTGTCTTTAGCTCGACGAATTTTGTTATACGTTTCTCTTGTACCAGCGTCAACAGAGAACCTCACCCAGGTCATATTATTAACAATAGTCTCAAACAAATCACGCTTATCAAGAAGAGTACCATTGGTAAACATACCCATTTTAATATTATTTTCTCCTAGATAAGATATTGCTTTCCCTAAGTGAGGGTTTATCGTCGGTTCACCGCCACCAGTCCAGTTAACAGCCCGAACCCCCATATCAACGAAATCCTTACATGCCCCTAACAGAATATCTTCAGGCATTACAGACTTATTGTATGTTTCTAAATTTTTTGATTCTGGTAAATGTATATAAGAAGATATACAAAAATAACACCCATGATTACAAGTATTACTAGGATCAAGCTCTATCAATACTGGGGCAGTATTGCCTGTATTGATAAATTCAATCGCGCGGTCAACATTTGCAATAATTTTGGCTTGCGGGTTGAAAATGTTTGTACCAGATTTGAGTACATTTTTTATTTCTGTAACCATTTTAAAAAATATAATGTTGGGTCTTTAAAATATTCTCGTAATACATTATCAAAGTATTTACGAGCTAATACTGCTCGCTCAGTTAATTCATTTATGTTAGTATTATAAATGTTTGATAATTCATTATATAATGAACTCTCTCCAAAGCCAGGTTGCCCGTTCTGGATATTACATATTCTATAAAAAAAGCTCGTATCATATTGATCTTCCCCGACAATATAAAAATCATGATCAGATATAAGTACCGGTACTCGAGTAAAATAACAACTCTCGAATAATCTAGTACTATCTATACCAGAACCCCTGGGGCATAAAGATATAATATTATTATTCATAGTATTTCTATATTGTTTTTGTATATCTGAATTAGACTCTGAAGGTCCTTCCCATTTATTATTAATATAAAGCTCGCTTTTTATATCTTTATATTGATTTAAAGTATTAGCTAATACTACTCTGACATTATGATTGATAACCCCTCTAAAGCCCATACTTATTTCAGTAGGTATTGAAAAGGATTCATTCATTTTTGTTAAATCTACTAACATGTGAGAGAAAGTAGGTCTAATAAACATTTTTTTAATATTAGAATAGCGTTTTAACGGTCCATTAATAGTTAATATACTATTATGTAACCAAGCTGGTATAGGCTCTCCACCAGCTCCGTGTTCCTGTCCTCCTTCTCCTTCGTAATCCCATATATGTTTATCTTCATTACCTTTAAAATAAGGAAATTTATGTTTATCATATAATGTAATAGAATTATTACTAATTGAATCATTAGTAATTTGACCCATATAAAAATAATCTGCATGTTGAGGCGGTACAATATTGCAATGTTTCTTAATTCCCTCATAACTTAACGGTACAGTATTAATATAATACGGGTCAGAATCATGAACATGAGGTTGCGCATGAGGGTATATATAGAGATTAATTTTATTCATTTAATACTTTGCGGAGTTTTTCTACTAGAAGATCTCTTTTATCTTTATTATCAGTAAATGCTTGATAAGAATGTCTATTCATATTAGCAGAACCTTCAACATAAGTATTGTCTCTATCTCCTTTACCTACTAACCAATGCATATGCTCTACAACTATATCAGGTTGCGGAAAATATCGATCAATTTCTTTAAAAATATATGTTAGCCATTCATCTCCATAATTACAATCAATTTCTGGAGGCAAATAATGACCAAATACGTCTAAAGCTTCTCTGCTTATTACAGGGTGTGTAGCGAGTTTTGTTGGGTCTTGATATAAATCGTTAAGAGAAAACAAACATATTTTGTCCTTTATGTTTTTAAATTTATCATGAAGAACTGCATCCCAGTCTTGAGTCTTAAACACAATATCATCTGCTCCACCCATAATTAAATCTCCAGAGCATATGTTATAAAGCTGGTTACAAGCCTCTCCTAAAGATACTCTCGGACCAATAATATGCTTTACAGGTATAGTAAATTTATTTTTATTGTTTTCAATAAACGTTATTGTCTGGGAGTCGTCATCATCTATATAAAATAAAACTTCTACATCATTAGATTCAGAAGTCATATGATGTAAACTCTCATACATGGTCTTAAGCTTTTTAGCTCTTTTACGAGTAGGTATAAGTATACTAATCATATGTGGGATTGTACGTTCATATTATCATAATCTAACTCCTGTTTGGTTAAAAAGAAATATTTGTTTATTAATTTCTTCATACCTTCTGGGTCTAACGGCATACCATTTTCGTCATACGCAGCTTTATTATGTGGTAATATATTATTACTTTCTTCATAACCGATACCAGAATTAATAAAATCTGGATCTCGAATAAATTGTAGAGCGTTTCTGCCGTATAATAAATTATTCCAGGTATTACCATGTAAAGTAGAGTAATGTTCGAACCCCGCAGATGGTCCCTCCATAGCTTTTATATGCTCTGCTTGCTGATCTTTCATAACATACCATTTACTACCAACAGCAGCTGCTAAATACCCGAACGTTGACTCAGTGCAATGGGCCTTAAAAACATCTGGTATAATCTTATTATTATACGCTTCATACATTTCATGACTGAACATAGCAACGTGACAATTAATAGACGCCCCTAGGGGTATTAGCTCGTCGGCTCCTACAATTTGTACATCCGGGTCTTCATATTTGTATTTCGGATCAACAGCTTGTAACGCCTCGTCAGAACTGCATTGTAGACTTATAATGCTATTATTATACTTCTTAAATGTCTCGTATGTGTTTTTTAATATAGACCTATCTAAAACATTTGTTTTAGGGTTATAAAAACTACAACCCGAATCTACGAAGACATAAGACTCTGCGGGGCCTCTAGCTCTCACATACTCCTGTACAGCTTTATTAAATGTTGCATTGACCGTATATATATCGTGATGATATATATAAGAAATTTTATCTTGAAAGTGATCTAGATCGAGCGATTTAATTAAATCTGTATTACTTTTACACGCAGAAATTAAGACACGATAATCATTAAAGTCTTGCTGCAAAAAGCTATTAAGAGCCCTAATATACGTATCTATACGTGGTTCTCTTCCTAAACCACACATGTTATAAACTAAAAGTGTTTTCATTTAACAATATCAGGGTAAGCCGGGTTCATCCAATCTTCTAAAGGTTCAATAGACATATTTTCACGAAATTCCTCACGATCCACATAAGGGTACATATCTTCAATAGGGGTTTTCCACCCAAAAATTCTAGGCTCATACGTATGATATTCATGACAGTTAACATCACACACGACAACCCCGTCATAATCTAATACCTCTCTTATTTTATCCTCCATTTCATCATGATTAGAAATAGTAACAGTCTTTATGCCATAAGCTTCGCATATCTTTACAAAGTCAGGAGGGTTATAACCAGCAGGACCACAAGCTTCTGCGCGACCTTCGAAGTTTGTCTCTTGAAAAGCTTTTGTAATACCATATATGTGATTATTAATAATGAACGTCTTTGCTTTTATGTTATAATTAACATATGTTTGCAGCTCTTGTATGTTCATATTAAATCCACCGTCTCCTATCGTACATATAACTTGTCTTTCAGGATCCGCTAAATAACACCCCATAGCGCCAGAGTGAGAGAAACCCATAGGGGAGTTACCATTATTAGTCAAATTACGTTGTCCGTATTTTGTCTCAAAAGCGTGATTGCTTACAACAATATTGCCTCCACAGTCCCCTATTAATACAGCGTTACTATCTGCATGCTTGGATAAAGTACGCATAAACGCGTACGGGTGAACATTTTCTTTTTGTTCAAAAAACTCTGGCTTAACTGGGTCATATTTTTTCTTCCAGTTCATAGCCTGCTGAGTCCATTCTGTAAAATCTTTAGGGAACCTGGCTGTCTTATCAATTCCCAGCGGGTCCAACCAACCATCATTTGCTACAGGGGAAGCTAGCTCTTTATATCTCTTAATTAAGCGCTGTATAAAGACCTTAGCATCACAGTAAATATTAACATCAAAAGGTACTTGTTGAAGTTTTGGTTGTAATAAAGACTTATCAACATCCACCACGTATTTCTTCGCACCTCTAGCGAAAGAGTGGATATTGCCACCCGTAATTCTACCAGATATCCTACTACCAATAGCTAATAATAAATCAGAGTTTTGTATAGCGAAATTTCTGCCGGCGCCTCCATATGTACCTATTCTTCCTCCGTAGTATTCATAATCAGAGGTTACAGCGTCTAAGGCATTCCAGGTCGGAAAACAAGGTATTTTTAATAACTCTCCTAATTCTCTAAACTCGTCAACTGCATCAGATAATTTAACACCACCACCTATCATCAGAACCGGGCGGGTGCTATGAGCTAAATTAAATAGATAGTTGTCTATTTTTTGATCAATATCCGTATAATCATACGTAGGTAATTCGGTTTTAGTATCAAAACCTAATAGCTCGTCAGTATCGATGATAGTCTTTTGTATATTTAGCGGTATATCTAACAATACAGGACCAGGTCGACCATTCAAGCAAGTATGGTAGGCTTTTTCTAAGATGTATTTTACATCTTTTGCATTATCAATCATAATGGCGTATTTTGTTACCGGTTCCGCCATACTAACAATATCTGTTTCCTGGAAACCTACCTGTCTAATAGATGGATCTGGTCGTAAGAATTGAGAATTGATCTGACCTGTTATAAAAATACAAGGAATAGAGTCATAATAACAATTACCCATAGATGTAAGAAGATTCATACCACCTGGCCCGCTAGTCGCCATCGCGACACCGGGTCGTCCTGAGACTTTCGCGTATCCTTCGGCCGCAAAACCACCACCCTGTTCGTGCATCACCGCGACATAATCTGTTTTATCATTTCTGGTAAACGCGTCTATTAGGTCTCCGTTTGCAGCGCCATACACTACAAACATTTTATCTATTCCCTTATCAGCAAGGAATCCTATAACATAATCAGCTAGCTTTACTTTCATTATTAGAACGTGTGAGTTTTTACATCGTCGGGGGTATTGTATTTCCATCTATCATCACTCACCAGTTTGTCTAGCTCATCTTCTTTGATCTCGTAAAACTGATCTGATGTAGGAAATTGACCGCTTCGAACCTCCGAGGCATAATCTTTAAGAGATTTTTCTATTAACTCTCCTGCCTCGCAATAGCGTTTAACAAACTTAGATTTAAATTCAAAAAACATCCCGATTAAGTCATGTTGTATTACTAGCTGACCATCAACGTGGTCACCAGCTCCAATACCATAAATCGGAATATCTAATTTTTCAGCAATATATTGAGCTGACTCTCGTGGCATTGCTTCTAGCAATAAGAAAGAACAACCAGCATCCTGCAATCGGAGGGCCTGATCTAAAATAATATCCGCAGACTCTTTAGTTTTACCCTGTACTCTATAACCGCCTAATTTCGCTCGGGTGTGCGGAGTAAGACCCAAATGACTCATAGTAATAATACCAGCAGAAGAAATAGCCTTAACCCTATCTACCATAGCTCCTTCAATCTTTACACAATCCATACCAGCAGTAATAAACTTACCAGCGTTTCTTACTGCTAATTCATTAGATTCCTGATAGGACATAAACGGCATATCTCCAATTAAAAAGGCAGTCTGGTTTGCTCGCCATACTGCCTTACAGTGAGATAACATATCGTCCATTGTAACGGGTATAGTTGTCTTATACCCCAGTGTGGTCATACCTAATGAGTCCCCTACTAGGATCGCATCAATACCGGCTCTATCAGCTAGTAAAGCTTGAGGATAATCATAAGCAGTACACAAAACCGTCTTAACACCCTTTCGCTTATGGTTTTTGAGAGTTAGTATCGTAACTTTTGTTCGCTCATTAATAGGTTGATCTCCGCGGGGGGGCAAGGCGGGTTTTTCTGTGGGTACATATTGACCCAGTGGCACAGACCTTGCAGGGGTGGGGCTGTGCATATCTTCATCGTGTGATTTGTTATCTTTACTCATTTTCCGTAAACTTTCTCTTGAGCGTTATACTTAACATTTTATCCACTTCTCTTTTAAAATCAAGACCTATTTTTTTAGTCATTGTTTTAATATAAGAAGGAGATTTAAAATACTTTATGAACGCTTCATCTCTAAATTTTAAAATTTCAGAATTAGTTAAACTATCTGTAGGTAAATTAAATGTTTCGTACGCATGTTGGGAATATCCAATCCAACCAACTCCATTGTTCTCTGGTAACGCACCAGGGTTTGTTTTGCTGAAATCTCTATGTAGCTGAGAACCAGGATAAGCCATAGCACAATACATGTTAACCCACTCGGTCTTTAACTCTAAAGCTAAATCAAGAGTCTCGTTCATGGTTTCATGAGTGTCTTTAGGTAAACCAAAAATATAATTACCAGTTGAATATATATCGTGATTAGATATTTTTTCAATAATACTTCGTATATTGATCTCTTGAAACTTACCCTTTACAACTTCTTGTCTAACTACTTGATTCGCAGACTCAATACCTAAACCTAACCAGTTTACCCCAGCAGATTTTAAGACATCTAGATATTGTTCCTGTACTGTATCGATACGAGCATAAGCCCATATATTAAAATTATATTTGCGTTCAGCTATTAGTTTGCACAACTCAACATAGTGCTTTCTCTTATACACAAACATCTCGTCAGCTATTTTAATATTTTTAATATTATTTTCCGCAAAAAAGTCTAACTTTTTAAGAATATTTTCAGGAGACCAATGCCTAAACGTGTTGTTTTTTGTGTCTCCATTATTAAATGGAGAGTTAATCATACAAAAGTTACATTTAAACGGGCAACCTAAACTTGTATATATAGAACCAAATGGAGCAGTTTCGTTATTATTGGTCCAACTATGCCAATTAGCTGTTCTATATCTGGTAATATCTAAAAACTCTACCGGCAACATATCTAACTCATCGTCTAAGTTATGGATGAGAAGAGCTGGTGGGGTATTGGCTATTTGTCCGGTAGTTTTGTCCGTGTACCACAAACCAGGCACTTGTTGTAATTGAGAATTATCTGTATAGTCTGTAACTTTTAGAAAGCTTGCAAGAGTTTTAGGACCTTCTCCTTGACATACAAACGAATCTGGATCATCTTCAACAGTTTTACGAGGTAAGGAAGACGGGTGAGGACCGGTATATATTCTAATAATATCACTATCTTTAAGTAGATCCATTATCTCAATAATACCTACCATATTTTGAGTTGAAGCAGATGGTTGTTGACCAAACGCTACTAAGCAAACCACTTTAGGTTTTAATTGTAAAATAGTATTAGCGGCTTGTTCGCTACTTATTCTTAACGCCTCGCAATCTAAAACATCAGCAGAAAAGCCACGATCGGAAACATATTTTGCTAACATCGCAGCCCATATGGGAGGTTCAATTGCAGAAAAATCTTTACTTAAATCTTGATAAACCTTCTTGGAAGAATTAGGGTGTACAAATAGTATATCCACTATAGAAATTTATTTAAAATGTTATTAAAGGCAATAGAGCCTTCAGTTAAATTGTTCTCCCAAGTATCTAGCTGAGCGGGTTCCCCTACCTTATCAGAAATATACTTATAACAGCTAAACTTTTTGTTAAATCGCCTACATACAGAAGCTAAGCTATAAGACTCCATATCAACACAGTCCCATTCTTGATCTGTATCTATGTCAGTTTTAAATGTATCAAAACAAACCACATGGCTACCTTTATCAGAAATATTAATTGTCTTATTGTGGTGTATTTTTGGATTATAATCAACAGCAACCTCTCCATTAGTAAATTTAGTACATTCCACTAAATCTCCTTTGTTTGCTTTAATACCACCAGCGGTACCAAAGTTAATATAGTGGGTAATGTTTGGGTGACTCACTATAAAATACGTTAAAGAAATAGCGCTCATCACTTTGCCTACACCTGTATATAAAACAGGTACTTTAGTGGTATAATACTCTTCTTTTAAAGCGGATACAATAGCTATCATCCTCTATCTCTATCAGAAAGTATTAAATTAGAATAACTTACTGGCCAAAATATATTATACTCTGGGTCATTCCATGTAATAGAGAGTTGTTTATCAATAGGAACATATTCTTTGCTCAACTTGTAATGAAAAATACATTCATCCGACAAACACAAATGACCATTAACACAACCCGGAGGTATTAATAGCTGATGCCTGTTTTTATCATTAATATAAAACGCGTCGTGTTGTTTATATGTAGGAGAATCTTCGCGAAGATCTAATACAACCACGTATATAGCCCCCTTCAAGCATTGTACTAGTTTGTATGTCTCATGATCTCCGTGTAAACCTCTTATAGTGTATTTTCTAGAAAAAGAAACACTATCTACTATAAACTTGGGAGACTTTTTATTTTTAGATCTCAGCAGCTCTTTGTAGGTTTTGGTAGAAAATGTTTCTATATTTTCCCCTCTATTATCATAATACACATCAGGCTGTATTGTAATGACGTCTTTAATGTTTTTGGGTTGTTGTATTATTTTAGATTTGCTAATCATATTGTGTCAAATATTTTTAATAAATTATTAGCGGTATTATTTTTGTCAAACTTTTTTAAGTCGGCTTCGGTGTGCCAGTATACCTCTTGTATAGCACCGCTGTTATCAACATTAAATTGTAGTACTTTTTTACCGCATAACAGACCTTCTATAGAGGTCCTACCTAAAAATATACCGGATACAATATCGCACTGCTCGTAATATTTTTCTACCTCCCATGTTGGTTCATGAGAAGCAAAATTAGGGTGTACGGTCGAGTAATCAGACCTACCAACGTGCAGTACTTTAAAGTTTTGTTTTTCAGACAAATCTAACAAATATTTTAACGGCTTATATCTTAGGTAATCTAAACTACCTGGAAATAAGACTACCTTGTCTTTAACATCCTTTCTCTTCTTGCATTTTTGTGGATTAAATCTAGTGAGATCAAACGGATTATATATTAATCGAACTGGTTTATCTGCAATTGTCTGCTCTAGAAATTCAACTATTGTTGGTCTTATACCAACATATAAGTCTACCTTATTATCTATAAGAGGTTGCTCTAACTCTAAAACCTCAGAATGAACAACATTAATAATTTTTTTAGCTTTTACATCCTTAATATAGTCCCATGTAACCTTCCCGTGAGAGAAGACAACTAAATCATATTCTGTTGAAGTTATTGTTTCTTTGTCTGGAAAATAAATGTCAGTTGTTTTATCTCGGAGAGGAGGACCTACAAACGGAGAATATATTGAAACACTATGACCGGAGGATTTTAACGCAGAGCTTAATTCATAAAAATATATTTCTGAACCTGTAAATTGTCTATAACTAAGACACGCTAATAAAATCTTCATTACGTATATTATAGTGGTATAATTTAAAAAATCAAGTAAATATTAGTATATGGCGAGAAAAGGAAGGGTTATACCAGTGACAAAAACACAGCAATCTAATTCTAGAAAGATAACAAAAAAAAATAAAATTAGCGATACGGAAATTACCGAGAGTATAGAAAAAAATACCTTTTCAAACTTTAATATTACTCAAAAATATACTCTCACCGAAGCTCATGATAACTTCTTAGATCTGTGTTTTAAAGATGCATGTAAAATGTGCATGATTGACGGTCCAGCTGGGTCTGCAAAAACCTATCTCGCTGTATTTGTAGCTTTACAACTGTTACGTACTAAAAAAGTAGAAGAAATTATATACATTCGTAGCGTGGTAGAATCAGCGTCTAAGAGTATGGGGTCTCTACCAGGAGAGGTAGAGGAGAAGTTTCTTCCGTGGAGTCTGCCTCTTTTAGAAAAGCTTAATGAACTATTAGACAAGCCTACCATTAACAATTTAATGTCTGAGGGATATGTAAAGTGCGTACCTGTTAATTACACAAGAGGTCTTACGTTTAAAAACGCGTGTGTTGTTGTTGATGAATCTCAAAACCTAACTAGAGAGGAACTAACTACAATTTTAACTAGATTTGGAGACAATTCAAAGTATGTTGTAGTAGGAGACACTCAGCAGAGTGATATTGGAAATAAGTCAGGATTTAAAGCAATATTTAACGCTTTTGATACCGACGCTTCTGAAGAACACGGGCTTTATACGTTTTTATTTACTGAGTTAGAAATAGTACGATCTGAGATACTTAAATTTATCGTTAAAGTACTTGAAAAACTAAAGATGAAACGTTAATGCTTTTCGCATTCTTTCAAGCAGAGTACGCTTATTTTGTCCGTTCTCTACTAAACGAGCGTATTCTGTTTTGAAAGCTTCTAGGAATTCTGAAGATAATTCTAGCTTGCGAGGGTAAAAAGAACGTACATGTTTAATCATATATTTCTCGCAGACCTTATCGTAATCATTCATTTAAGTATTTAATCGATCGTTTAGCTTTTTGTGCTTTTTAACTTCCCTTTGTAATACCGACCCTTCTTCTGGGTCGACATCTTTCCACGCATTTTCTAGCTTTTCAATCTGCTCTAACATAGTTTCATCAATAATATTACCCGGAGACATTGCGTCTCCTTCTGCGTCAATATATAATTTTATTATCTCTATTCTCTCTCGACGATCTCCAAAGACCTCTATAATAGGTGGCTTATCATCAACAACAAACAGATTAGTCCTGGGATTATGTTCATGATCCCTATGTACAGCTTTAAAAATATGGTCAATCTCTTCTATAATGTCGCTAGAAGTATCTCTCATACCATCTTCTACTACCCCTATAGGGGCTACCTTAGTGATCGGTATAAAAAATATGATATCTAGATCTCTAAAACTCTCTCTAATTAATGGTATACAACTACTAACAAACTCTTTATCAATATCATTACCAGACTGCTCACACGCCCACATGCTATAAACTAAATTATCTAAAGGGCATCTATCAAAAATTACATTTTGTTCTGTACGATATTTTTGTTGCTCCGCAATCTGAAAATCTAAAATTTTGCGTTGAGTTTCTTTATTAGTCTTCGAAGAGTGTTCAAGACCGCTCTCTGCAATAACATCTCTATATGTCTTTTCGGGGGTCGTATAACTGGGCCATTGTTCAAGAAAATCTTTTACTAATGTAGATTTTCCCTGACACGCAGTTCCGCTAATCGCAATCCTCATATTTTTATTTATTAAAACGTTATTTTAACTCCAGGGCATGGGGTGATTTATCTCTTCAAATTCTTGTATTTTTTGAATAATATCACTAGTGGAGAGGCTTTTATACTTTTTGAGAATTTTTACCTCCTTACAATATTTAAATATTGTTTCTTTCTCACACTCCGGTAAACTGTCTACAGTATAATCTCCTCCCTTAACGTAAACGTCCGGTTTAGTGTGTTGTAGTAGCTTACGACAATCAATCTCATCAAAAATAATAACGTCATCAACAGACTCTAAAGCTAATAATACCTCTGCTCTATTATATACATTGTTGACGGGTCTATTATGTCCTTTAAGTTCCTTAACACTCTTATCTGAGTTTAAACCGACAATTAATTTATCTCCTAAGTCTCTTGCTTCTCTTAAGAACTGAACATGACCCGCATGTATAATGTCAAAGCACCCGTTAGTAACTACTGTGATCATACTTTTAACGCCATATCCCATACAAGTAAGTGTAACCTAGGGCTAAAATTAAAGTGATACTTTTTAGCTAACTCCGCTATAGTTGGAGCAATTTCAATATGCTCTTTTCTACTACCAGCACACGGCATTAGCCATATCCTACCGGTAGGTATATCAAACCTATCAACATACTTTTCTATTACCTCCTCTAGATCTGACTCCTTAGCAATAACAAACTTAAACCCAGAACCTTGATCTGCATGCCACTCTAGTACTTCTGGTTTATATCTCCTAGACTCCGGATCCCCATTATTACTAAGCTTAGGGGAAGTAGTAAAGGTAGCACCTGCTTGAACCCATTCCTGAGCTGGCATAATTGTAGCGTTAGTTTCAAAATCAATCCTAGGAACCCAACCCCACTCTGCTTCTAAATAAGATAATAACTTTAGTAACGCAGGCTGTTGTACTAGTGGTTCTCCGCCGGTAATTTTCCAGATTGCACCATTTAGCATATGGTTCTTAAATCCCTGATCCTCGAGGTGTTGTAGTAGCTCCTTGTTTGTTATCTTATTTTTTATACTCCAGGAAATAAAACTATCACACCCGTGAGGAGAGTCAGCGCTAGCGAACCCCTGACAGGTGAGATTACACATAGACAATCTCATGAAGACGGACGGGTAACCAATATACTCTCCTTCTCCTTCTATAGTGTAAAATACCTTATCATCAGATAACAGTATTGTCTTGTCGCTTAAATCTTCTTTATACGGACTTGTCATTTAAATAAATATCTTTTATATCTCTAGTCTCAGGCTCGACCTCTTCTTTTGCAGGCTTGCCCCAATCAATATTATCCCAATTCTCTACTATTTTGCTAGGATTTTCTTTACGGCGCTTACTCCCTTTACTCATATAAATTATCCTCTATTAATTTTTGCGTTTTCTCCGCTAGCCCAAGCCATAACGTTGTACTTGTCTTCATAAATAGCAGAGTTTTTCTCGTGCTCAAATACCTCTGTCTTATAACAAAAGCACCTTTTGTTGGTTAATTCCCTAACATGCTTATCAGCTAAATTATAACAATATTTTGCAAACTGTTCAATACCGACTCCGTATGTCATAACTCTTAGATCTACAACTCCATCTTCCTTTAATTTAACAAAAGACTCCATCGCTGGGTCGTCAATCGCAATAACAGTAGTATGGTCGAACTGATCTTCAAGCTGTTTTTTAAGAGGCTTTAAACCACCAAAATCTACAACCCAATTATTATCATCTAACTCATTAGCACCGAACCAGAACTTACCGATTAACCTATACCCATGAACAAACCTACAATGAGACTTAGCTTTTGGCTGCCTAAACGCGCAACTACCTAGCTCAATTATCTTAGTACTGCTAAACATAAGACTATTATAGTGATTTCCTGACCTAAATCAAGTGTTGAACTTAAAGAAATATTTCATATAATAGACACATGGATAACAAGTATGAATGGTTAGGTGAAGTTGACGAGCTAACTGGAGAAAAGGATGAGATCGCGAAAGATGTTATGGGAGATGAGTTCAGTAAAGGTTATTTTCCACCTATTCGGATATACGATAATAAAGTTACGGCTGATAAGAAGTATATTTCTTCTTTACCAGATCTACAAAACGGGCCATCTAGTTTAATTCAAGGCGCAGCTGTTCCTATTCAACAAGTCGGTATACATAACTTTAAGTTACCTCTTAATTATAAAAAGAGAGATGGATCTACTATAGAACTAGAAACAAGTGTAACTGGTAGTGTTAGTCTAGAGGCTCATAAAAAGGGTATTAATATGTCCAGGATTATGAGAAGTTTTTATGATCATAAAGATGAGGTTTTTAGTATTAGTAAAATTAAAGATGTTTTAGAAACATATAAGAATAATCTCAAATGTTTTGATTCTCGTATTATGTTAAAAATCTCTTATCCTATTAAACAAAAAAGCTTACGTAGCGGGCTAGAAGGATATCAATATTATGATATAGTCTTCGAAGGAGATTTAACTAAAGACGGAGTATTTAAAAAATACATACACTTCGATTTTGTTTACTCTTCAGCATGTCCTTGTAGTTTTGAACTAAGTGAACATGCTGAAAAATACCGCAATAGAGCAACAGTACCTCATAGTCAGAGAAGTGTAGCTCGTGTTAGTGTTAAGTTTGATGAAATGCTGTGGGTTGAAGATTTGCAGGAACTATGCTTAGAAGCTCTACAAACTGAAACACAAGTAATGGTTAAACGAGAAGATGAGCAAGCGTTTGCAGAAAAGAATGGTGCTTATTTGAAGTTTGTAGAGGATGCAGTAAGGTTAATGTACCTTAAACTAGCTAATGAGTCTCGTATTACAGACTTTAAGATCGTGGCATCTCATAACGAAAGCCTCCATAGCCATAATGCAGTATCAGTTATTGTGAAAGGTGTCGAGGGTGGATTTGCAGCTGGTGTCGCTCGTGACGTGTTTGAATCAACAGGCTTAAGATAGAGAATCCAATACTTGTTTAACAGCCTCAGGGCTGACATGCTCCGGTATGTCAGCCTTTATTTTTTCAAAGTCATCAAAATTGTCTCTTATATTACTAGCACTGTAAGGGGTACCGTCAGGTTTTAAAGTTACATCCACTGCAGACTCTTCAGGGTCAATAATATTAATATCTAACCCTTCCTTCTCAGCCCATGGACTAGCATACACCCACCGCTTCCAATCACCATCCTTTTTACTAGCACCTAAAACAGCTGTAGTACCGGGGTCAAGATCCTTAAGAGATTCATAAGCAGCTGTTACTGGTGATGGATATTCTGAAACACTAACTGTTACATTACTCAACCGCTGTACATATAATTTAAATAGTTCCTCCGCTGCGGCTGGGGTTATAATTGGTCCTCGACCATTCAATGTTCTGCGCTCACTTTTAGCTGATGGAGCTGAAATTAAAACATGTACCTGACCTGTAGGATACATCTCACTATATGTTTTAACCATTTCGTAATGGCCCTTATGAGGGGGTTTGAAGCTACCAGGTACTAATACAACTACTCTATCGTTTTTTTTTAAATCATTTAGATCTAATTTTAGATCTCCCCAGACTTGATCAATTTTAGAATTGAAATTCTCGCTCAAGCCATAGTCAACGACAATTTTGCGAAGAACTTTCGCTACTTCTTTCGCATTAGACGGCTCTACATCTTGTGTTATCGCTTCTCTTTCTGCATCTGTAAGACTTATATTATCTAAATCTACAAATAAGGATTTTCTAGCTAAATTGACATAGAATGTTTCCCCTTCCGTGGTTAGCGGGGTAGCGTCAGGATCTTCTCCTGGTGTTGGAATAGTATCTCCAGATTCATCCTCTTCAGCTTCTGATGTAATAGATTTTAAAAGATCCTGTCTCTTTTGTTTTGCTTTCTGAGCGATCTGCTTCTTAACGGGGTCGTCGGTGAGATTATCATCTACTTCCTTTTCAATACGATCAATTTCAGCCTGATTATTATCTTTAGGCTTTTTACCTAACATCTCGTTTATTCTAGAAGTGAACCTACTCATTATAATTATTTATAGTAGAGAAAGTTTATTTCTTATGTCTTCGAAATATGTTTTGTCTAAAAAGGTGAGATCGTATTTTTTACAAAAATAGTGTAGTTTGTTAAAATAGAAGTTATTGTTTTGTATTTTATTAAGTTTGCTTAATAACACTACATTTACTTCTTCTGTAAACCCTCCACATTTACATCTTTTTTTAAGATCTTTGAGAGAGTATTGTTCTCTAAGAACAATTACTGGGAATTTTTTTTCGAAAGTAGCTAAAAACGGAGAGTATTGCTTATTTAAATCAGGAGTTACATCAAAAAACACAACGGGTTTGTATTTCTTGTTGTGTTTTTTAAGAATCTCGCAGGTATAGTGTATAAAGTAATGAAATACATATTTCTTATGTTGTTTATTAGTTAGCTTAACGTCAGAGTCAAATTCTGATATACTCTTAACTGAATTATTGTGTATATATTGTATTACCGGAGTAAAATTAACAAGGTTAAAGTACGTCCCTGGTAATTTATAATTTAATTGAGGTATTTTCGTTAAGTCTTCTAATTGCATTTTCGTTTGTTTTCCAAAAATTCTTATAATCAGTTATAACATATTTCTCCTTATAACGCAAGTTATTTTTGAATACGAAATTATTACAAATTTCAGTAGGGAACAGAATAAACGAGCCTTTCCGGGTTACTTTAATAACCAAAAACCAAAGCAACCCAAATTCTGCTTGTTTTATCCATTTATCTAGAGTTTTATTTTCTGTAAAAAGCCGATGAAAGTCGAAAGATTTATAATTTTTACATTCAATTTTAAAACGAGAAAGACACGGAGGTACCATAATATCACCATCCATCATCCGACGTTGTTGTTCGGTTAATTGATCAATTCTATAAACATTAGCTCCTCCAGTATAAGCTCCAGAATTTGGGACTCTAATAAAATTCTCATTAAACGTCTCGCTCAAATCCTTCGCTACGTCTCGCTCCCATGAATTACCTTTTTGTTTCGCCGCGCTAGGCATATAGTTACTTATTGGCTAGCTAGATCTTGCAAGTTAATAGCCTTTTTTACTGCATCTAACGAAATTCGCGAAGTCCAGTAATTACCTTCATCTGCAGGACTTAATTCCGGAAGCTTTTCTCTATCTAATACCAATAGATACCCGCGGCCTTTTTGTTTATATTCATGAAATGCAAATCGTCCAGCTAATTGGATATCATCAGATACATACGAACCTATAATACCTTTGCGAGTATTACCTGTACCACGAGAAACTACAAATTTATTCTTACGTAGACTTTTGTATTCAGCTGATGAGATACCTCTGTAAACCTCGTCTGGTCTGTTTTGTAATTTTGCAATATTAGCTACTATATTTGTATGTTCTTCTCCCTCTGGCGGAAACAACAAATAATCATATATAGTTTTATTTTCGTTTAGTTTTTTTTTCCGCTTTTTCTTAACTTTACCTTTACGGGTAACTATATCTGGATTACCACTAAGAGAAGGAGTGCCAAAGATATTTCTATTATCTCCTGGAGCATATGTATCACTGTCATTATAATCCCCACCACCCTGACCACCAGATGGCGACAGACCTGCAGAAGCTACTGTATTATCAGTTAAATATCGATTTACTAGTTGATCAAATAATTTTAAAGGCATTTTAATTATTTATTTCCTAAAGATTAATTAGTTGATATCTTCAAAAAGTCGCTATTATAAGTATATGAATATTGATGAGATCATTGAACAGTATACTATAGAATCTAGTATTGATACTAATATCGATAGGTTAAATGTTACGGAAGTTCAAGAGAAGCTTGTTAATAATAAACATAAGTGGTCTGCTCGGGTTATTGGACATAAGATTAAACTTAACAAATATAGAAATATACGTATAAGTTTATTAGAAGAAAAAATCGAGGAATTTCAAAATACTCAGCCGGTAATGGTGAATAGGTCTATAGCAGAAAAGGCGGTCTTAAAAAAGAAAGATATAAGAGATATAGACAATAAAATTAACAACGAACTATTAATCATTCAGCACGTAGAAAATATATACAAAAATATAAGCTTCGCTACTAACGATATTAAAAATTTAGTAGAATTAATGAAGCTTGAAATGCAATGATTAATATTAGCCTATACAAAACTACCCAGGTTATTATAGATGGTCCGGAGTTAGATATAATTAGAGAACACTTTAGCGTAAAAAACGAAGCAGCACACTTTCAAAGACGTATGGGTCGCCCGGTACCTGCCCGAACTTATATAATTAGCAATCAGGGTAGAGTAGATATCGGCCTGGTAGATGAGATTATTACGTTCTGCAAATCTAAAGATATACAAGTAACTGTTGATAATAACGTTATATCTACCGTACAACCTTCTATCCATAAAAGCAATATCAATGAATATAGCTTAAAACTCCCCTTTCGGGATTACCAGCAAGAAATAATTAACAAATGTATACAATCCGGTAGAGGTACAGTAATACTAGCGACAGCAGGAGGTAAGACTCTCACAATGGCAGGCTTACTGGAGTATTTTTATCAAAACTTTAGTAAAAACTTTAAATGTCTAATAATAGTACCTGACTTAGGCTTGGTTAACCAAACCAGAGGAGATTTTACTGAATATAATACCTCGTTCACTACGTCTAAATGGACAGGGAAGGATGATCTCAATTTGTCGACTAATGTTGTTGTAGCAAACCTAGGTATACTACAGAGCTCAAAGCAGGATATATCTTGGATTGAACATATAGACTTACTAATCGTAGACGAAGTACATAAACTGAGAAGAGGTAATAAAATAAACAAGATCTTATCTAAGACTAAAACTAACAATCGATTTGGATTTACAGGTACCCTACCTCCTGACAATTTAGACAAATGGAATATATTTGGTAAAATAGGTCCTCGGCTATATGAAAAAATGGCTCATGAGCTACGAGATGAAAAATATATTACACCGTCTAAAGTACACGTATTAGAGATAAACTATACAACACCGACCTCTCAAATATACCAAGGCAATAATAGTAATATGTTTTTTTTGCAGGAGAATGAGTTTATAAGAAGTAATACATACCGTAATACGTTGATATCAAAGCTTTGTAATAAACTTGACAACAACACTCTTATACTTGTAGATTACATCGAGCATGGGGAGATATTAACTACCGCTATTCAAGATCTCTGTAAAAAGAAAACGGTATATTTTATACAAGGGAGCGTTGATACTGATGAGAGGAAAAGAATACAGCTCCTGATGGAGCAGCAAAAGGATATTGTTGTAGTCGCTATCTCGAAGATATTCTCTACAGGTATCAATATTAAAAACTTACATTATATTGTATTCGCTAGTGGGGGGAAGGCTAAGATAAAAATTGTGCAAAGTATTGGTAGAGGTTTAAGGTTGCATACTGATAAAAAAGAGCTTATAATCTTCGATATAGCTGACAATTTAAGATATGGACAACGACACGTAGAAGAGCGATTGACGTTATATGATAACGAAGATATAAAGTATAAATTTACAAAATATAATGAAAGAAAAACCCCTCAAAACTAAGCCTAAAGCTAAAAAGAAAAAGGCTAACAAGAAAACGTATTACGTAAACCCAAAACGATTTCTCGAGCTCTTAACTGTATATTACTCAACGGAAGACTTTGTAGACGAGTTAGCCGAATCTGTTTATAAGATTGCAGTCGGTCTTAGTTATTCCCCTAACTTTATAAACTATAGCTATAAAGATGAGATGATTGGAGACGCTGTAGTAAAAATGATTGCTGCTGTAAAGAATAAAAAATTTAATTTAGATTCTCCATCGAATCCTTTCTCATATTTTACAACAATTGCTTTTCATGCATTTATTAATAGGATTAAGAAAGAAAAAAAATATAGAGAGACTATTAGTCAATATCAAGAGCAGGTATATGGTTCTCTCACTCAAGAAGAACAAATACCAAAAATGGCTCCACAAAAAGATTACGACAAAGAACTATATTATTGATGGAAAAGTATAAAATAGCTTTTTTTACAGACTTACATGTAGGTGTTCATCAGAACAATGAGCGCTGGTTAGATGTAACATACAAATGGGCAGAGTGGTTTACATCTGAACTAAAAAAGAAAAACATTAATAAAGTTATTTTTGGTGGAGATTTATTTCATTACAGAGATGAAATAAGCGTTAAAACTTTACACTTCACAGATAGGCTTTTAGATCTTTTTAATGAGTTTGAGATGTATATGATTCCCGGTAATCATGATGCGTACTATAAGGACAACTCTACTGTACATTCTCTCTCTATTCTAAATAATAGAAGCAATATTACTGTTTTTGATAAGCCAACATCATATAACTTGTCAGGAAAACAAATTGGCTTCTGCCCATGGGGTACTTCGATCGATAAAGTACCTAATGATTGTGAATTAATTGTTGGTCACTTTGAGTTAGAAAATTTCAATTTTAACAATCATAAAGTATGTGATAACGGAATGAAATCTTCTGAAGTACTTAAAAAGTCTAAATTAATATTTACTGGTCATTTCCACAAAAGACAGCACCGCAAATTCGAATCTGGTACTATAATATACGCTGGTAATCCATTTGAAATGGACTTTAATGACATTAAAGATCAAAAAGGGTATTATATATTAGACTTTGAACCAGAAAACATTACATATAATTTTCATGAAAACAATATTAGCCCTATTCATGTAAAGATTAACTTATCCCGGCTCGAAGATCTTAAAAATATAGCCAAAGAAAAAGGCTGGTCAAATTTATGTATTAAAATTATTATAGATAAAGATGTAAAGCTCAATATATTGGATAAGATTATCAGCTCTATAAACTTTGAAGGACCGTTCTCTCTAACGACAGATTACCTGCATAAGTTTAACATTGGAGATAATATAAACATATCTAACGAGTTGGGAGACTTGAACGTAAGGCAATGTATTATAGAGTATATCGACTCTCTCGATATTGATAATAAGGTCCCGGTAACTAACAGAACTATTGAACTCTATAATCAGTTTATATGAAATACGTTAATTTCGATACAATAAAAATAAAAAACCTTCTCTCTATAGGTAATGAAGAGGTAAAAATAGACTTCAAACATGGTCTTAATATTATTACTGGTATTAACAAAGATAAACAAGACAGGCGTAACGGTGTTGGTAAGTCTACAATTGCTGATGCAATTCATTTTGCTATCTTTGGAGAGACTATTAGAGAGTTATCAAAAGACTTTATTGTTAATACAATAAACAAAAAGAACACAGTAGTACAGCTTAATTTTAGTATTAATGAAAACAACGTAATAAAACAGTACAAAATTGTACGTAAATTGAAGCCAACAAAATGCTACCTGTTCGTTGATGATGTAGATCTTACCGAGAGTACAATACCGAATACTAATAAAAAAATTAAAAAATTAGTATCTGGTTCACCAGAGTTATTTCAGAATTGTGTTATTATGTCTCTCAACACAACGTTACCTTTTATGGCTCAGCGCAAAGTTGAAAAGCGTAAGTTTATCGAAGGAATTCTCAATTTAGAAATATTCTCCGAGATGTTATACAAAGCCCGCGCAGAGTATAATGATGTTCAGAAAAATTATGAACACGCCCATAAGGATTACGATCATGGAAGCAATATTCTCACCCTCTTAAATGAACAAAAAGAAAACATTACCCTATCTGTTATAGAGCAAAAGCAAAAAATTACCGATAGAGTACAGGTTATAGAAAAAGAGATCGAGGAGAATAGGAATAAAATTAAATCTATTGATAAAGCCCTCGTTGAAAGAACCAAAGAAAAAATCAGTCAAATAAATAACAAGCTCTGTCTCTTATACACATCTGACGCTGCCGACGATATGCAGTGTGTAG
>OJGS01000171.1_pt1 | contig 24533 bp, 18 predicted proteins | sample 1594531 | NCBI WGS metagenome assembly OJGS01 (sample SAMN05416816, study PRJEB24817) | seawater metagenome | isolation source: Sea water | place: Canada:Atlantic | collected 2013-07 | reverse complement strand
ACATGCACCAGCAGTAGGTGAAGCATCAACCAGATAATCCGATGAGATGCCGGTCCGTCTCACTCTCATGCAAAGGTAAGATCAACCATTTAATCCGCTTACCCAGTTTTTCTTCAGCGTTATGAATGGCCCTGTGTATCTTTGATTCAATCTGCCTATGCTGCCTGTTAAGAGCCTCTCCTCCGACCACATTCTGGGCTAGCTTTAAATAGCTAAAGAATCCTAGTCGTGGTGCCCCTTTTGGTAGAAAGCCGGCTTCACGGGTGTAGACGTGATTGCCATAAGCCGATCCGTACCCCATGGACGTTAGCTTTGCATATAGTTGACGCTTCTTGAGATGAGGGCTTTTCCGGCTTGATGCTGCAATCTTTGCCCTTTCAATGGCCCTGTGGGCTTTAACCATGAATCGAGAGATGGTGGAGTCTCTGACCCTTGTTTCTTCACCATCGAAGTTGAAGCCTAGGTACGTGACTGGGGCTGCTTCTCCCTCTAAGTATCTGTCGTTTAGAGAGTAGCTTCTTATGGTTCCATTTCTAGGCCTGACCCTGCGTCTGACAGTCTTGTCGCTATTGATGGTCAGCTTTACTGCGTTTAACTCAGTTATTACGTTATTTTCGGCCTCTTGACCCTTTCCAGCAGGTACGACCAGAAGGATGTCGTCGCTGTATCTCCAATAAATGCCTCCCAGCTCAGTAATGAGCTTGTTCAGGCGTTTATCTGCACTGTACATGTAAAGGTTGGCTAAGACGGCACTAATCGGTAAACCCTGTGGGATGCCTGAGATCTGAGCTGGCTTGGATTTCCGTTTGATGTCCCAGACTATGTCATGTCGGTGGCGCAATAATGGCTTTACTTCCTCTCTGAAGGCTTTGGTGGTGCAAATTGCCGCACCCGAAGCTCCTGCGCGACGCCGAACCTCTCCTCCGAATAGGTCTCGTAACTCCGGGAGCGTTACAGCTGAGCCGTTTGTACAGGCGTTGTAAACGGCATAATGATCCTTAGGAAGACTTTGCTCGTTGAGGATCATTTTCCACTGCTTTTTGAGCTCTTGGTGATCTAGAGCATCAAAGAACCCCTCAACATCAATTGCAATTACATCACATGGGTTGTGAGAGGAAATATAGCTGAAGGCTTCGTGCGCAAAGTGGATGTTGCATTTAGGGACGTCGAAGCGCCTGTAAGCCAGAACATGATCTCCGCCCTCTTTCTGGTATAGCTCTTCCAGACGGTTGCTTAGGTCATGAGCATAATAAGAGTAAATATGTGAGTCACTGTGCGCGGCATAGGCAATTGGACGGCGCTTTGTCTTGTGGACTCTTCGGCCAGAAACCTCCTTCTTCGAGGTGGTTTCTTGCGGGTTTAGGATCACAGGCCAAAAGGCATGGCTTGCTACGTTGGCCGGGAAAGTGACCAGCCTTTCGGCTTTATCTCTGGATAATGGACGGTCAAAGTGAGCGTAGGTACGTCTTTTATACCAGTCGTGCTTAGCGTTCTGCATTCTTTGCCTTCTGGAACCGGTGGCGGCAAGCTTGCTGCGGCCGCTTGCATGGTGCCACCGTCGAGCGGAACCTTACGATACCGCTTGGCCAAGCAGGGAGATGTCAGAATCACCCAAGTCGACCTTCGATGCCGTGATCTGTTGGATCAGGCAACGCCGCAAAAATACTCTAATGTATAATGTAATCGGAGGAATGCTATGAAGCACTCTGTACACCATGTCAGCATCGAGCCAGGCTTCAAGCTGGTTCTGCGAAACGCAGTAATAGCTTGGATCGTCCAGTTTCTGCTTGACGGCGGTGTTACCAATCAGCCTCCAGCGCTTTAACTTACCAGAGTACGCCAAGCCTATAAATTTGATGTTGCATAGTCAATAGTGTGCAAAGCCTTAAGGTGGCCTGTTAGAGGGTAAGTAATGAAAAAGAAGCCTGGTTCAGATAAGACCGTCGTTGAGCGAATAGCAGGCGTGCCGCTAGCTGAGCAATCAAGGCTAATTGATGCGGTTAAGGCTGGGTTGCCTTATCGGGCTCTTCTCGACCTCCAGGCAGTGTTTCAGGTCTCCCGGAGTGAACTTGGCCAGGCCCTGCTGATTGCGTCCTCCACCATGAGCCGCAGAAAGACCGGTGGCTATTTGCGTCCGGATGAGTCAGACAGAGTCGTCAGGCTGGCTAGGGTGCTCGACCTGGCCACATCTATGATGGATGGCGATCAACAGTCGGCAGCCACATGGATGCGGACGCCTAGAGATGTTTTGAATGGCGAGTCTCCACTGTTGCGTTCAGCGACGGAGGTGGGCGTAAGAGATGTAGAGGATTTAATTGGTCGAATTCGAAACGGCGTATTCAGTTAACGTGATCTGATTGTGTGTGTATTGGTGCGATAGAATACATTTAATCATCAAATGGGATTGTGGCTTCTCTATAAGGCGTTTCGTTATCTTCAAAGCGGTGTGTTACTGGATGCCGTGGTCTGAGCTCTCTGAGCGTGATGAAATTGTCTGACTCGATTTGTTTCTTGATGATATCAATGTCAGGTTGCACCAATAGCGCCGAGGTTGTTACCCGAAGATGAATCAGTTGGAATGCTTTCAGTATGTCTTGCCAGTGACCAATGAAATCCTGGTGGCGAGCTAATGAAGGAAAGCTTTTGTAGGCATGCTTTACGGCTTCTAAATGCAGGTAGGTGTCACCTTCAGTTTCCGCTCGCCTGACTAAGTAAAGTATGGCAATAAAGCTGAATACCCCTCCTCGTTGGTAAAGCATGTCCAGATTGTCAGGAAGAATAATGGGAATGGAGATTCCATCCTCTTTGCCTTTGTATTTTTCGGGTAGCCTCCAAAAAATCAGATCACCCGAATTGTCGCTATAGGGTGATATCAAGCGTCTTAGTTTTGATTTTGTAATAGGTTTGTTTTGCAACAAGTCAAACACAGGAAGGTTGAATACTTCATTTGACCCTGTAAGCACCTTTTCTATTTGTCGTACTTTTGATTCAGTAACGCAGTTATCCCCTCTGAACCATTTGTAAACCTGTCCTTTTGGATCAGATCCATTGGAAAGCTTTGATTCAAGCTGTGACTTATCCAGATGGTGTTCACGCATAATGCAATCAAGCCATATTCTCGTCTGAAGCTTGCTGACAAGGGTGCGGGACTTCCTGGTTCTGATGTTTAGGAATGAGGCGATTTTTTCGAGGGGTGAGAGTGCCATCGTCGTCTGTAAAATATCTTCATTTTTTTTGCGTTTACTTTACCGGGACGTTTGCACGTAACTCATGTAGATTCAAGGTGTTTTTCGACTACGTGAGACAGGTGATGTCAGCCGAGAGGAGTAATGAGATTGATTCTGAGGTTCCCCCAGGGAGACTGGCTTCGATCCGAGCGAGATATGGTGAATTGCTGGATTTAGAGCAGCTGGCGGATTTTTATAGATATCCCTCAGTGCATGCAGTCAGAAAAGCTCATCAGCGTGGCACCCTTCCGGTGCAGTTACACCGCTTTCCTAGGAAAGCGGGGTTCTATGCAAAGGCAGAAGATGTTGCCAGGAGTATCGATGACATGATCGGTGTCTCAACGAGTCCCACTGAGTCCTAATAAAGGAATGTATACAGGGAGAATGACTATGGATTAGCCACAAAAAAACCGAAACCCATTACAGGTCTCGGCTTTTAGGGAAGGAATACCTTCGGTCTGGTAGCCATCAGTATCCCTTCCCCATTTCGAGACGTCAACATTTGATATCAAGATCCCGGTCTTGAGGAGCCCCTATGCCTGTTTGGTGGCAGCCTCAATACTCTGGGAGGGGGCCTTTATGCTGAGTAAAAGTGAATTTGAAGAATATTGCCGTCAAATTGGGCTGTCAGGGCCAGCACGTGAGTACGTTGAGCGGGTGCGTAGTTCCGAGCCATCCAGGATGGTAGGTGCCAGGGCCAAGAGCAATACGGTTTCATTTGTGTCATCTGAAAAGATGGGGCGGACCATTTCCACTGAAAGCCGGATGCCTGAGCGGGCTTTTGTGACACTCTGTGAGCATGACAGCCGTGTGCTCGAGTTTTGGGACCAGCCAGAGCAGATCAAGGTCACAATTAAAGACAAGAATGGACGGCCTAGGAGCATCTGGTATACACCAGATTTCCTCGTGATCGGTCACGAAGGCGTTGTAATCGTTGAGATTAAAGACCAAAAAACCGTAGAGGAGCTGCTTGAAGGTTCGCCGCATAACTGGGATGAAGGAAAATCCGGAAGGATTGAGTATGTGCCAGCTAAAAAGTGCTTCGCTAAACTGGGTTTAGTCCATTCGGTTTTCTGCTATCGGCCTGACCTGAGATACAAGATAGCCAATCTTGAGAGTCTTCTCCTATCGAGAAAAGACGCGAAGTATACAGAATCTCAGTGGGAATCTGTTCAAAAGTCGCTTTCAGATCACGTCTGGATGTCCCTATATGATCTTAAAGAAAGTCTGGGATATTCAGACTACTCACCGCTAGTTCAGATGCTTGATGATGGTCTTATGCTCGGTGATATGGATTGTGCTCTCATTTCCTCTCCAAAAGGTTTTCTAGTTTCCTTACGACAAGACTTTCTTGATCAAGGTTTAGACTTTATCAATCGAGCGCGGCCATTTTCGCAGTTAAAAGAGATTTCGATAGGTATGGATTTGGCTCCATCCTCAATCAGAGCCGAAAAAGCCCTGGAACGACTGAATAGGCTAGCCGCAGGAGAGAAATCCAGGAGCGCCCGGCGTTGGTCTGTGAAGGTGAAAGAAGGTGCGGAGCGAGGTTTAACCCCTTTTCAATCATTGTTGCCTGATTACCACCTTTCTGGGAACCGAAACCGGAAAGCACCACTTCAGGTGATAAGAGTTCTTGATAAGTATCTGAAAGACGAGCATGGTCCGAAGAACGGTATATCAGATTATAGAAGCTATATAGCTTATAGGGTTCATTCAAAGGATCAGCACCCGGGATCCGATCCGGTCTCTTGGGCAACTTTTTGGGATCATTTAAAGAAAGTTTCCGGTGAGTCGCTTGGTGAGCAGAGGGGCGGGAAACGACTTGCTAATTCAAGAGCTGCCGCCTCTCCTGTTCTGTACCGCGGCCTTAAGCCGTCTTATGCTTGGAAAACAGCCTCGGTTGATCACTATACCGCTGATATTTTCATCATAATTTTTAGCGGAGGAGACTACGTCTATACCGCCAGACCAACAATTACCGGGATGATCGATATTTATTCCGGGGCTGTGATTTCCATGTCGATGTCTCTTCTTCCCCCGTCTCGCCGATCTGTTGCCAGGGTCATGCGTGATTGCGTGAGGAAGCATGGGCGTTTGCCATCAGAGCTTATTGTGGATCGAGGAGCTGAATTCAAATCGGTCTATTTTGCGTCTCTTCTTGCTGATCAAGAGGTCAACCTCTCTCTACGGCCAAGCGCTCATCCTCGTTTTGGTTCTGAGATTGAAGGCCTCTTTGGCGATTTCAAGAAAATGTGGCTGTCAGGCCGTCCAGGCAACACCTCTGACTACAAAGAAGTTAGATCTGTAGATCGAAGTTTTTCTCCTGATAAAAATGCCATTCTTAGACCCTATGATTTGCATAGAGAGCTTCTCGCTTTTATCGAGTGGAGGAATAATAAACCTGTAAGCCCTGGTGGTTATTCACCAGGTTACCTGCTCAAGAACAGTCAGGACGAATTTCCATATATAGCAAGAAAAGTATCTTTGGATCACAAATTCTTGATTGCTTCCAGTGTTGAAACGACATCCTATCGTGTTGATCGGCAGAGAGGTCTGCATATTGGTGAGATGTACTACTGGAGCCCTGATCTAAGCGCGATAACCGGGCGGAGAAAAGATCTGGAAGTTAGGCCGGATGTCGAGAATCCGCACCTTGTCTATGCCGGTGTGGGCAATCGCTGGATCTCCTGCTTCACATCACGAGCAGCTGAGTATGTCACTCTTGATCCTATTGAACAGCATGTCCAATCCTTGGAGATAACCGAAGCACTTAGGGATAAACGGGTGATTAGGGAAAGAGCAGACGAGGATCTGGTTCGGATGATCAGGGATATGGATCATGTGATTGATGAACAGTCTACTCCGGTAATCAACATTCCAACTGAGTCTGAAGAGGATGAATGTCGAGGCGATATTTTCAAAAAAATCCGAGCGGCATCTGTTGAGCCATTGAGAACAGAATCTTGGGAGGTGTCTTGATGAAGGCTCCCCAGGTTATCTCAAAGCTGAATAGTACAAAAATCGTGCATCGTAACTGGCAGATGGCACTGGGAGAGGCATTCGCGGCGCTTTCCCTGGCTTCTCCCGGTGATGTTGTATGCATTACTGGGCCTTCCCGAGCCGGGAAGACGAAGCTGATTTCTGAACTGGTTGGTTTGCTGTGCGGCGAGATCGACTTTGAGCGGGACGGGATTCTTCCGGCTGTTATCGTCGATGCGGAAAACACCGGTCCTCACGGACGGTTTTCTACCAAAGCATTCACATTAAAGCTGCATCAGGCGGTCAGGCACCCCATTTACGGGGTCATAGGGCAGGAATTCAGCGATGGGCCCGCGAATACCAAGGCTGACAGGACCAATGAGCCCACACTCCGTTTTGCACTGGAGAATGCCTTTCGCCTGAGAAAGACCCGATTCTTGTTTGTGGATGAGGCCCAACATGTCCGTTATGTAAGCAAGGATTCTCAGGGCGGCTACGCGGTAATGGATTCATGGAAGTGCATGGCGAAAACCTGCGGTCTGGTGCTGGTTGTGGTGGGAGCCTATCCCATCCTTCAGGTAATTGGTCATTCACCGCACATGATCGGCAGGAAATCCCAGATCCACCTCCCTCGGTACTATGCAACGGATCATGATCTGGCGGAGTTTGGAAAAATCCTGGCCACCTACGACCAGATCATTGTGGACATTGCCACAGACCAGGTGCTGACCCAGTCCGCGGAGATGCTATATCACGGTTCTCTTGGCTGCATCGGCCTCCTCCGCAACTGGCTTGGCCGTGCAGTTGCTCGCTCTCATTCAACGGGAAAGCAATTGTCACCTGCCTTACTTAGGGAGGTCATGTTCTCGAAAGCTGATTTGGCGGCTATCTCCGAGGAGATCTATCAGGGGGAAAAGCTGTTCGAGCCAGCAGATACACACTCACAGTCATCCCGTGACCGAGCAACTAAGGTGTTGCCACCAAAGAGCAAGGGAAAGCCATTTCAGCGTAAGCCCAAGCGTTACGCACCGGGCAATCGGACAGGGGGAGATGGCTGATATGTTATTTCCAATCGAGTTAGAAGGGGCTGGAACCTGTGATGTGGAATCTCTGGCTTCCTATGTGTACCGGGTGGCGTATGAGCATGGAATTTTCGTTGGCGAACTGCTGCGACACATCAACAAACAAACGTCAGCGCTTACGCATTTTGATAGCGAAACCCAGCCTGTTCCAGCTTTTCTAAAACCCGCTGAGATGGTGAGAAATAATCGCTCCAGCGCAGCAATTCAGGGAGCTCTGGAGAAACTGACTGGGATTGAATTATCCCAGTCTCGGCTCCTCTTCATGACCAGCGATATTGGCAGGTCCCCCAATGAGGTTTCTCCAGGCTTCCGTTGGTGCCCGGAGTGCATGAGTGAGTGGCAGGCCCTGGGTCAGCAACCCTTCTTCAAGTTGATCTGGCATCTGTCAGCGATTACTCACTGCCCGAGTCATCGAACAGAGCTGATATCTCAGTGTGCATTCTGCAGTTGTAAGCAGACGGGCTACATAAGGAAAAGGGCTATCGGCCAATGTCAGCAATGCGGTAGACACCTTGGCACCCGAAACCCGAACAAACCCGCGCCTGAAATTGCTCGTAGCTGGGAAGTGAAAGGTGCAGATGTTCATCAGTTCTTCGTTGATATGGCGCAGCAGCCTTTTACTGCTGAGTTGGAAGGTGGGATTTGGCGTTCTCTACGGGACTTGTTTGACCACTATTGGGGGAACGGTAGGGAGCTGGAGCTGTATCAGGCATTTCCAAGAGATGAGTGGATCAGCCTGTACCATAAACAGAAGCCCGTCAGCTTCAGTACGGCAAGGCGGCTTTGCTATGGGCTGGGGATTGATCTCTATACCTTGATATCAGGCAATGCCATCCACTCAACGCAGGTGCTGAGTCAGAAATGGCTGTGTGAGTTACCGGAGGGGTTCTGCGAACGAACGTCCAGGCAGAAGCGGAACCATGATGCGATTCAGGCCAAACTCCGTCGATATCTGGATCCTAGTATCAGGGCGAAGCCGATGAAGGAAGTGGCGGCTGAGCTTAACGTCTCGGTTGGGTACCTTGAGTACCGCTACCCCACAGCTGTCAGTGCGTTGGTAAAACGCCACCAAGCCATGATTGCCGCCCAGCGACAAAGGAATCGTGAAAAGGCCCTGAACTCCGCCTTGCAGTATTTCACGGATTCATCCTACTCGGGTTATCCAAAATCCAGGAAACAGGCCTACTTATGCCTTAGGGAGGAAACGGGACTGCCGAAGTTCCTGCTCAAGGGGGCGATTGGGGAGGTCTATTCGGTTCTATATTCCTGAGGAATAGGAGGGGCCAGATAAGGCCCCAGAACACATGAAATAAAGATGAGGTTGCTTGGCTATAGCATTAAGCCGGGTTATTGAAGAGCGGCATCGATTTGTTCTAGCGACGATATTATGAGTTCCACAGTCTGGCGATCAAACTCGCTACGATCATATTCTTCATGTGTCCCCTTGTTTAGATAGCGCCATTCTCGAGAATCACCACTACGGCTCAGAAGCTGATCAATTGGGCCATAAACTTGGTCTTTATTCTGGTCAGAAAAATCAGCTTTGCCAATCTTACTGCGTAATTGATCGGTAAGGCCCCTTAGCTCAATAGGGGAAGATGGTGAGCGAAACTTCAAGCTTAAGTAGCCATCACCGTATCTGCTTACATAGCGCCAAATTTTACCTTTTGTTAGCGCCTCCAATGCTTGCCGTGACTTAGCTAGGGCATCTCTTACCTCGTTTCTACTCATATGCTCACGAGCAGCCAAAATATAGTTTCTAGGCGCGCAATTAAAATCAACACGGACATGCTTTTCACCTAGTCGTGGTAAGAAGCTCAGAAGTGTTGCGTTGCGAACGTCCTCCGCTGACAGTAGGTTTTGTATATCCTTGAAGAACTCTTCACCATGGCAAGTTAAAATAATCTGTTTGTGTGAAAAATAGTGGTCCTCAAATAAGGTTCGTCTAATAGACTCACGGTGATCGTCATCAATTGCGTTGACGGGGTCATCAAAGATTAAGACGGGGGCTCGCTCTTTTAAATTCTTCGCTAGCAATATGGCTAAACCCAAGCAACGTACGTGTCCTTCACTTAGGATATGTAATGCGTCAAATAGTTGTTCAGGTTGATGCTGAAAGGCTATTCGTAATCTTTGGTTAGGTGCTAAAGGCAGTTTCACGTCTGCCAATAATTCAGATTGAGCATCATTTCGATTGAACGCATTATATAATTGGACAACTAACTCACCCAGATCAGCAACTAATTGTGCCGGCAACCTGTTATTGTAGGCTGTTAGCTTTTGAACAAATATTGCATATGCAGCGACTATTTCTTGATTCCGTGCAATGACAGGCTTTTCAGCTTCGGCGTTTGCAATAAGTTGTGCATTTTCGTTTTGAAAATTATCAATCAGTCTTTGGGCGTTAGCTTGATTACCCAAGGCTGTTTGCTTCTGAGTTGCCAATACTGTTATTTGTTGTGCGATAGTGCGGAGGCGGTTTAGTTCGACCTGCTTATTGTCCCTGTTTCGAATGACTTCTTCCGCTTGTTTATCTTTTGTCTCGAGTTTCTGGATTTGACTGGTTAAGTGTTGCCATGCCGTATATGCATCTGGCAACGGAGTGAATAGTGAATCCCACCACTGCAGCCCTGGCTGCATGTTGACTAGTTCAAAAGGTTTTAGGGGGTTGTTCACTGAGAAATATTGTAAACATGTGTTTAGCGATTGACCAAGTTTAAAGATTGCTTGCAATGCGCTTTGTTCAAGTTGAACCACTTTCTGCTGAAGTTCACCTAGCTGCTGCAGCCTAGTTAATTCTTGCCCAGCGTTTATGTATGGATTTACCTGAACTTGTTGCAATGGAGTCTTACAAGCAGGACACGCTTCGGGGCTGCTCTGTTGAACCTGCACCACAGCTTCATAAAGCTGTTTAAACGACACTTGTTGACTTGAAGCTGCAAGTTGCTGTTGGCATCGCCTTAATTCGTTGACTAACGCTGCCGCATCGTTACCCAGTGCCTCAAACGTAGCAGCACTAAGGTTGCTTTTGGGCGGAGGCGGCTGCTGTAACTCAGCCTCTAACTGGGCAATACGACCCGGAGACTGACCATTGCCGTTCAGTTCAACGACCAAATTTTCAAAGCTACCACCAGGTCTGTAGCCGTTGGCTAGCGCCGACTCTTCTGTGGCTATTCTCTGCAGTTCAGAGGCGCTTGCTTGTATCTGCTGATGCGCCCCTTGTAACCCTTGTTGCTTTTGAGATAGACGCAATGCAAGTTGACCTTGCAAATCGATGTATTGGGCACCAATTTCTGACGTGAAGTTACGCACAAAGCCTGTAAAAGCTTCAAGGCCAAATAGAGTTGCTATAAGTTCGGTTTGCTTCACAGGTGCTTGTGCTGCAATCCGAGAAAAGCTATCAATGCGGTTCTTTTCGACAAAACAAAAGCGAAAGGCTGGCTCATTCGGAACGATAGCGATGTCGTTTTCCTCTGCATCGTACGCCACTAATGAAGGGGGGGTCAGCTCATTTACAAATGCATTCCTTAGGTATTCGTTTTGATCGCGAAATCGTTTGCTATCGGCTTCGGCAACATTGCCTAACAAAGTATACTCAAGTGCCTCGCAGAAGCTCGATTTTCCCGTTCCGTTTGGGCCATAGATCAGTACCAGCCGACTATTGAGATCAAATACCTCCTGTCGTGCAAATCCTCGAAATGGCCCAACGGTCATAGATTTCAAGCGATAAATCGGTACTTCAGATGCAACTTCCTGATTTAAAAATGGTGGAATATTGGTTGGTGTACTGTCCCAATTGGCTTGGCACAGTTCAACCATCTTCCTAATACGTTGTCCCTGGTAAGTAGTTAACGGCAGTATTTCATCAAGGTAGGCTGAAACTATGTTTGCTACCTTGCGCACAGATTCTGTTGCATTTTGACCCTGCAAAGTTTGCATGAAGCGTTGATATTCAGCCCTAATCATAATAATTCCTTTTATTTAACCGTTGCCTGGCCGTTCATTAGCATGGGTAGGTATTTTCGAAGAAGCGGTCCGCTTTAGCTTTTCGGTATGCAACAAGAAAGTCTTCTATTGTGAGTGAACCCCATCCCGTAAATTCTGCCTGATAACTCATGATGGGTTCCCTTGATTTTCAGCTTCCGAAGCAACATTTACAATTAGCTGCCTGATTGTAGGGTGGTTAAGTTTGGATACGAGCGGAGATACATAGTCACGCCCTTGATTCCAATGTAAGTTGGTGTTGTAGATTAGGCCAAGCAGGAAATAGCTTTCAGGAATATCAACGCCAACACTAGAAGCCACTTCAAGTTTGTTGGCCGTTCCATGTTCCGCAATAAATTTTTCTTTCGCATCAGTATCGGTCAAGCGGGAATAAACTTGGTGCTCGATAGCTATCCGTACAGCGAAGCATACAGCGATGGAATCATAGTTTTTTTCGTTCAGATACCTTTCAAGTTCATCATTGACATAACCTTTGAATGAATCAGAACTTTTCCATTCATTGCGCAGAAAATTGGGCCACTCATCAGCTATTCCATGTGCATCAGGATGGAAATGGAACCAGTGCTTGTCGAGAAAATCCCTAACTGGTCGCACCGCATCTGCATACTGATCGGAATCTCTGAACTCCACTAACCTCAAAATATCCTTAGATTTTCCAATAGGTTTTGATAATAGGTAATTGATCTGGATCTTATGTTTGTTAAAGCAGAAATCAAAGAATACGCCGGGGTCTAAGTGTGTCAGTATTATTGGGTAAATTACTTGGTTACGTGTTTTGTATTCTTCAATAACTGAAGTGACGTAGTATTGAAAGGCTACTAGATTAGCGTCATCTAAGTAATCAAATACCTCATCGATGACCAGTATGAGCGGCTTCTTGCTACCCTCATACAAGGTTTTATGGAGCTGAACCACAAGCGTGATGATGTCTCGCTGTCCGTTCGATAATTGGTGGGCTTTGGGAAAGTTGATAACCAGCTCTTTCTTTTTTTTGGTCTCTTCAACTTTGGCCCATTGCCAAGTGGAGCTTTTGAAGTTGGTCAGCAAGTCTTGATAGTGTGTTTTAACCGTTTCGTAGTATAGCCAGTCTGTTGCAGCAGAAAATGCTTTAGGATCGGGTGCATGTATGCTGGCGATCTGGTAAGCCGCGAAAAATCCCTCAATCTCAGAATCAACAGCACCATACTGGACTAATCGTTCCGATATGCTATTTAAAATTGTCACTGCTCTGAGTTCTTGAATGCAGTTATCCAATATCCATTGAGATATGACGGCCGCACTTCCATTTTGTTGGTTCACCTTGTCGACTATGGCTTGAGCTGCTGTCTGAATGCGAACCTGGGTGAATTTTGATAAATCTACGCCCTGAATCGCATCCAAAAGTCTTGAGTCTTTTAATAAGTCAGAGATGTTGGGCAGAATCTTTCCGTTTTTACCAAAGCTGGTTTTAGCATCAGTAGGTTTATAGGAAAATTCAGCTTTAGCTGGAATTTTGCAGATTGTTATTGGTTTAACTTCAATGGTGGAAGATACCGCCCCCTTGAAGTGCTTTTTTGCCTTCGGGGTAAGACCACTATTGACTACTAACACATCAAATTGTTTCCGAATTTCGTTTTTCGTTTTGTCGGCGGTTAATTTGTTTGCGTCAACTGTAATGCTCAATTCCGGCTCTAGTTTTAAATCTTCCTTGTGATGATCTTTATCGGCGAGATCCATTCGCTGGGTATTCATCGACGAGAATGCCGTCGCGATCGAGCTCTTGCCAAAGCCATTGGGTGCAACTAGAAGATTGGGTTTGTAGGCCTTTAATTGCACGTTAAAGCATTCATGCGAAATGCCTTTGATGTTCCTTATCTCGATTTGGCTTATAGACATCTCCAAATTTCCTTATTTTACCGTCACTTGGCCGTTCATTAGCATGGGAAGGAGCCAGTCACGTAGTGCTTCAAGCTTCGAGTTCTCCTTGAGCAAGGATTGTTTTTTCTGCTCAATTGGAGCAGCGAAATCAAAAAACTGCTTGGCTAATTGACTTGGAGGGATAGGTACGTGGTACTTTTTTACAAATGCATCAAATAGCAGATTCTTAATGCCACTTGTCTTCCCTTCCCATCCGAACAAAATGCCATTGTCATAGAGGCTATTCCATAAATAAGCAAAACAATAGAATAAGTCTTTATTATGCAATGAAATTGCTTTGCAAAAGTTTGAGCAAATTAATGGATGAGGGAAGCGATCCAACACCTCATCAGTTATATAAGCCATTCGCCCTGTAGACTGAGTCGGACTACCGCCAGATATTTCGATTACAAAGTCAAAGGGAACTAAGAGCTTATGGTCATTTTTTTGAAGAATGTATCGATTAGGCGCGTCAATTTTGCCGTTACCGTTCAAACCATTGATATCAGCCCCTCTTATACAATCAACCTGAAGAGTATAGTTTCCCTCTGGTCCTTCCTTCCCCCAGTCCCCGGTTTTGTCTAACTTAATCCAGCTCGCTAAAGTATCAACTTCCCACCCCTCCGGAATTTCCCGCTTGAGTGTTGGGTTGTAGACCATTTTACCGCCGGAGGTTTTGTAGGGTTTGCCGTTGGCGTCGGGAAAATCGAACTGTACAAACCAGTAGTCGTACAGGGTTTTGGCCATGGCTTCCAGTTCGGCGTTGATGCGGTTGTTGAGTTCGATTTTTTTATCAAATGATCGTAAAACGTTAGAGATATTATTTTGCTCATCCGGCTTAGGCACTTTAACCTTTACAGGATAAATATAATTTCTGTTAAGTGACGGCTGTGCACTACCAGAGTTGAGTCGATTGAAATCAAGGTTTTTCAGCAGATAATAGGTAAAGTACTTATCGTTTCCTTTGTAATCAGTAACGTACATAGAAGTGTTGTGCGGCCAAAAGTCCAGCTCTGACAAATATACTTGTCCAAAAGAACTACCACTTCGACCGATAACTACGCCAGGGCCACTTGCTTTTGAAGTACCATGAGTGCCGTTTTGACCTCCAGCCCCCATTACGGGAATATTGCCATCGGTTCTTTGGTCTGCGGTGAGGTCATAACCTCGCTGAAGTGCAAGAAACTGACCTAAGGTCTTTGCTTCCCAGTCACTCATACTTCAACCCCGCCAACTGCTTTTTAATCTCAGCTTCCAATTCACGTGATTGACTAAACAGGCTATCCAGATTGCTGGTAAATCCCTGCATCTTTTCCGCAAACTGCTCCGGGGTGATATCCACATACTCGATTTTGATATCGAAATACTGGCCTGCGCTTAGCGAGTAGTTCTTGGCTTCGATCTCGTCGTAACTTACAGCGACGGAAAAATCTTCCACGGATTCTTTGGCATTAAAGGTGTCGATAATGCGCTGTTCTTCATTCGCCCTCAGTACGGTTTTCTGGTTCTTACCGTCCTTAATTTTTTCGCCGAGATTGGACGCGTCAATCAGTACCACCTTGTCTTTGTTACTGTCATCCATAAAAAGGATGGAGACGTTGGTGCCGGTGGTGGCAAAAATATTCGATGGCATGGAGACCACGCCGGCCAGCATTTTGTGCTTTACCAGATATTCGCGGATGCCTTTGTCGATGCCGGATTGGGCTGTGATAAAGCCAGTCGGCACCACTACTGCTGCTTTACCACCTGGCTTGAGCGAGTGAATGATGTGCTGCAAGAACAATTGGTAGATTTCCATCTTGTCCTTGGCTTTGGCTTTAATCTTGGGGATACCCGCAAAGAAGCGTTCTTTATTCTCTTTGCTGTCCAGCTCATCGCGGAAGTCGCTGAAATCCATTTTGAATGGTGGGTTAGAGACGATGTAGTCAAATTTCTTCAGGTCTTTTCCATCTTTATGATACGGATGTAATACGGTATTACCCTGAATCACATTGGGAATGGAGTGAACCAGATTGTTGAGAATCAGGTTAAGGCGCAGCAAATTGGAGGACTTTTGCGAGATATCCTGGGTGTAAATACTGCAACGGTTCTCACCAATGGCATGGGCCACGTTCATTAACAGAGTGCCGGAACCTGCTGAAGGGTCGTAACAGCTGACGTTTTTCACTTTGCCTTGCTGATCGGCAGGCACCAGAATCGCTGCCATAATGCGGGCCACCGCATGGGGTGTGTAGTACTCAGCGTACTTGCCACCGGAGTTGCTGTTGTAGTCTTTGATTAAGTATTCAAAGATGGTGGCGTAGAAGTCGAATTTTTGGGTGAAAATGCGCTCAAAGCTGAATTCGACCAGCTTGTTAATGATGGCGCGGCAGAAAGCATCTCGCTTGGATTCGTCGGCAATGTACTCACTGACACGATCAAACAGCACCACCTTGGCACCGCCATCGGTCTTTACCGCAAATACGTCGTTATTGGTTTGGGCAATGTCGCGTAGGGTGTCATCAAACAGTTTGGCAAAGTCTGGCGCGTTCTGCTGGCTGAACAGATAACTGATAAAATGATGGGGCTTTAGACGCGCGGTATCGCCGCCCATTTGCAGTTGAAGCATTTCCAACTCGTCTTCGCTCATGGCGACCAAGGCTTCTTCCCATTTCTCCGAGCTGGCGACCTTTTCGTCGATCTGCTTTGCCTCATAGGCGAACTTGTCGTTGAGAAACTTGTACAAGAAGGTCTGGGTAATGATTTTGAATTCATTACCATCGTTCCCCAATCCATAGTTGGCGCAGATGTTCTTCAGGCTGTCGATCAGCGCTTTGGTTTTTTGTTGAAATTCTAGCTCTACCATCTTTTACGGCTCTTAAGGTTTACCGACACTCATGTGTGAGCATTACCATGCTCGGCTGCCGGTATTGAATTCTTTCAGGTACTCTGCGACCACCAGGTGATTAATGAATCTTGAGGCGTCGGCGTTGAGTGGTATGTTTTTCTCACCTTTGAAACGGCGAATGACTAAAGGCATCATCTGGCGTTCAAAGTAGCTTTCGTTATCCAGTATCTGGCTGTTGTTCAGCACCTGCTCGTCGGCGTCTTGTTTTACGCCGGTTAGGGCTTCAAAAATCTTGCGTTCGTTCTCTGATATATCGCTCTTATTCTCTTGGCGCTCCTGCAAGCGCTTGTGAATACGGGTGTATTTGGCATCGCCCAGGTACTTCTGTCGCAGTTGATTGTTCTGGCGGTTCAGCTCTTTCACGCGATCGTGAATTTTATTGAGCGCGTCAATATTGGCCACCATTTCATCCTGCGTGACCTCGCTGAGGTTCTTTTTCTTGAACAGCCTTTCCAACTCTTCTTTCAGGCTGACAAATTTGGGGTCTTTCTGATCGAAGTTGCTGGCCAGAGCCTCGCGAGTTTGGCGCAGGGTGTTCTTTAACTGGTCAGCCAAAACCAGCTCTTCTTCGCCTACCTTGATAAAGCGGAACACCACATCTTCAAGGGCGACATTAAGCAGGTTGGCGGTGTCGGTGCCTTGTTCGATGCTTTCTTTCAGGTTGAGCATATCGAGGTGGTTGCAGGTTTCCCGATAGAGGATATTGAGCTTGGCAAAGTCCAGCTGTTCCAGCAACTCGTAGTCGCCTTGCAAACGGATCAGGTTGTATAAGCTCTTGGCGTTTTCCAGCGCTTTTTTCAGAGCCAGTACGGTTTCACGATCCTGAATCTGGCTGATTTGGTCGGTGAAGATCTCGGCGTTTTCGGTATCAAAGCGGAACAGTACGTCTTTGATATGATCTATCTCTGCCGCGATCTCTTCCTGTGATTTGAACAGATTGGAGTAGTGCTCCATTTCATCGCCCAGCTCTGACTGAAGCTCGTCGAAGTAGGCTTTGTTAGTAGCATCAAACTCTTTCCGAATGTCGGCAAAATCCACGACGTAGCCGTAGCGGAAATCCTTATAGGTGCGGTTAACCCGTGTGAGTGCCTGCAACAGGTTGTGCTTACGGATGACCCGGCCCAGATAGAGCTTTTTCAGGCGTTTGGCATCAAAGCCGGTGAGTAGCATGTTATAGACGAAGAGGAAGTCGATCTTGCCTGCTTTGAACTCTTCTACCCAGTCTTTGCGTTCTTCTTTGGTGCCGATGTCGTGCAGGATCAACGCCGCGCTCTTGACCTTATTGGCTTGCTTCGCATTTGCGGCATAGCTGTCTGGCTTGGCTGCTGCAATCAAGGGTTGTGCGGAATCCTTGATTTCATAGGGTGAACTGGCTGCCTGTGCGTAGATGCCATTGAAGATGTCGAACATCTGCTTGGCCTGATCGGAGCTGTCGCAAATGACCATGCCGCCGATGCTGGCATCATTAAGGGCGCTGCGACTTTTCTCAAAATCTGTAACGATGTAATCCAGCATGGGTTCGACAAAGCTCGGGTGGGCATAGATGAGCTTGCGATCGACATCCCCCATTTGGACTTCTACATCTTCCAAGGCTTGTTGTAGCGCCATTTTGTAGTTGGTGGCGATCTCTTCGCGGATCAGGCGCAGGGTGTAGCCATCGGCGATGGAGGCGTTGTAGTAATACTTGTGGATATAGTCGCCAAAGATCTGTTTGGAGCTGATGGCTTTGGAATCGGGGTTCTTTCTGGCTTTGTCTTCGTCAACAATCAGTGGCGTGCCGGTTAGCGCGATCTTGATGGCGTTGGGATCGGACTGATATAGATTGGCCAGAAAGCTGCCTTTCGGGTTGTAACTTCGGTGCGCTTCGTCCAGAACGAAGATGCGCTGGATGTTGATGTCGTAGTCTTTGGTAGACAATACATCCGGGTCGTCCTGAAACTTCTGGATATTTACCACAGTGATTTCCGGCTTGCCGGAATGGTTGTGAATTACTTGTGTGGCTTTAATGTCTTTGGCAAAGGCATCACGGGAGTTAATGGTGTGCATCGTTAACCCGCGTGCTGTGAATTCCCGCTGGGATTGCTGTAGCAGGTCAAGTCTGTCTACGATGAAATAGAACTTAGGAATGACCTGCTGCTTTTGGAAATAATCCGTTAGAAAGCGTACGTTGTAATAGGTTAGCGCCGTTTTGCCGCTACCCTGGGTGTGCCAGATGATGCCTTTCTTCACGCCCTCATTAAGCTTGCCTTCAATGGCTTTGGTGGCAAACATCTGGGGATAGCGCATGATGTGCTTTTGCAGGCCATCGGTCTCAGCCACATAGGCCAGCGCATAGCGCAGGATGAACGCCAGACGATCACGGCTAACCAAAGATGTACAGATACGATTCGTTGGACGTTCTGGCTGCTTATTGGTCTGAAACTCCGGGTTGCTGCGAATGACTTCCAGGTTGTTGTCTTTCAGTACCCTTAGCTCTTCTTCCTCAGAAACGGACTTCAGCAACGCCGTGAGATTCAGTATCTCTTCTTCTCGGAAGTAGTTGAACACGGGCTTGTGATAGGAGCTGCTGGCGTAGAAAGCCCCTTGCACGGGTTCCGGATCGCCGTCGTCATACTCCATATTGTTGGAGAAGATCATGAATTGGGTGATGTTGGCGAAGCGCTTGAATTTCGGGTTCTGAAAACGTTTGTTGATGCGGTCGCGCTCAGCCAGAATGCCTTCGCGGTTATTGGGCTTTTTCACCTCAATAAAGACCAGCGGCATACCATTAATCAATAAGGTGATGTCTGGGCGGAATTCCTCATCACCATTTTGGCACGTCAGTTCGGTGACTACGTGAAAGCTGTTGTTGTTGAAGTTCTCAAAGTCGATCAGCTTGGTGTTCGATCGGTCTGTCAGGCGCTCAAAGAAAGCTCGCCCAAGGTCTTCGTTGTCGAGCTCCAACTTAATATCTTCGAGCAGGCGACTTACATCATCGGGCTCAATGCCTGGATTGATTTTGAGAATCGCTGCGTTGAAAAGCTCGGGGAAAATATTGGTATCCAGATCCCAACTTTGGCCTTTCAGTGACAGGTACTGATAGCCGAGTCGCATCAAATGAAGGATGGTGGGAATTTTTACGCGAGTATCTTCATTAAACTTCATAACATTCCCTGTTTATTGTTGTGCCAGCTCAAGCAGGTCACCTACCTGGCACTCAAACAGCAGGCAGAGTTTCTCAATGGCTTCCAGATCCACTTTCTGGGCCGTCTCTTTATAGAGCAGTGTCACCGTGGCCCGGCTTAACCCCGTTTCTCTGGCAACGTCGGCAATACGCATTTTGTGCTCGCCCATCATGCGGGCGAGATGGCAGCGGATCATGGCTGTGCCTCTGGTACTTTTGTTTTAGGGATAAAGCCCGAGAGTACCATGAAATGACAAATGGAGTGACAAACTGTCAGTTTGGCTTAAATTATAGAAGGTGAGGGTTGTGGTTTGTGCGGATGTGCATGAGGGCGGACAAACTATGCCTGCATTATCACCATAGTTTGTCCAAAACGGCCAAACTATGGTTATAAGAACAATAAAGCGTTTGGCGTAAAGAAATGGTGGGCCCACCAGGACTTGAACCTGGGACCAATCGATTATGAGTCGACTGCTCTAACCAGCTGAGCTATAGGCCCTGAGAAATCGCCTGACGTCTTCTTATGTTGAACGCCTGACGCTTGCCTGCGCTGTCGCGCGGGCGAAGATTATAACGTGTATTTGGTTTAGGGAAAGGCTGTACTCTTTTTTATTATTGCCCAGGCTGCAACGCAGCCCAGGCATTTTGCATTTGCCGGTTTTACAGGTCGCCGTCGAGGAAGCTGCGTAGGTGCTCGCTGCGGCTCGGATGCCGGAGTTTGCGCAGTGCCTTGGCTTCGATCTGACGAATACGTTCACGGGTTACGTCGAACTGTTTTCCCACTTCCTCAAGGGTGTGGTCAGTGTTCATGTCGATACCGAAACGCATGCGCAGGACTTTAGCTTCCCGAGCGGTGAGGTTGGCCAGTACGTCGCGGGTGGCTTCTTCCAGGCCAAGCGAGGTGGCGGAATCTACCGGGGATTCCATGTTGCCGTCTTCGATAAAGTCGCCGAGGCTGGAATCTTCATCGTCACCGATGGGGGTTTCCATGGAGATTGGCTCTTTGGCAATCTTGAGTACTTTACGAACTTTATCTTCCGGCATTTCCAAGCGTACACCCAGCTCTTCTGGAGTGGGTTCGCGGCCCATTTCCTGCAGCATTTGACGTTGTACCCGGTTGATCTTGTTGATGGTCTCTATCATGTGTACCGGGATACGGATGGTGCGTGCCTGGTCGGCGATGGAGCGTGTGATGGCCTGACGAATCCACCAAGTAGCGTAGGTGGAGAATTTGTAACCACGGCGGTATTCGAACTTGTCTACGGCTTTCATCAGGCCGATGTTGCCTTCCTGAATCAGGTCGAGGAATTGTAGCCCTCGGTTGGTGTATTTTTTGGCGATAGAAATAACCAGACGCAGGTTGGCTTCGACCATTTCTTTCTTGGCGCGACGCGCTTTTGCTTCGCCAATGGAAATGCGACGGTTGATTTCCTTGATGTCGGCAACGGGCAAGCCAATGATGTCTTCGATAGTGCTGATTTTACGCTGGGCACGCTGAACGTCTTCTTTGACGACGCTCAGTTTATCGGCGATGGCTTTGCCTTTTTTGGTTTTCAGCTGGCTATCGATCCACTCCATGTTGGTTTCGTTGCCAGGAAATGCCTTGATGAAATCCTTACGATCCATACCGCCACGGCGGATGGTGGCGGACATGATTTGGCGCTCGAATTTACGTACCAGGTCCAGGTTGTCGCGTGCACCAACGAGCATGCTGTCGAAAATACGCGGCACCAGTTTAAACAGGGTGAAGTGTTCTGCTAGCGCTTCTAATGCCTTGGCGGTGGATGCATGGTCCCGACCGTTACGCTTGAGAGAGCGTTCTGCTTTCTCTTGCAGTTTTTTCAGCGTCTCGAAGCGTTCTGCGGCCAATACCGGATCCAAGCCGCCTTCATCTTCTTCGTCTTCGTCGTCGCTGTCTTTATCGTCAGAACCTTCTTCTTTGGCTTTTTCTTTTGCCTTAGCTTTTTCTTCTGCCGCCTTTTTGGCTTTTTCAGCAAAAGCAGGATCGCGATTGGCGTTGGTCGCTGCCGCGCCATCGTCATTGGGATCCAAGTAGCCGGCAATGATGTCGGTGAGCTTACGTTCTTCGTTTTCCACGCGGGCGTATTCTTCAATCACCATATCGACAGCGCCGGGCCAGAAGGCGAGGGCGTGAAGAACTTCACGGGTGCCTTCTTCAATGCGCTTGGCAATTTCGATTTCGCCTTCCCGAGTGAGCAGCTCCACGGTGCCCATTTCGCGCATGTACATGCGTACCGGGTCGGTGGTGCGACCGGGTTCGTTCTCTACGGAGGCGAGCACGGCAGCGGCTTCTTCAGCGGCGACTTCGTCTGTGCTGTCGGCGCTTTCGTCGATCGTCAACTGGTCGGCATCGGCGGCTTTTTCAACCACGGTGATGCCCATGTCGTTGATCATCTGAATGATGTCTTCTACTTGATCGGTATCCGTAATGGAGTCCGGCAAGTGGTCATTCACTTCAGCGTAGGTAAGGTAGCCCTGTTCCTTACCTAGTGCGATCAACTGCTTCAGCTGAGATTGTTGCTGCTGCTTTTGAGTCGTCATGCAATTAAAGCCCGTAACGTCGTGCTGGGAGCTTGCGCTTGCCAGCGTGATGGTGGCGTGGGAAAACGGCGTATTATACTGGGATATGGGGTCTACGGCCAGTCAATGCAACCCTGGGGCTGCACCATTGGCCGGGTTAGTCGAAGGGTTTGCGGGCGTGTTGGCGGGCTTCGGCCAAGGCTTTATGTAGCGCCTGCCAGTGCGCCGGGTCGGGCATGCCGGCCTGTTCTACCTCTGTTAATGCGGCTTCCAGGCGGGTCACTTCCAGCTGTGATAGGGCATCGAGCCATAGCCGAGTGGCCATTTCTTCTTCCATTGGCGGTTTGAGGCTAGCTTTGAGCAGGCGAGATAATGTTTCGCCCTGCTCAAGGGCCATCAAGGCGCCGAGCAAGGCGGCAGCGCTATGATTTTGTCGGCACAGCCCGGCGACCTGAGTCAGTAGGTCGATATGCGGTAACGGCAGTTGCTCGATGTTGTCCGGCAACGGATGCTGCTCTACCAGTGATGGGTAATCCAGCAGTACAAGTACCAGGCGCTCGGCCAAGGTTAGTGGGCCTTTGCGACCGCCATTTTGGCGTGGATTGGGGCGAATTCGGTTGCGATTGTCTGCGGTAAAATTATTGCTGCTGCCGTTGTTGCCGCCGTCCGCGAAGGCGAAATCTTCCGGGTAGGGTATGCCGGGGTCGTCTTCGGTGGGCGGCGGCGGGGAACCGAAATCCTCGTAACCATGCCCATAATCGTAGGCGTTGCCAGCCTGTGACGAGGTGCTCGGCGTAGGCCGGGGTGCTGCCGGTGCCGGTTTGAGCTGGATCAGTGATTCCTTGTCCAGTCGGGTGAGGCGGCTGAGCTCTTCAGTGAGCAGGGCGCGGTAAACCGGACCGGCGGGCTTGTCCAGGTAGGGCAGGGCGAGGCGGGCAAGCCGGACGCGGCCATCCACGGTCTCCAAATCCAGCCCTTCTGATAGATGTCGGAACAGGTAGGTGGACAGGGCGTCGGCTTTGTCAGTGAGTGCTCGCAACGCCTCTGGCCCTTGTTGGCGCACGAGTGTGTCCGGGTCTTCCCCGTCTGGGAGGAATAAGAAACGTACCTGTTTGCCGTCATCCAGCGCCGGCAGAAGCGATTCCAGCGCACGCCAAGCGGCACGCACGCCGGCCTTATCCCCGTCAAAGCACAGGATCACTTCATTGACCTGGCGGAACAGTTTGCGGGCGTGATCTTCGGTGGTGGCGGTGCCCAAGGTGGCGACCACATTGGGTACGCCGTGCTGCGTTAGGGCGATCACGTCCATGTAACCTTCGACTACATAGAGGCGGTCGCTGCGGTCCCGGCTCTGGCGCCACTCCCATAGCCCGTAAAGCTCCTGGCCCTTGTGGAAAACGGGGGTTTCTGGGCTGTTAAGGTATTTCGGCTTGCCGTCGCCCAGCACTCGACCGCCAAAGCCGATGGTGCGGCCGCGGCTATCGCGAATGGGAAAAATGATGCGATCCCGGAATTTATCGTAGGTGCGGTTATTGTCTTCCCGGCGCACCAGCAGGCCACCGGTAACGGCTTGTTCCAGGCTGGTTTCAGTGAGAGAAAGGCCGTTGATTAGATTGTCGTAGCCGGGCGGCGCAAACCCAATGGCGAACTGTTTTGCAATTTCGCCGCTTAACCCTCGGTTTTTAAGGTAATTCACTGCTTTTTGACGCTCAGGCGCTTGGCGTAACTGTTGCACGTAGAACTTTTCGGCGCGGCTAAGCAGGTCGTAAAGGGATTGCAGGCGATCTTTTTTCTGGCGATCGGCGGTGGTTTCTGGTCGCGATTCAGGCACCTCCATGCCGGCGCGATCGGCGAGTTGCTTCACCGCTTCCGGAAAGTTCAGGTGCTCATATTCCATTAGGAAGCCCACGGCGTTGCCGGAAGCACCGCAGCCGAAGCAGTAATAAAATTGCTTATCTGGCGCGACAGTGAAGGAGGGCGTTTTTTCCTGGTGGAATGGGCAGCAGGCGCTGTAGTTGCGGCCAGTTTTTTTTAGGGGCACGCGAGCGTCTATCAGCTCCACCAGATCGGTACGAGCCAGAAGGTCCTGAACAAAATTTTCCGGAATGCGTGCCATGGTGCGCGGACTCTCTGCGTGGGCTGCTATTCAAGCAGAATTGCCGATGTGGGGAAAGTTTAATGCGGGCGCTGGCTGGTAAGGTGTCAGGTGTGTGTCTGTCTGTTTCGCCCCAAGGTACTGGGATGAAAGGGAAAACGTAGCGGGAACGCTGTATGGTTGGCTCAGGCGAGTTTAGCGCGAACCTTACCGCTAGCTGCGCCCATATCGGCACGGCCTTGCAATTGCGGCTTGAGAATACCCATTACTTTGCCCATGTCCTGCATGCCTGAAGCACCGGTTTGAGCCATGGCGTCATCGATAAGGGCGTCAATTTCCGCATCGGTGAGCTGGGTGGGGAGGAATTCTTGAAGCACCACGATTTCCGCTTCTTCGATTTCCGCCAATTCTGGGCGGTTCGCGTCACGGTATTGTGTGGCTGAATCCTTGCGCTGCTTGATCAATTTGTCGAGCAGGGCGAGTACACGTGCATCATCAGGGTCGATGCGCTCGTCCACTTCAATTTGTTTGATTGCTGCAAGCGCCATACGAAAAACACCAAGACGTGCCTTTTCTTTGGCACGCATGGCGTCTTTCATGGCCGCAGTGAGCTGCTCTTTGAGCGCACTCATCAGACGTCTATACCTTAGTACAAACG
>OJGS01000169.1_pt1 | contig 24667 bp, 13 predicted proteins | sample 1594531 | NCBI WGS metagenome assembly OJGS01 (sample SAMN05416816, study PRJEB24817) | seawater metagenome | isolation source: Sea water | place: Canada:Atlantic | collected 2013-07 | reverse complement strand
CTGCATATCGTCGGCAGCGTCAGATGTGTATAAGAGACAGCTATGATATGATTTAATAACTCATAATTTTTTGGAATTGCTAATGTCTCCCCACCAACTAATTGCAAATTAGACAAAGTTTTAAGAATGTGATCTATATCATCAAAAGACTCTTTTCTCTTATAATGACTTTTATTTTTAAATGCTACAGGTAATTCATGTGTAGGTGGTAAAGTATATCCAGACTTTTCTAACACAATATTTTCAGCTGCTAAAGTAGATGAATTAATTGAACGACACATATTACATTTTAAATTACAATAGTTATCTTGAACTTTATACTCCATACTCATAATTAAAGGTTCTGATCTATCAGTGTCTAGATACAGTTCTAGTTCTTCTTTTCTATCTTGTAAATCACCATTAATAAAACGATCCATATATTGAATTCTGTGGCTACTTTTTCCTGCAAATTCATTCTTTTTACAAATAGTACAACAACTATCTATTAGTGGACCACTACCACTATTTAAGAATTCCTGTCGTAAAGATTCAAAAAGTGCCGACGAATAATCTTCATGAACTGATGTATTCTCTTTTAACTTCTTCGTTGGAACATACCAATTCTTAATAACACAGCATGGCGAAGTATGACCAGTGACACCCCTGTAGATATTGACAAAGGGTTGGGGACAAAACCACTCATAGTCTTCAATTTTTTTAATCATTGTGCATTTCAATTTCTTTCAATATATCTTTACCAAACTGTTTAACCAACGACTTTTTCATAAGTTCCATACGTTCTTTGTTAAACCCCCCATGCATGATAAAGTGAAATCTGTTCTCTGTAGATGCATTGTAAGCCTCATGTTCCACACCGTTGTCAAACCAGAAACCAGTACAGTTCTCAAAAGGTAATTCCTCTTTAGTGTCTGCTCGTCTTAGGTAACAATTTTCTGGTTGATAGAAAGCAATGTTTATTGCACCAGCAATATTCCTTACACGGTTTTCTTTTATTCTTTGTTCACTGGCATCATTGTGTGCCACTATTCGTCCCTCTGGTTTTAAGAGCATAAACCGCAAACGCCTGTAGGACTTATGTGGAAAGTCCTCTAACCATCTTTTAGTTTCTGGTGCAACTTCTGCAATCTCTGTCCATCCCCATTCAATATTATCCTCAGATAAACCATGCCCATCTGGATTTTTTGTGTGATGCCACCCTAGTGATGGGTCAGAACCTTTCTCCACAAAACTGTGTATGGCCGCAGAACACCAACCATCCCCGTCACCGTATCGATGTTCTACAAAGAAACCTTCATTATATACTGATTGTGCTTCTTGAATACAAATTTCTGGTATCTCTATATCAATTTTGAGATACCAAATATCATTATCTCTGCACCAATCTACAATCTGTTTATGTTTCATCTACCAATCACCATAAATCGTTTCATACCATTATTTAGTTCTTTTGTGCCAGAATACATTATATCAACAAGTTCAGCCTGTTCTGCCAGTTCATCTGGACCACTAACACAATTTATATGATCATCCCACTGTTCATCATCTGTTGATTGTAAGACATAGAGAGGACTTTTACTCCATTGCAAAAAACTATTTAATTTACGAAACCTCGACATAGAATACATATGTTCGCATGATGTATTAATCACTAAATCGATACCATCGATTGTAATTGGCTTATACATAACATCATGTAAAAAACATTCATAGGTAACTTTGTCAAATTTAATTTGACCAGCGGTTGGTTTATACCTTTTATTAAATTTGTAAGTAAGATTTTTAACATCGGGATCAATCTCGGTATTAAGTATATATTTCACATCAAGTTCATCAATCAACAAAGGAACAATAAAGTTTGCGTACCAACCTCCAATAAGAAGAACCTTAACAAAACTAATATCTAAATTTGCAATTTCAGAAACCAACCAAAGTTTACTTTGTAATTGAGATGATGTTGACGCATCTCTAATTCTTTTCCTACAATGTTTGTTTTCTTCTTTATCTGCAAATGAGAGAGCAGACTTCCAATCTTCAGCAACCTCAGTTGTAAATTTTATATGATCTACCATAGTTCTTTTATCTCATCAGTATTAACACCCTCAGTCTGTGTGCTATTATTAAACAAACAAATTTTGTGGTCTTCTCTTATTTTCTTTTTCTCCATGTCATGTGGAAAAACATTTCCCTTGTACCATGAATATATATCTCCCCGTGGAAATCCTTGCAGAAATCCTTCATCTTCTTTCCAAGGGTCATACCAGTGGTGTGCAAGATAATTATCTAAGCTTGGTGATGTAAAGAAAACCACTTCGGGATGTTTCAAAACATGATCCCATACAGGCATCATCTGACCCTTCTTCCATACTATGACTGATGAATTAAGAGGTGTTGATTTATTCTTTGCATAGTTTTGCTTAACAGTATGAATATCATTCCACCAGCCACGAACAATCCAAGGCTTGTCGTTAGGTAAATCAAAGAAATACTTTAAGTCTTGATGAATGATAACATCAAGGTCAAGGAAAAGAAACTTGGAATTGTCTGGAAAAGATTTGCCATCACCACTAATAAGATCGGGTCTAAACATATAACACTTACGATACGCCCAGAAGAAACCACGGTCCTCATCATAAAACTCATCTAGTGTAGTTGGAATTGGTATGTGCCAGTCTTTTTCTGGTTTGTCGGTAAAACACCAGAACTTAAAGGGAACAGAACAGTTTGCCTCGCACTGTTCTTTTAACTTCTCAACATAGGAGTCATCATACTTATCTCCCCACTTCATACATAATATATTATTCATCTTCATCCTGTTCATAAATAAATCCCTTCTCCTCATAGTGACGTTGTTTTTTAAATCTGGAAAAGAAAAGACGTAACCTATATATAAATTTCTTAATGCTCATTATATATCTCTTTATATTGTTCATATAAAAAATCTGCAATAAATTTATGACCCGCAGCATTAGGGTGATTATCGATTCTAGAAATCCTAAATTTTGACCGTGATGGGTCTTTTTTATCAAGAATATTCTCAATACAATATCCACCAAGTTCACTCATTATAGGCCAACCTACAAATTTGTCTCCTATATTTTTTTCAATGTAATTGAGATAAGGACTTATAATTATTTCTTTTGCAGACCTTCGGCGATAAGTTTGTTGGGATGATATTCCTTGAATAAAAAGATAAGGTAAATCTTTCAAAAGTTTTTCAGCATGTATAAATGTTCTCAGAGTGTTGCGGGTTGCATGAAAAACATTTTGATTTTCTAAAATAAATTTTTTCCAACCCCCCACATCATGTGGAGTGATATGAGTCCATCTATCCCAATCTGGATAACATTGAAACCCCATTCTTTGCCACTCACTCCACATTATAACAACTAACCCAATATTCTTTTCCTTTAATGTAACATCAAGAGTTCCTGCTAAAATTTTATCATTACCCGCACCAGATTTGCCAAGATTAACACATTCCATATCAAGCATATCTGCAAGGTGTTGTGGCCACCTTGGAAAATCATGGTCTATATCAGGACTCTTATTTGAAGTTAAATAGTGCTCTGTATAACTACACCCAATCGCAATCAGTTTTTTTCTAGAAGATTTTAACATTATATAATTTCGAAAACTCCATTGCATCGTTCCAAGTATCCACTATCGGCATACCCTTTATATTTAGGGATGTGTTCAGAAGCATTGGACAACCTGTTTCATCATACCACTCCTCCAATATTGAACGGATTACAGAACCGCAATCTTTCTTGACCACCTGTACTCTTGCCGTACCGTCAACGTGTGTAACAGAACTGTAATCATGTTTAGCCTTTGCGACAAACTGCATGTACTCGTTCATTGGTCCTTCAAAGTATTCGTCTGCATACTCTTCCAGAATGGCTGGTGCAAAGGGACGAAACTTCTGTCGTTTTTTAATATCGTTCACAGTGTCCTTGATGTCATATCGTGGATCACCAAGGAGTGATCGATTGCCTAGTGCCCGTGGTCCAAACTCTGCTCGACCATTTGCAATACCACACACCTTATTTTCCAAAAGTTCTCCCACCACCTCTTTTGAGTTAATACCTCGACCAATAAAAGTCCCAAGATATGGAGATTTCCACTTCAACTTCTTTTTAAGAACCAACGCAGCAGCACCTAACGCACTACCAGCATCGCCGGGTGAAGGCATTATCCATATATTCTTACCTTTGATCTTTGAGTTCGCAACACAGTTCAGCGCACACCCACCCATGATAACTAAGTTTTCATGGGGACATAACTCTACCAGTTTAAGTAGTTCCCTCTCGTAGAGGTCTTGTATGGACGCTGCAAGGTCTTCTGGACGTGCTTTAGGGAATATATTTCCAACACCCCTATGGTTGTTTTCCCACAGATGGTCTTGCAAATCATATATGGGTTCACCAAATGCAGCCATACCCATAGTGATATATTCGTCCTCGTTAGGTTTCAGTCCTATACGTTGTGTGATTGCTGAGTAGAGAAGACCAAGGGAGTGTGGGTATTTCCATGTCCTAATTTTCTTCATACTATCATTTTTGCATTTCCATATAGACATAGTGTCCCACTCACCGATTGCGTCGATGACTAAGACATTACACTCATCAAATGGGGCGGTATAGTAACCAGCGGCAGCGTGAGATTCATGGTGACCAAAATACGTATCGTATTTTCTACGAGGGTTCTGCCACTTCTGGCCAGCATAGAGTCGTCGTAAGTTTTTACGAAAGGGTTTCTCGTAATACGCAACTATGTCGGGTTTATTGATTTTAGTTGTATGCAATTGTGTAGGGTGTATCCACTTATCACCCTTCTTTCGACTATGACGCTCACTGTGTGAAGCAAAATGAATTCGGTCATTCCTCAGTAAGCAAACGCCAGCGTCATGGAATCCTTCAGAAACTCCAAGTACATTCATAATATATCCCCATATTATTTAATCGGGATATAAACCCCCTCTACTTTAAACTTATTACCATCAGACAATTTGAGCTCAGCACCATTTGCAAATACCATGTATCCTAACAACACATCTGTAGGGTTATCTGATTTGCGAATAAATGTTTTTGCGTTTTTGAACTTATCTTCTTTTTCTGAGTTCTTCACAACGTCTTGTTCAAAAATCTTGAGTTTAAGTTTAAACAACTGTTCTTTTTTATCAGCATCCGTATTATCAAATTCTGATAGAAAATCAATAATTACATCTTCAAACTTATTTGTTGAATTTGCGTCAACAAAATCTACGTCTTCCCTCTGAGCCCAAGAACGAAACGCCTCACGAAACTCCTCACGGAAATTTTCGTTTCTTACATCACTACGTCTATTAATTTCTTCATAAGGAAATTCTGCAACAAAATCTCTCCACTGCTCATCTTCCTCATCAACCTTAATATAATGTTCGCGTGTAACATTACTATCTGGGTCTGTCCACAAAACTGCGACAGTATCCGATTCGGGATTACTATAGTAAAAATCTGTAACTTTATCTGACCACAAATATGCCATTTATTTTCTCCTGTGTACTATTTATAAGACTATTAAACGTGAACAATCTTGAATGTGTATGTGCTAATAGTTGCTGCTGATCCGTTAGGAAATTCCTGTGAACGATAGTCATCACCAGTTAGTAATGTTTGATAATTACCAGACCCGTTCAGTCGAGTATCAACCATAGCAGTACCTCTGGCATTACCAGAGCCATTAATATTATAACTTAATTTATGGCCACCAGTATCCTCTGCTGCAAAATGACGAATATCATTTTTTAAAATTGCATTGAAAGCAGTTGTATCAGAAGTCAAGTCAACCTGATTTAGATTACCATCGGAGTCAATTAATAGAGGGGCAACTGTCGGAAAAACTCTACCAAAACTAGCTCTTTGCAGAAAAAAACTTGTGATGGTAGCCGGTTGATCTAATGTCTCTGGAATACCAGCAGAACTGTACGCACTCGTATCTGCGCGAGTATCTAAAAATATTGCTGTATTGGCACCAGAAACTTCTGTATAATTAGTGACAGATGAAGATGTTGCTATTGTATAAGTACCATTTGTCGCTGAACTCTCACTAGCCGTTATCATTGCATCTAAAGTTGCATATATGAAAGTATCTACATAATCTGTTGCTGACATTGCCTTTATATTATTACCATCTTTGTATGCCGGAAAAGCAATATTGTTTGTATCCGCCTGTGCGCCCAATGAAGTGTCATATGTTGGACCAGTTAATGTATCATAGTTGACAGTTACAGTTGCGGGTTCAGCAGTTGTACCTTCTGCAACAAACGCAGAACCCCCACTACCTGTTACTGATGCAGCACCAGCCTTCAATCTGGTATCTGCCATAGTTGGAGAAAGTGTTCCACTACCACTAACAACGGTCACTGTTACAGTTGGGGCGGTTGAATATAAATATGCGATATACGTTTTCCACTGAGTAATCTGAGTTGCACTCATATTAACAATATCTGTTCCGTTATAATAAACTGGTGTTCTAACTGTCATCAATCATATCCTTGTTATATTTATGCTGCTAACGCTGCGTCGGCATATGTAAATGCGCCTGTCATAGATTTCAATGCTGTACCAGCAGAGTTCTGGATTTCTACATCTGTCCCCCCACTGGCCAGTCCGACACGAATCGCTATTACTGCGTCATCAACGTCTTTAATAAGCAATTGCACTGGTGCTGAAGCTGCATCTATATAGGTTTTAAGTCTTGCCGCAGTAGTTTTTCTATTTGTACCGCCAGCACCATCATCTATAATAAACAAATCAGCATCAGCAATCGCAGCACCAATATCAGTTGCACCATCGATATCAAGATCAGCAACAGCGATAGACCCATCAGGGAACACTGGTGCCTGACTAAAGGTTACAACACCGTTAGAAGCAATCGCTATAGCATCTGTGTCACCAACAGAACCGATATTACCAGTATTAGGAATAATAATGTTTCCAGTAATAGTGACCCCAGCAGCAGTTGTTTCAAACTTCTTTGCATTGTCATAGTAGAGAGATGCTGCACCATCTGGGGCAAAGGTTGCCATTGTTTCGGTGCTATATTTAAGAGTAATACCGCCACCACCTTGATCATCTATGATAAGATTACCAGCATTATTTACAATATATCCATTACTATTATCGTGATAAATCTGTAAATCACTATCAGTACCAAATTTAGCCTTATCACTGTCTGGGAACAAAACATCACCACTTGCATCAGCAGTTACAGTCTTACTTGCCTCTACTGTTCCAAGTGTGGTAATATCGTTATAGTTCAACTCTGCTGCTGTTGATGTAACAGCAGTCGAACCAATTATAATTCCTGTTGCAGTAACCGTTGATTTAAATATGGCCGCACCGTCAGCACTACCATCAAGAGTTAGCATGGTGATGTCGGCACCACCATCTGTTCCCTTGAATATAATGTCACTATCGTTTGCTGCGGCATCAATTGTAATGTTACCAGAACTTGTTGTTATGTTTACCGCACCATCACCAGCAGAAATGTCATCGGCTGCACCACCACCAGCAGCATCTGCCCAAGAAATATCTGTACCATCTGATGTTAATACTTGTGTATTACTACCGGCTGTTAGTACAGCAGGATTACCACTTGCATCACCATATATGATTTTGCCCCTAGCAATTCCAGCCATCTTCGCAAGTGTAATTTGGTTATCTGCTATGTGGGCAGTATCAATACTTCCATCAACATACTGGTCACTATCAACGGAGTTTGCTGCCATCTTTGCGACTGTTATTTGAGCATTAGCAATGTGTGCGGTATCAATACTAGCATCAACATACTGGGCACTGTCAACGGAGTTTGCTGACAACTTTGAGTTTGATATTCCAGCATTAGCAATGTGTACGCCATCAATACTACCATCTACATAGTGTTCTGAATTAATTGCATTATCAGCAATCTTAGTTCCATCAATAATATCAGCGGCAAGATGCTCTCTATCAATAGAACCATCTATATATTCATCGCTATCGATGGAGTTTGCTGGCATAACTGGTATCTGACTAAATGTGACAACACCGTTAGATGCAATCGCTATAGCATCTGTGTCAGAAGTATGACCAATATTTGTGCCATTAATAATAATGTTATCAACAGTCAATGCTGTCAGTGTGCCCACTGAAGTGATATTTGTTTGGGCTGCACCTGTAACAGTTGCGGCACTACCAGATGTATTTTGGTTACCAGCACTATTGACACCGGGTAGATTGATATTAGCTGAACCATTAAATGATACACCACCGATAGTTCTTGCGGTAGTTAGAGTTGCAGCACTACCACTTGTATTTTGGTTACCAGCACTATTAACACCCGGTAGATTAATGTTAGCGGAACCATCAAATGATACACCACCAATTGTCCTAGCAGTTGCGAGTGCAGTAGCGGTATCAGCATTACCTACAAATCCAGTTGCAGTTACAGTTCCGGCGTGAAGAGTTAAATCACCATCTGAAGCAAGTGTCATCTTGGGGTTTGATACGCCTCCTACACGGGATGCAGTTTCAGACACACCAGTTGTGAATACTAGTTTGGTTGCGTTTGCACTTGCACTAAATGTTCCTTCTGCTTCTGCTGTAATAGCAGCGGCAACAGTTGCACCATCAGTTCCATCAGAGTCACCAGCAGAAAAATGCAGCGCACTAATAACATTGCCACTTGTAATTATATCTTCTTCGGACTTCAGTTCTAACACCATAGGTGTATTAGCACCAGTTGCGGTATGTGTCAGTGTTAGTCCTACGTTATGAACATGGGTTGCTGTAATTTCTGAATTTGCTCCAAACGTAATTTTAGCGGCATCTGAAGTTAAAAATAAATCATCACCAACATCTAAATCACCATCGATGGTAAAGTTTCGTAATCCAGTGTAATCTTTGCTTGAGTCTAGGATAACCGCTTTACTAGCTACTGCTGTACCTACTGCGGTTGAACCAATATCAAGAGCATTGATTTCTCCAACGACAACTGTTGCACCATCTAGGATATTCAGTTCTTCTGGGGTAGATGTAATCTGTGTATTTGATGCGGCAGCAAGTACAGGAATTGTACCACTCACGTTTGGTAGATTGATTGTTCTATCGCCAGTTGGGTCAATGATTGTAAGTGTTGTTTCATGATCGTCAGCAGTTGCACCCTCAAACACAACAGCATTTTGTGCATTCATCGTAACCGTGTCAACCTGTGTGGTTGTTCCCGCCACAACAAGATTTGGAACAAGTAGTGTGCCTGAACTTGGGTTGTAACGCAATGCACCCGTATCATCTAATAGTGAATCTGATTCATCGTTGAACACCACAGGGAAGTTTGTATTTGCAGTGCTATTGGTAACTGTAACTTTAGAAGATGTACCTGTAACATCACCCGTCAGAGGACCAGCAAATGCATCTGATGTAACTGTGCCATCAAAGAACGCATCTTTAAATTCTAATGAACTTGTTCCCAAGTCAATGTCATTATCTGTTACTGGAACTAAAGCACCATTAACTAATTTTATTTGGTGTTCGTTTGCAGCATAGAAGTGTATTTCATCAGCGGTTTCAAAGTCAATCTTGGTCTGGTCATCTTCACCGATTTTAATGTCCGTCGCAAGAAGGGATGTAATAGTGGTTTGTGCAGCATTAATTGCAAAGTCTATTGTATTATCGCCATCCTGATAAGTTACGGCAATACCTGTTTCAGTATTTGAACTGACCATTGCACCAGCAGTATCGCTAATGAATTCTGCAAGTGCAGTGCCATTGACTGTAATCGCATCTGCTTCCAACGTACCGTCGATATCTACGTTACCAGAAACGTCTAGACTTCCAGCGTCTAATTCACCAGATAATGTAAAGTTTCGTACCCCTGTATAATCTTTATTGGAGTCTAATATGACTGCCTTACTAGCAATAGCATTACCAACAGCAGTTGATCCTAAATCCAGTGCGTTAAGTTCCCCAACTACTGCTGTAATACCGTCCAATGCATTCAATTCAGCAGCCGTTGATGTAACATTTGTACCACCAATATCGAGAGTGGTCATTGATACTTCACCAGCAACAGTTAGGATGCCATCAGCAACAGTCATCAAATCGGTATCATCACCATGTCCTATGGTCGCGCCATTGATAACAACATTGTCTACTGTAAGTGTAGTGAGTGTACCAAGTGATGTAATATTACCTTGAGCAGCAGTAGAAAGTGTTCCTGCAATAGTACCACTAGAAACATTAATACCGGCACTGAATACTGGTATCTGATTCATAGTTACTACACCATCAGAAGCAATTGCTATAGCATCCTTATCACTGGCACTACCGATATTTCCAGCATCAGCAATCACAATCCCTGCATTAAATGTTGCTTCACCAGCGGCACTACCATCAATAGTAAGGAACGTAGTATCTGCACCACCATCTGTTCCCTTGAGAATAATGTCAGAATCGTTAGCAGCTGCATCAATTGTAATGTTACCACTGGATGTTGTTATGGTAACTGCTGCGTCACCAGCAGAAATGTCATCGGCAGCAGAGGATACTCCAGCATTTATATAAGTTTTAAGTCTCGCCGCAGTAGTTTTTCTATTCGTACCGCCAGCACCATCATCAACAATAAACAAATCAGCATCAACAATAGCAGCACCAATATCAGTTGCACCATCAATATCAAGGTCTGCAACCGCAATAGAACCATCAGGGAATACTGGTGCTTGACTAAATGTAACCACACCATTAGATGCAATAGCGATAGCATCTGTGTCAGAAGTGTGACCAATGTTTGTTCCATTAATGATAATGTTATCAACAGTCAATGTTGTCAGTGTGCCCAAAGAGGTTACGTTGCCTTGAGCAGCAGTAGAAAGTGTTCCTGCAATAGTACCACCAGAAACATTAATACCGGCACTGAAAACTGGTATCTGATTCATAGTAACAACACCATCAGAAGCAATCGCAATGGCATCTTTGTCACTGGCACTACCGATATTTCCAGCATCAGCAATCACAATCCCTGCATTAAATGTTGCTTCACCAGCGGCACTGCCATCAATGGTTAAGAAGGTTGTGTCTACACCGCCGTCAGTACCTTTAAGAATAATATCACTGTCGTCCGCTGCAGCATCAATTGTAATGTTACCAGAACTTGTTGTTAGAAGAACTGCGGCATCACCAGCAGTGAGATCATCAGCAGCAACACTTGACCCAGCAGACATATAAGTTTTTAGTCTTGCAAGTGTTGATTTTCTATTTGTACCACCAGCACCATCATCAACGATGAACAAGTCTGCATCAGCAAGTGCAGCCCCTATGTCTGTTGCGCCGTCGATGTCTAGATCAGCAATATTGATACTACCATCAGGGAATACTGGTGCTTGACTAAATGTAACCACACCATTAGACGCAATCGCTATAGAATCTGTGTCAGAAGTGTGACCAATGTTTGTTCCATTAATGATAATGTTATCAACTGTAAGGGCGGTTAGTGTACCCAATGAAGTAATATTTGTTTGAGCTGCACCTGTAACGGTAGCAGCGGTTCCAGAAGTATTGCCTGTTACATTACCAGTTAGTGTTCCTACAAATCCTGTAGCAGTTACTTTACCTGTGCTTGGATTATAGGTGAGTGTTCCATCAGATTCCAACCCAAGATCACCACCATCAACATCGCCACCAGCAGCGAAGACAATAGCGTTGTTTTCGTCTGTAGATTCATTGTCCGTTATGGTTACTGTTGTTGCAACTGCTGCTGTCCCACTTGTATTCTGATTACCAGCAGTATTGACACCCGGCAAATTAATATTAGCACTACCATCAAATGATACACCGCCAATTGTCCTAGCAGTTGCGAGTGCAGTTGCGGTATCAGCATTACCTGTAACATTACCCGTTAGAGGACCAGCAAATGCATCAGATGTAACTGTACCATCAAAGTAGGCATCTTTAAATTCTACACTACTACTACCAAGGTCTAAAATATTATCAGCGCCGGGAGTTAAAGCACCATCTGTAAGTATTAATTGTTTTTCATTTCCTGCATAAAAGTTAATTGTGTCAGCAGTCTCAAAGTCAATCTTGGTCTGGTCATCCTCACCAATTTTGATATCAGTGGCCAACAAACTTGTTATAGTAGTTTGTGCGGCATTGAGGGCAAAGTCTATCGTATTGTCAGCATCCTGATAAGTCACTGCAATACCTGTTTCAGTATTACTACTGACCATCGCACCAACTGTATCGGAAATGAACTCATTTAGAGCAGTACCATTGACAGTGATTGCATCTGCTTCTAGTGTACCATCAACATCTACGTCACCAGAGAAATCACCTGTTGCTGCGTCAAGTTCACCACTTACGGTAAAGTTTCGTATTCCTGTATAATCTTTGTTGGAGTCCAGTATGACCGCCTTACTAGCAATAGCAGTACCAACAGCCGTCGAACCCAAGTCCAGTGCATTAATCTCACCAACTACAACAGTCGCACCGTCCAGAATATTAAGCTCTTCTGGTGTGGATGTAATTGCAGTGGTTGTAACCGTCGCAAGAAGGGGGATATAACCACTTTGGTTGAGCAATCTCTGTGTACGGTCAGCAGTTGGGTCGATAATCGTAAGAGTTGTTTCGTGGTCATCAGCAGTTGCACCCTCAAATATGACTGCGTTCTCTGCATTCATAGTCACAGTATCAACTTGAGTAGTCGTTCCTGCTACAACAAGATTTGGAACAAGTAGAGTTCCTGTACTTGGATTGTAACGCAATGCACCTGTATCATCCAACAGTGCATTCGACTCATCGTGGAAGGTCACGGGGAAGTTTGTATTCGCAGTGCTATCGGTAACAGTGACTTTATCTGCTGTTCCAGTTGTATTTTGATTAAGTGTTCCTACCACAAGATCAATAGTACCGTCGGCATCCTGATAAGTTACTGTAATACCTGTCTCTGTGTTAGAACCAAACATAGCTCCAACTGTGTCTTGTACAACTTCAGTAAGGTCAATGTTTGCACTTCCATCAAAAGACACACCATGAATAGTTCTGGCAGTTGCAAGTGCAGTTGCAGTGTCAGCATTACCTGTAACATCACCAGTAACGTCACCTGTCAATGCACCTACAAATCCTGTTGCAGTAATCTTACCAGTGCTAGGATTATATGTAAGTGTTCCATCAGATTCTAATCCAATGTTACCACCATCAACATCACCACCAGCAGTAAACACAATCGCGTTGTTTTCATTCGTAGACTCATTGTCTGTGATCGTAACCGTTGTTGCTACTGTTGCAACTGCTGCTGTCCCACTTGTATTCTGATTACCAGCAGTATTTACGCCGGGAAGGTTAATGTTAGCACTACCATCAAAAGACACTCCACCAATTGTTCTTGCAGTAGTTAGAGTTGCAGCACTTCCAGTAGTATCTTGATTGAGTGTACCTATAACAAGGTCTATGGTTCCATCTGAATCTTGATACGTTGCAGTAATACCTGTCTCTGTGTTAGAACCAAACATAGCACCAACTGTGTCTTGTACAACTTCAGTAAGGTCAATGTTAGCAGTGCCATCGAATGATACACCATGAATGGTTCTTGCGTTTGCAAGAGCAGTGGCAGTTGCAGAAAGTGCAACGGCAATATTTGCAGTACCATCAAATGAGGTTCCACCAATAGTTCTAGCAGTTTCCAGTGCAGTAGCAGTGGCCGCATTACCAGCAGTATCTTGATTGAGTGTACCAATAACAAGGTCTATGGTGCCATCTGAATCTTGATACGTTGCAGTAATATTTGTCTCTGTATTACTAGAGAACATTGCTCCCACTGTATCTTGTACAACTTCAGTGAGGTCAATGTTTGCACTTCCATCAAAAGACACACCATGAATGGTTCTAGCAGTTGCAAGTGTGGTTGCAGTAGTTGCAACTACTCCCGAAAAATCAACAGCAAAATCTAATGTGTTATCTGCATCGTCATATGTTACTGTGATGTTTGTTTCTGTATTGGAACTAACCATTGCTCCAACTGTGTCAGAAATAGTTTCTGCCAGTGTAGTACCATTGATTGTAAGTGCATCAGTTTCAAGTGTACCATCTATATCGACATTACCAGATATGTCTAACGATGCAGCTGTAACTGAACCTGTTGTTGTTAGGTTCTCGTTACCAAAACTAATCGCACCAGAACTATCGGTGATAGAACCAGCAGCTAATGCAAGAGTTCCCGCGTTAAAAGTGGTGCCTGTTAGAGTTGTAATTGTGGCAGATGTGATTGTTCCACCGACCACACCAGAAATTGTTGGAGCAGTTAATGTTACTACTGTTGCAGTTGCACTTATACCACTTGATAGTTGTGTGCCACTACCAAGCAGATTGTAAATTTCTACAAAGTTATCATTGATTTTATCTGCGGCGACGGGAAGTGTATCGCCAGTGCCGTCATTAACAACAGTGCCGAAATTAAGTGCTTGGTATGACATCTACATTATTCTCCATTAAATATATTTATAATATATTCGTCGTTCATTTTTTTACACATTACCAAGTATATCTATTTATTTTTTTACTAACTCTTGCAATAAATGTTTAATTTCATGCATCTCCGACTTCAGAGTGTTAATCTCCCTCGCAGTTTCGCGCATCACATCTCTTTGACGCTGCGCTTCCTCAGCACGCCGCTTTGCAACCTCATAAGCATTCTTATTTGTATTTATAATTGCTTTACTAGAGGTATCTCGCACCAAATTTTCATGTCCTTCAACTTTAAGATGATCTGACATATTATGTTGCCAATGCTAATGCTCGTAGATTTTTTACTCTAGGTGGCCTTGCTTGATTTGTTGTTCTCATAACAATCTTAATCTGGAAAGAAATAAACTCATCCAAAGGATTACCAATACCATCATCCGTAACACCAGCAGTATATTCGTGTTCAAGGAATTCATTTCGTATTGCCGGACGAACTTCAACATCTGGTCCACCAGACCCAGCAACTGTTCCATCATCATTAAAGAACCTGTAATCAATTTCATCAAAAGAAAATGCATCATCTACACGCAAAGTTTTGAACATTACTTTTACATCTGATGCAGATTCTCTACTGATATCCAGAAGAACTCTCAAAGAAGTTGCAGGAGTTTCAAGGTTGACTTTTTTAGTCATATAAATCGCAGAATGATTATCACCTTCTGGTTCCGTCATTGGTTTATATATCGTCGTTGGATAAACATCAGATGAAGAATCAATTTTATCAACCACGTTTGCAACAGCAATCACAGACATCCTTTGTGTGTCAATCACAGGAGATAACGTCTCTAACTCAGAAGATAGGGTTATAGGAACACTCAAAGATTTTACACCAGCCATTTCATTTGTCTCATTAATTGAAGACGCAATCAAGTTGGTTGATGGAAAATAATAGTTGTCATTAAGTGGAAGAGTTCTGGTAGTTGTTGATTTAACAAATGATGTTTCACTACCACTTATACTTGTACCACTTGTTGTAAGAAAACCACCAATAATAGAAGTTCTGGATGGAACCAAAGTACCCATATTTGTAGTTGAAACATCATACTGAGCATTTTCTGTTGCAGTACAAACACTTCCACCAAACGTAGATGTACTACCAGCACCATCAACTACAGGAGTTGTGGCCAGAACAATTGTATAACTATCTGCACTAATATTGGCAATTGCTGTATGTGTCTTATTAATATCATACAATGGAACTTTATGAATTTGAAATAGTTCTACAGTTGCACCATTTGCATGAGCTGCAGCAGTTGTGCTGTTTGCACCGCGTGTTGCACTTGTAATACCAGTTCCAGAAATAGTAGTATAACTGATAATCTCATCGTCAATCTTAATGTAATACACATTAGACGCATCTCTGGAATACTTGCCGCTTGTATCATCAAAGTTTGTTCCACTCGTAAGAGTAATAGATGTTGCGGTTGAACTGAGCGCACCATTCAGTGTAGTTGACGCACCAGATTTAACACCATCAATGGTAACATTATTAACTGTGGAATACATACCATGTGTGTTATGATTAATTTTCAGTGCGGTATTATTATCTGTCATCTCTAATGGATTTTTTGTAAGAGTCTTGGCGGGTAACGCTTGATTCTGCAAAGTAACCAAACCAGCAGCAGATGTATCAAAACTAGCACGTCTTACAGTAAACTTCAAATCTTGAGTCTGTGATGCTGACCAAGATGTATTATTCGCACTTTTAAAGAGTACACCAACATGAGGTTGATTTGTAATTTCATTTCCATTAGCGTCTGTCGTACCAAGGTCAGAAATCCAAACTTTATAATCAGGAACATCTGTTCTCACAACAACACAATACTCTGTACCACCCTTAACATAAACGGGGGAATCAAACGTAAATGTTGTTGCAACAGAGCCATCATTAGATAGTAAAACCTCAGCTGATTGTAACAACTTACGACCGAAAGGTAGAATTTTTGGACCCGGAGTTCCGTTAATCACATTACGAATTTCTATCCAAGTTGGGTAAACAGAGTCTTTTGCAAAATAATAGATGTCAACAGATGTTAAGAAGAAACCAGTTTGATCTTTATTAGGTTGTTTGGTATCAAGGATCATAAATGTTTGTGCGAGAGGGTCACCGCCGTCGCCGCCGAGGTCTTCTTCGAACGCAGCTGCGGGGGTCGCTGTCAAGCTTTCTGTTGATTCACTCAAAGAAGTAGTTCTAACAATAGCATTTCTTGTGGAAATAATAGTTTCCTGTTGAGTATCCAAAATACCTTTAGCAGAATATAATGCTTCAGCATAAGTTTCTCTTGCAACAACTTCACTTGCGCCATCACCAACTTGTCTATTGTTTGGATCAGCTGTTATTACAAATTCAATATCACCTGTTGGAAATTGTGGATTACCAGAAATTTTTGGGTCAGGAATACTGAAAACACCCCGACAGTCACCCCGGCCATCAGAAATTAGTGTGCTGCCAGCAACAGGAGTTTCAAGGTCAGAGAAACTTCCAAATGTTGTTCCAAATGCACCTGATGCATCAGGCGTAACATATGTGTTAACAACCTTTCCACCAAAATAAATATAAAGTCTGGTGAAGGGTTTTAAACTATTTGCAGTAAAGGTTATATCTTTTGCCCGTGTAAATGGAATCAAAGTTTTAGAAACAGACCTAAAACCTTGACTTTCAAGTTCAAAATCTTCTTCAACCTCTGTAAAAGTACCAGTTCTAGATTGTCGGACAGCATTGAATTGCCGGCCGGGCTCGAAATCATTATCGTCGGAGACGTTGCCGACGCCACGGGTGACAACTCCCGACCAAGTAGTCTGCCATGAGTTCCACACAGTGCCAATACTGTTACCAAGAGAAGCAACGACCGCATCAAAGTTGCCCTCACGATTAATAATTAATTGTGGAGCAATTTCTTGTTCAAACCAGTTATCCTGTGTGGGATCAATCGATAGAACACCTTCCCACCTTGCAGTTAGAAATGGGGTAACGCGTTCAACTGTACTAGCAAATGGTTGTTCTGTTGCAACAACTTCTGTATATGGTAGAGTGATGAGATCACCCGTCTTTTGATAACCAGCACCAGTTCTTGCATCGTCAGAAGTTACACTTTCCTCAAGGTCTACAGCTTTAGAAATATGAGTGGGACGAAGAATTCCGTTTGTAAAGTCCATAGAATTTTTATAATCTCTGGCAAACGCATCACCAACTCTATGTCCTCTGAAGTTATCAACTACAAACCCAGACTTAAATCTATTCAATCCATTAGCATCTGTTACTTCAAATTCTGCTGCATTTTTTTCTAAGAGATTGAGGGTTGTAATTTTTTCGACATTTTTAAGACGATCATTGATTTTACCAATATCTTTCATAGTAAATCTTTGATTCTTAACTCTAGTAACTTGGACATCAGTAGGTTTAAATGTAAATGCTGGTAGGTCAATGTGTGCAAGGATCATAACATTATCTGGAAGGTCCGGTCGTGTTGGAGTCTCAGATGAAGTTCCATCAAAAACAGTTATTACACCCCTATTGTCTATCACAACACTTGAACTTCTTGCCAAATAAAATTCCAAATCAGACTGAATAAATGATCCCGGCTTGCAAACATCAACTGTTGATGCACCAGTACCGTCATATTGACGAGAGAAGAAATCAAAGGAGTTTCCTGTGATTTCATCAACAGTTTCTAGTGTAGATGATGAACCGGCAATGTCTTCAACCTTTGGTCTAAAGTCAGCAGTTTCTCGTAAATCAAATTCACCAGCTGGTGCAGGAGAATCAGGATCAACTTTATTTGCAATATATACTGGAATGTCATCATAACCCATTTGACCAGAAACATCAACATAAGAATCAACAGTAAATAGGTCACCAGTACCATGTTCAAAATAATCATATATAATAAGAAGTCTTCCAGTAGGTGCGGGTGCTGACCCCTTTCGCACAATTCGAGCAATGTCATAGAAGTTATCTCGTTGACCATCATCAAAGAAAAATTTGTCTTTAATGTCTATACTACCCTCGGTAAGAGTGCCGACAGTGGCCGTTGCACTAGAATGATTTCCTGTAATTGTTTCGCCTGATGTAAAACCAACATTAGTAGTTTGTACATAATTCATAGGTGAAGAACTGTCAATAATTCTTGCCTTAGCTCCACTAGTTCCACCAACAATTTCTTCACCACGTTCAAATGTACCAACTACATTAGTGAGTGTCATTTCTGGGGCAATGGCATCCGTACTTGCGGATTCTGAGTCAAACACTGCTACTATATTAAATGCATCTGCCCGGCCAAGAGAGATCGTTGTATCAGTAGGTCGAGTCCCAAATGCATCTGTTGTTCCAGAAACAACTTTCAATTGTTTCATCAAATTTGTTGTTTTAGATTTTTGAATAACAGAAGTTTTAAGAAGTGTCGCAGTGAGTTTTATCTTTGCAGAACTTCCCAAAATTGTGTTGTCTGTCACCGTAAGAGATGCTGACCCTGTACCAGACAATTTACTAGCAAGACTAACAACATCACCTTGAACACCAGTACCACCACCAGCAGTAAGAATACTCAAAGTGTAATCGGTTTCGGCATGAGCCGCAAATGTTTCATTTGTCCCTGCTTGAAATGTTACAACACCAGAAGAGTTTGTCGTTCCAACAAACTGACGGCGAAGAGTGTACTGTGTATCACTTGCGCCATCGTTTGTTGCAGTCAGAAGAGTCTTAACCGTGTTTTTTGGTAACTTAAACAGTGCGCGATTTTTCTCAGCGTCAAGCAATTTTACTACATCAGTATCAAATCCCTCTTGAATAATTCTGCCCGAGGAAGCTGTTGCCTGTTCTAATTCAATAGAAGAATTAACATCTTCTTCTAATACAATGTCAGCAAAAATGTTTGTTGAAACTGAAGTGACGAAATCAGCAGTAAAATCTTGACCAGAATCCTCATCCTCCATAAAGACTTGTTTAAAGTTACTAACACTAAATGTACTCTTTGCAAGTATTGTGAGGTCTGTGTTACCTGAGTTCTCAACAATTGCGCTTGTTTCAGATGAGTCAGATGCAGTAATTTTTTCACCAACTTGGAAATTACCAACAACAGTGGTTAGATTAACACTAGCTGAAGATGTTCCGTCTTTATGCACAAATCCAGTTGCACCAGAGGTTACACCAGTTACCAGAACACCACCATTGGCATGTGTTGCCAGAAGTGTTGGTGATGGAGTATCACTCAAAGTAAGTTTGGTAAAGGGACGAATATCAAACATATATAATTTGTATTGAGAAGCAGTGTTATCTGAATTTGCTCCAACATCACCAGAATGATATTCAATCGCTCGCGCTCGTCCGACACCAACTAGATTTCCGTTTTTAGAACCCCTCGTAGTGTTTGCTGTATCGTAGAATTCAATAGTTTTAAATGCAGTAGATTCACCACTTATATTTGTAATATCAGGTGTTCCAAATACATTCGTAATCAAAACATAATTACCCATGTCAAAGGTAGAAACTGTGGCATTAAGAGTCTCAAAGTCTCTTGCTTTATTAACATCTTTTATTGAAGTGTTAGTTTTTTCAATTTCAAAACCTTCAATATAAGCTTTACCTCTAGAAACAATAAAGGAAAGTAAAGATTCATTAGCAGTATTATTATCTCTTGTTGTTTCACCAACTGAAAATGTTCCTAGAAAATTAGTTCCAGCAACATTAGTATCAACAGATTCTTCAATCCTAAATTGGAATGGTCTAACTGTGTAACTTCCAGATTCATCATTGGTTCGTCTTGCCATTTCGTCTGCAAGAAGAGCATATTCGGTCCTTCTCCCAGTTATTTCTAGATTACCATCTCTAATGCTACCTAACATGATAAAATCAGTAGTGTCTGTTGTTGAGGTTAGTGTAGTTAGTGATAAAGTAATACTTAGACGATGCGCGCCTTTAGCAGCGAAGTTACTAGAGCCTGTTGCATTATCCAGAAGAGATGTTTCATTTTCTGGTGTAACAATAGTTTCTGTTACACTGAAACCAATATCACCAGTATAAACTTTTGAGTAATTATTAAGAACCAACGTCTCTGCAATATTGTTAACAAAGAAACCACGAATATAGTAAACTCCAGATTCAATACGAAGTGCAAGACCCGTTCTTGCAGCTGGACCTTCATCACTTGCAAGTTGTGCAGTAGTTGCACCATTGGTTGCGGTATACTCAGAAGTATATGTTGTAACAGATTCAGCGCCGGTCGTATATTGTTGTGTTGAGTGTGTAATTGCAGTATTTGCACTAATGTTCTCACCATCTGCAAAAACAGTGGTTTCAAAATCCGTACCAGAACGCTCGTAAGAAAGATATAAGAGAGGTTGTTCTGTTGTCGTTCCAGCCTTAAAACCAACAACCTTTGCAGTAACACCAGTTGTTGCACCAGTAATTGTCACTGGTGTGTCTTCGTTAAAATACTGTGAGGGGTCAACCTGTTCAGCATTAAAGGTGCTTGCAAGTTTAAGCGAATAATAATCTTGTAATACATAATTGCCAGGCACAACCATAGCACCCTCACGGAAAATATGACTTCCGTGTGACTCAATCTGATGTTGCAACGCACTCTGAAGTTGTGTTAGTTCTCGCGCCTGAACAGCAAATCCAGGCCGAAAGAGAATTTTCTGATAATTATTCTCTGCATTAAAATCATCAAAGTACGGTGATGCATTAAGATTTGTCTTTTGTGCCATATTAGAATTCCACTATTATTTTAATGTCTTCCGTCTGATCTGTTGCACGAAAGATTGGTGATTTGTTTTCATTATAAATAACATTTCCACTATCTGGTTGCAGTTCTGGATTGCAATATCCATCAGCAAATGTAATAGTAAATCCGTTTGTAAGTGTTACTGCGCTGTCTGCTGATGAGTCTGGTGTTCCTGTTGCACCCGAAGTTGCACCTGTAATTGCATTTGCACCAGAGAACGCAATATATGCACCCACTGAAGTTGTGCCGAAATCAGAGTATCTTTCCTGATGATAATAAAGAATAGTATTAGTAGCATCATACTCAACCACCTTACCAACTGCGCCAGTTGAGGCCTGTGTAATCTTTTCATCAGCAGTAAATGTGCCACTAACACTTGACAGTTTTGCTGCAAAGGTTTGACGAATTGTTGCATCAGACGCAACTGTTGATGTTCCAAAAGTTGTTGGGTCAGTGACAATCGCAATGTTACGGAAATCATTTCCAGTAAGAAGGTCATCACGTTCTGCTCCAATAAACAATGTATTCATTATTACAAAGTGACCACCAAGTTCGTTGACTGCATTGAAACCATGTCCACCTTTGGGACTAATCACAATCTGAATTGCACCACCACTACCATTGTCGATATCGCCGGAATCTACAGCAGTTGTCAGTGCTGCATTCGCAAACACAGTATCATCATCCAGTGTGACCGTTCCATAAGTATATCCAGCACCCCCCGCATAAACAATAGTGTCAGTTCCAGAAGTAAGACCGAAACTTGCAATTGCACCACTTGAGACTACAAAGGAAATAACCGCGCCAGAAGATGTTCCAGCACTTGTTCCGTCTCCATTCACTGCAACAAAGTATGTACCATCAGTGTATCCAGACCCGGCAGTAACAATAACACTTTCAATCTTACCATCAACAGCAGCTGAACTTACCGTGCTGTCTGTGCTAACTGGAATGAAGTCTGTTGTCAAGAATTTTGTTTGTTCTGCTGCGGTAATCGTATACATGTATTTGAGGACATAACCACCTTGTGCAAATAGTGATGTAGACTCTGAAGTTGGTTCAGTACCAGAATATGCAGTTCCACCATTATTATCTATAACTTTATATACGCGATTATCAGCAGTACGAAAGAAAAATGTTGCATCGTAAAGTATCGATTTACCGGAAGTAGACAGATTTGAGGAACTAACATTGTCTTCATACATATCGAAAGTTGTGCCGTTTGCCCAGTTACGACGAGGAACCGCAAAAGAAACATCACCTGACGTAATATTTTTACCTGCAATTGTCTGATCCCAGACATAATATTCACTAGATACGTCATCAGCAGGCGCAGGCGGGGACGAATCTGTGCCGCCAGTTGTACCACTAGTAAATGGTGTTGATTTGCCAATCAACATATAGTATTTATTTGGCGAAGCTTCAGAAAACGACTCTTGAAACTGTGTCGCATTATGAAGCCTAAATTTTTCTGTTATGATTGCTGTCATTGTTCGATTCCTCTAATCTGTATTAGTATTTATACATCCCCATCGACTATGATTTAGTTATCCTCAAATTATAAGTCGTAATAGTTGCTGCTGATCCGTTAGGAAATTCCTGTGAACGATAGTCATCACTAATTAGTAATGTTTGATAATTACCAGCTCCGTTCAATCTCGTATCAACCATAGCAGTACCTCTTGTATTACCACCAGATGTTGCCATAGAATATACAATCTTGTAACCATCAGTTGATTCAGAAGCAGTCTCTCGTATCCATTCTAAAAACAATCCTTCAATGACCCCTTCAGTTGTTTGTGCGGTTAGTGTCTGACCGCTATCTGCAATAATCAGTGGAGTTGCCAAACTCCCAAATCCATCACTCCCCTGATTTCTTCTATGAAGAAAATAATTTGTTACTGTTGTTGGTTGATCCAATGTCTCAGGAATACCAGCAGCACTGTATGCACTTGTATCTGCGCGAGTATCAGTAAATATTGCGTCCGTAGAAATATTAGTATAACCAGTTGCAGCTGTCGCAGAAGTCGTAACAGTAAAAGTTCCAGCAGTCGTATCTGACTCAGATGCGGTAATTAACTTATCAATTGCGGGATGTAGAAATGTGTCCTTGATATCTGCAAGTGACATTGCAATAATTGATTTACTGCTTGAATCAAAATACACGGGCCAAGTCGTTCCCGTATCTGATGTTGGAGAAACACTTGCATAAGTCTGAGCAACGCGATCATATGTTACAGTAACAGTTGCGGGTTCAGCGGTTGTACCTTCTGCAACAAATGCATTTCCAGCAGTAGACGCAGCACCAGCCTGTAATCTCGTATCAGACATTGCCTGCAAGTTTTGTGCTGAACCAGTATCAACTGTTAGAGTGACAGACGGACTACCACCATACAAATAACATATATGATCTACCCACGCCGTAACTTCAGCAGTGGACATTTCTTGTAGCGTGTTGGCATCAGCGTATTTTAGTGGTGCGCGAACTGTCATTTACCATCTCCCATTATGCACCAGCTGTGTGGAATGTTGCTAAAGTCGAACCACCTGAGTTTTTAATCAAAAGAGTTGATAGAGTTTTTAACTGAACAGAACTAATCGCATCATCGGCCATTTTTGCTTCTGTTATTGAATCATCTACCAAGTTAGCAATTAAAATTGAATTTGCGGGAAGAACTGGTATCTGACTAAATGTTACAACACCATTAGAAGCAATTGCCATGGCATCTGTATCACCAACAGAACCGATATTACCAGCATTAGCAATTACAATACCCGCACCAGAAGTAATAAGACCACCAGTACCCAAAGTTCCAGCAATGGCAACATTCGTAGTTCCTGTCGGAATCTCAATTACATCAGCATCAGCATCATTCTTAATTGTTACATCGTTTGTGCTGCCTTGACCCGTTAGAATTAACCCCTCAGCTGATGTATAACCAATTGCAGCATTATCACCCGCAGCAGTGTCACCAGCAGGTTCTACTGTTCCTGTTGCTGTAACATTACCTGTTACGTCCAAACCCGAACTATCTATATCAATCCTTTTAGTTCCACCAGTGGTGACGTTGACTGTATCAGCAGCACCAAAGTAAATACCAGTATTTGTGTCACCCGTATTCGTAATTGCTGGTGCTGATACGCTACCGTCTGCAAATGATGCAACACCAGTAATCGATGGACCCGCGAGAGTAACAACAGAAGCTGTCGCACTAATACCAGAACTTAAAGCAGAACCTGTACCCAACAAGGTATAGATTTCAACAAAGTTATCATTTACTTTGTCGGCGCCGATACGGAGAGTATCGCCTGTACCGTCTCCGGCAGAACTTCCTATTCCTATTGATTGATATGCCATTGTTAATCTTCCTTTATTCCTGTCTCTTATACACATCTGACGCTGCCGAC
>OJGS01000162.1_pt1 | contig 25342 bp, 15 predicted proteins | sample 1594531 | NCBI WGS metagenome assembly OJGS01 (sample SAMN05416816, study PRJEB24817) | seawater metagenome | isolation source: Sea water | place: Canada:Atlantic | collected 2013-07 | reverse complement strand
GAGATCAGCCTCGGTCTCGTGGGCTCGGAGATGTGTATAAGAGACAGTTACTCACCTCTCCAAGGATGATCCACCTTTGCATCTTTTTTACAATGTGAACCGCGAGTTTCCCACCACCAGTGGATCCAATGGCATACACAGTCCGATCTTCGGAGAGATCATGTTGGAAGCCTGCCAAAAGATCGGCGTGGAATGTCACTTGCAATACTGGGAAAAAGACCGGCCCCAGCCTACAGTTTCCCGGCAGGACTTCTTAAAGAAACTCCTTCTTTAAGAGTTCGTAAGCCTTTCCCTTCCCATTTTAATAAAAATGATAAACAGAAAATTATTCATTTTGCTTCAATATCTTTATCTACAAGGTATCTTCCTGACGATTGCTCAGGCAGCTCCTTTGCTTACTCCCCCAGAAGTATGGAAGGATTACGATCCGGATCTGGGGGATTTTAAGGAGGAGATTGTCAGGCAGGAAACCAAAGACGGCATCTTTTCAAAGGAATCCTACATCAGTGCCTATGTGAACGGCGAAGAGGTACGGGTGTTTTGCAAGTATGCAGTCAAGGAGGGAGCGAAAAAAGCACCAGGGTTATTGAATGTTCATGGATGGATGGGTGGTCCCGCGATCGATATGAACTATGTGAAAGATGGATGGGCGGTGATGGCTCATGATTATTCCGGCATCAATACACGGAGTGATTATACCCAGTATCCGGATGCTTTGGCCCACGGTCATATGGAAGCCAAAAAAATGGGGCATGCCCTGATCTATGACCGTATGCCTGATGGCAGCCAAACCACAAATCCCAAGGCGACTTCTCATTATTTATGGAATGCGGTGCAACGCAGAGCCCTCAGCTATTTGTTGGCCCAAAAAGAAGTGGATGCCGGTCGTATCGGTGCCAAAGGATACTCCTATGGGGGTACGATTATGTGGAATCTCGGAATGGACCCCCGGGTCAAGGCGATCGTTGCTTACTTTGGAATTGGCTGGATCAACTATTATCGCGACCGTGCCGTATGGATGCACAATAATCCATACCAGGAACCGGAGAAATCACCTGGCCAACAACTGTATCTTTCGGCGGTGGCACCCCAAGCCCATGCACCTTACATGACCGCAGCCAGTCTTTGGCTTAATGGATCCAATGATCATCACGGTGGCCATGAGCGGGGATGTGAAACTTTTAAAACCTTCAAACCCGGAGTGCCTTGGGACTTTGCAGTGCAGGCACGCGGTCATCACAATACCGAGAAACTCGGAGATAATTGCAAGCTATGGCTGGAGAAACATGTGCTGGGCGAAAATCATTTTTGGCCGGGGCGTCCGCAGTCGATTATAAAATTGGACTCAAAAGGGGTACCTGAGTTGCACCTGACTCCTGCAAGCCAGTCAGAAATCAAGGAAATCCAAGTTTTTCAATGCCTGAAGACATCCAATAACATTGCCCGCTTTTGGAGAGATGTGGATTCGGTCAGACAGGGAAATACCTGGGTGGCCAAGCTGCCGGTGATGAATGTGGATGATTATGTGTTTTCCTATGCCAATATCCGTTACCAGAACGACTGCGTTCTATCCTCCGATTTTGAAGCAGTGATTCCCTCGAAGCTGGGCAAGGCCATGGCTACCGATAAGAAATCCGATTTAATTTCCGGTGGAACCGGCCGATGGAGCCATGTCGGCCCGGCTGAAGGGGTAGGGGGTGTGCAGGGATTCCGTCCCTTGGACAATCGCAGGGGAACCAAAAATATTCAGTTCTCGGATCCCAAATGGAAAGCCCCCAAAGGATCCAAACTGAGCTTTCGTTTTTATTGCACCCAACCACAAAAAGTTGTTTTGAGTGCCAATCGACGTTTTACCACGGAGCTCGAGATCACCGCGTCCAATGACTGGCAAAGCATGACCCTCCCGGCCAAGCAGTTACTCAGTCATGGCGTTGGGCTAAGTGACTGGTCTGTGGCGGACAGCATTAGCATCATGCCCAAGCCCGGTTCCGATATTACCAAAATTGTATTCGCCGAATTTAAATGGTTGGAGTAAGAGCAGTAACTTGCTGAAAATTTTTAAACAAATGAAAAGTAAAAGTATATTTACATTTTTTTTGGTGAACACTTTGTCGGCTGGAATTTTTTTAACTGAGCAGTCATTTGCAAAGGATAAACCAAACATCCTATTCTTTTTAGTCGATGATATGGGTGTGGGGGATACATCCGTTCCTTTTTTGTACGAAGTTGGAAAGCCAAAGAGGATTCCGACTAATGATTTATACCGTACTCCACACATGGAGAAACTCGCAAAGAATGGGAGACTCTTTACTCAGGCATATTCGTATTCGGTTTGTTCACCCACCCGAATAAGTTTGATGACCGGGCAAGCGGCTCCGCGTCATGGAGTCACCACATGGACGCACCCCAAGGAGTCGAAAATTGATACGGGTAGAGTCCAAACCAAAACGATCAAGAGTCCAAGTGACTGGACCATCAAAGGCTTGGATCTTTCATTGCCTTTGCTTCCCCAGGTTTTACTGGATTCAGGCTATGCCACTCTGTTTGCGGGTAAGGCACATTTTGGTCCCGATGATACTCCAGCGGGTAATCCCTTAAATTTGGGCTTTGATGTAAATATTGGAGGATATGGAGGTGGAGGCCCAGGTTCCTATCACGGTAAATATAAATACTCTGCTTCATGGCGAAGTAAGAACAATCATCAATGGGATGTTCCCGGTTTGGAAGCCTATCACCCAAAGGATACTTTCCTGAGCGAGGCAATTACTCTTGAGATGAAGAAGGCAATTTCCAAGGCATGCAAAAAGAAGAAACCTTTCTATGCGTACATGTCTCACTATGCGGTACATGCACCGTATGAAGTGGACGGACGGTTTAAGGATAATTATCCAAAACTTAAAGGGCATGCCCTTGCTTTTGCCACATTGGTTGAAGGTATGGATAAATCCCTTGGCGACTTGGTTACACATTTGGAAAGGGAAGGTGTGGCTGAGAAAACCCTGATTATTTTCTTTTCCGACAATGGCAGCACTTTTCATGTGAATGCACCATTTCGAGATAAGAAAGGTTCGCGTTTTGAGGGTGGTTTGCGGGTTCCACTGATTGTATCCTGGGCCAAACCCAACACGAATAATCCACTGCAAAAGAATTTGAATATCCCCATCGGTTCGGTTGATCATTCCATCATTACCTGTGTTGATATGATGCCGACAATCCTGAGCATTACTGGAGCCCAGACTCCCGATGATGCGAAAATGGATGGAGTGGATGTAAGTGTGGCATTCCGGGGAGATTCCAGTTTTGAGAGTCCTTCGACTTTCACCACTCATTTCCCCCACAGGCATCGAAACACTCTTTTTTCCACTCATCGCCAAGATAATTGGAAAATCATTTATAATTATGGATCGACCAACTGGGAACTGTACAACCTGCAGACCGATCCTTTTGAAAAGAATAATCTGGTTACCAAGGAACAGGATGTCGCAAAGAGAATGGGGCAGAGTCTATTGAAAATACTGGATTCGCAGGGTGCGGATTATCCAGTTGATCTAAAGACAGGAAAGCCGGTTAAACCAGACTTAAGTAAAATTTAGAAACATTCTATTCGCCCTCAATAATCCGAATGTGGTTTTTGCTGTGGGTGCGGAACCATACCTGAGCCTCATCCCAGCGGGGCTTTTCCAGTTCGGCCTTCCAGTCATTGAGCTGTGTAATCATTTGCTCTGCTCTTTTCTTTTCTGATTGGATCAGGTTTTTGGATTCGCTCAGATCTTCTTCCAGGTTGTAAAGAGCATAGCCGTAATCCTGCACATAAATTAATTTCCACGGACCGTCGCGCATCGCCGAGAACCAAAGCTTGTGCCAATAGAGGTTTTGGTGAGGAGGGGTAGCTTTCTCTCCCTGAATAAAAGGCAGTAGGTTTACCCCGTCGAGACCCTTCAAATCTTTATCCTTGGCTCCTGCGGCGGCCAGGGAGGTGGCCATAATATCCAGGGAGATCATCATGGATTCAAATTCGTTGGGTTCTTTGAATTGCCTGGGCCAATGAGCAAAAAACGGAACCCTTGTGCCCCCTTCAAATTTGATTCCCTTATGTCCGGCCAGAGGAAGGTTGATCGATGCATTTCCAGTGGCTCCCCCGTTATCACTGAGAAACCAAATCAAAGTATTTTCGAATTTCCCGGAGGCTTTCAGAGAATCCACCAGTTGTCCAATTGCCCGGTCCATGGCCCAGATCATCGCGGCGTAGCTTCTTCTCTTGGTATCTTTGATCGATGCGAAAAGGGCCTTGTCTTCCTCGGTGGCATGCATCGGTCCATGAGGAGCGGTGAAGGAGTGAAAAAGAAAGAAAGGTTTGTCGTCTTTCGCATTAATGAAATTAATCGCTTTTTGTCCGAACACATCGGTCAGGTAGCCATCGAATTTGACCTGCTTTCCATTCTCTTCAATCGCTTTGGCATTACCTGCCTTATCATCCTTTTTGGGATGATAGAAATAACTTCTCGAACCGGACCGCAGGCCGTAAAAATAATCGAATCCTCTTTGAGTCGGATAAAATTCGTCCTGATTCCCCAAGTGCCACTTTCCAATTAAGCCGGTCCGGTAGCCCAATTTTTGGAGACGGTCTGCCATGGTGACCTGCTTCAGGTCCATGCCGTCGGTGGGGGGCGGTGAATTCGCTTCATGCCCAAAGCGTTGCTGATAAAGCCCGGTCATCAAACCGGCCCGTGATGGACTGCAGACCGAGGCGGAGACATGTCCATCCGTGAAACGGATTCCATTGTTGGCCAATTTATCAATGTGGGGCGAGCGAATATCTTCTGATCCCTGATAGCCCAGATCTGCCCATCCGAGATCATCCGCCAGAAGGATAATAATGTTAGGCTTATCCTTTGCCGAAAGAGAAATCGTTAAGCATAGCAAGATCAAGTTGATTGAAAAACTTTTCATTATTTTAAGTTCACCCGGGTGTAGGGGCTGGACATATATGTTCTATGAGTCGTTTCTTTGTATCGCAGAGTTTTGCGATGGTTGCTGAAAAAATCGATTCGTTTGGCTTTGGGATCAAGCTTGATGGTGGCGGTCCATTGATTGCCAATTTTTTCCATTTCCATGGTTTGGTTCTCGGGAATCATTTCGCTTATGTAGTTGGGGCTGCCGTCGGGAGCACGGTCGAAGATCCACCAGATACGACCACTTTCCTCATCGGAATCCGGGGCGAAGGATACACTTACTTTTAGCGTTTTGTCTTTGAGTTCACTTTTCACTTGAGGGGGTGCGAGGAGGTCACCCTTCGTCTCCTCGGGAAAGAAATGTTTGAGCATAAACCCTGATTTGTTCTGTTGATCCTGTTCAGTTTTGGGATGACCGCGTTTTCCATGTCCGGAATTGGCACCGAGGTAAACGGGGATGGTTGGGTGGTGTTTCCCACCCCAGGCCATATCGAAGGCAACGAAGTCATGAGTGCCGGGATGAAAGAGCATATCCACCCCCCGTTTTCGTAACGCTTTCAGGTTGCGGGATATGAAGACTTGATCCGAAATGTCGCGGGCGAAGTTTTGCAGGTCTTTCCAGGTACCGCCCGCATCCAAAACACGTTCGTTGAAATTGGGTCCGAAATGCCCGCCGGTAAATCCACCTCTTCTACCGGGTTGATCCCGCAGTACTTTCCATGCGTCCTCGTCATTCATACGAAGTGGGGAGTCCCAGATCGGAGAAACCGTCGCGTGTACTGCGGTCATACGCTCGTCGTGAATGATGGCCATGGAGGGGGAGGCACCGTTTTTGGATCCGCCGGAGGCGGCAACCTTACCCTTTTCAAAATGATCTTTTTCTGCGTAGGCGGTGGTGATCGCACGCATCAAGGTGGCGGGCCAGGCCCAGTATTGGATTTTGAATCGGGGATTAAGGGTCTCGGCAAACCGCTTCTCCGCCGCCTGGGATAATGCTCGTTGCCCGTAGGTTCCCGGTTCCTGCACGACGGTAATGACGAGGCCAACTCCGCCCTCCAAAAGTTCGCGCTCGGTGGGGTTGGGCCGGGCATCCTTTTGCAGTCGGGAAGGGGAACTTCCACCAGTGAGGTGAAATCCCTTGGCTTTGCGGTTGGAGGGCACGACCATGCGGACGGGGATACGGTACTCCTGTCCGGGCCATAGGTCACCCACATTGATGGTGACCAGTTTCTGCCGTGTTTCAATGACCCCATTTACTTGGTGCCAGTCTTGCAGAACCTTGATTTGAAGGGTGCCTGGGTCACGGATTTCCTCCATGTCGAAGACATTCATGCTGAAGACTGAGAATGAGAAAAAGAGGCTTACGAAGGTGGCGATGACAATTTTATACATAATGAACAGTTTTAAAGTTAGCTTTATTTTTTGAGGTATTCCCGAAGGGTGGGTAAGTTACCCACTTCTTTGAGGATAGGTTTTGGGTTCCTGGAATAAGCAGGGGGTCGAAGATTGGCTTCAATGCTTGCGGCGTGTTGCACCAAAAGTTGATCGAGTTCTTCGACCAATTTTGGCATTGATTGAGCCAAGTTCTTTTTTTCGCCTAGATCTTTGGATAAATCATAGAGTTCTCGAATAATTTTACCCTTCACTTTTTTCTTAACCAATTTCCAATCTCCCCTTCGGATACCGTCCACTTCATAGTAATGGATCTTGTGGGGTGATTTTACACCCTTTTTGCCTAGTAGGATTCCATCGATGTCCTTGCCGTCAATCATGCGATCGTTGGGAATTTTTGAGCCGGTTAATTTTGCAAATGTAGGAAGCAGGTCAGTGGTTACCCCAATGGCTTTTGTTGTTGTCCCTCCTTGGATAGTTCCGGGCCACCAGGTAAGGGTGGGTACACGCATATGTCCCTCGTATTTGGGGCCACCTTTTCCTCCACGCAAGGGTCCCATACTCATACCGCCGGCTCCGCCATTATCGGAAGTGAAGATGACCAGGGTGTTCTTATCCAACTTAAGGCTCCTTAATGTATTGAGTACCCGGCCAATGCTGTCATCAACCTCCTCGACATGGGCTCGATTCACATTTCCTTCCGCTCGTTGAAGAAACTTGGGCCGGGCAAACCTAGGGTTATGTACATGAGAGTGGGGAATAAAACAGAAGAAGGGTTGCTTTTTATTTTTTCTTATAAATTGGATCGCTTCATCAGTAATCACTTCCGCCAAAAGTGCCTGATCATAGTCATCCGAGACATGGGCAACTGCTTTGTTTTGAAGCATAATAGGAAGTGGCTCGTAAGGACCGCGATTGGTAACCGGATTTCCCCTTTTGTTCCCCGGCCACATATCATTGGAGTAAGGGATTCCAAAATAGGTATCAAAACCTTGGGCAAGCGGCATAAATTCTGGTTGGTCTCCGAGATGCCATTTTCCAAAGCATCCGGTTGCATATCCATTTTCCTTAAGCATTTCGGCTATGGTAATTTCACTTGGGTTTAATCCACGATGATCTCCTGGGAAATTGACAATGAAACTGGGTATTCCTTCTTTCTTTTGAAGCCCTCCATCCATACCTATACGGTTGGCGTAAGTTCCAGTCAGTAATGCGGCTCTCGATGGGGTGCATGCGGTATTGGCGACATAAAATTGGGTGAGCACATTGCCTTCCTCTGCCATCCTGTCCAGATGAGGTGTTTGATTAATTTTATTTCCGAAGGGTCCAATGTCTCCGTAGCCCATGTCATCAATAAACATAAGCACGATATTCGGCTTTTGCTTAGCTGAAAGGAAAATTCCGAGAATAGAAATCACTCCGATAATGAGAATTCTTTTGAAAGGTAATTGATTCATTGGAGAAGGGTGTAGAAAAAAATAAACACTAGTTAGTTATAAATGGGTTGAATCTGTCAAATATAGAGTTTTTTAAAGATAGCTTGGACAGATGTATACAATAAGAAGATATTATTTTTTAACCATTTCCCAGTGATCTCGTTTTTAGGACAAACATTCAACATTGCTGCTTTTCAGTGAAGCTATGATTAGTTTCCCTTCATTTTTTCGTAGCTACCCCAGAGTTGTAGCATAAACAGTATCGGTCATCAATTTTTACAAAGTGAAGGAGAGTATATTTATGTCCAGAAACAAATGTTTAGCGTCATCGGTGTGGATCGCAGTTTGGGTTGGTATGATCACGCCGATGCCGGGCCATGCCGCCTTTGTAGAAAAAGGTTCGGAAGATTGCGATATGACGATGGTGGATTACCGCTGGCCCTGGTGGCCCGAGTCGACCTATTTTGCGCTTTGGTATACGGGCGTCAAACCGTCGCAGACTGTTAGTTTCTATGGAGGATACACAGGTGGCCCTCCGTCTTTGGAGCCTGACTTCTACCCGAACCTGGACAAAGATGTTCAGGATGCTTACCGGCCCGGCTCGGTCTGGTCATTCTGGGGACATAATGAAGAAGGAGAGCCGGTTCGCCCAATCGCCTGTTCGGAATATAACTATCCGGCTCAATACATTGGGGAAGGCGCTAGCGGCGCGATAGGCGGTCCGGCTTTTCCTTACATGAAGGCGGGGAATTGGTACACCATGATGATGCGCGTATGGTCGCCATTGGGGGTGGAGAATCCGGATTACTCCTATATGGGCCGCTGGACCAAAGATGTTCAAAACGATCGCTGGCATCTGTATGGCGTTGTAAGGATGCCCGTGGCGGGCACGACGCTTAATGGTGGTGGAGGGTTTCTTGAAGATGCGGGTGGTGCAGGTAGATCCCTTCGTGCCTTGCACAGACGACTGGGGTATGGCCGCAAAGATGGCAAATGGCACAAAACGAATACCGTGAAGTTTCAGGTCCCTCCGAAAGGCAGTGCTCTGGACACGTATTTCTACGTCGGGACCATCGAAAACAATCAGGTTCTTAGTATGGAGCGCACTGCTAACCCCAAGTTGAAACCCACAGGAGCGCAGACTGAATACTTGGAGATGGGCAAGACTCACGAGGTTACCGTTGACCAGCCCGACATTCCGACATTGGATACGCCTGAAGTGAAAGCCGTAGAGGCGGTATCAAATGGCGAACAGGTCCTCGTGTCCTGGGAGATGACCGAAACATCATCGCCCCAGTTCTCCTATAAAGTGGAAGTCTTTGATAATGCCGGGTGTAAAGGCGAGCCGGTTGTCGTGCGTCAAGCCAGGATGCCTCATATTGCCGACCTATTGATTGAAGTCAAAGTAGCCGACCCAACGGTTCGTGTTACGCTGACGGATGTGTTTGATCAGGAGGCCGAGCCTGTTGTCGTCAAGGCGGCCAAAGCCGCTGCAGCGCAAAAGGCATCTACGTTCAAGACGGCACCGGGGCTTGAATACAAAATGTTCTTCAACAATGCAGCACGGCACGTCAATGTTCGCTATCCGGCCCTGGACAAAGCGTACCATAGTAAAACTGAAACTCATCTCTTTGTGTCATACAATGAATTAACCGACGATAAAATGGTGCAGCAGGGAATTTGCAGTGGGTTTGACACCTCACTTCGTGGCAATCGGCACAACGGTTATGGGTTTATCTATGAGGGAATATTACGGGTCCCAAAAACCGGCCTATACCTGTTCCACATGAAAGCCGCAGATGGTTACCAGGTGATGGTTGATGGAAGGGAAGCCTTTAACTGGGATGGATTGCATGGTCCGGAGGAAAAGGTATTCTCGCTTAATCTTGCCAAAGGTGATCATGAGATCGGGATCAAATACTTCTTCGATAATGTAAGGCCGTATTTCAGCTTCCAATGGGAAGGGCCGGGGATTTCATTGCAGGACATTCCTACGTCATCCATGTTTCATAAAGTGAATGCCGATGACCCTCAGGTAACACTGACCGTGCAGGACGCAGATACGGTCTCGGCTGTCGCCAAGATCAAATCCCGGGGGCATACCCTTAATAAGATCGAGGTGTTTTCAGATGATATGGAAATTGCGAATGTTGCTGGAGATGAATTGAAAGGGGTTGATCCCGTTATCAGTTTAACTGATCTTGTTCTTCCGGCAGGCAAACAAAAAATATGGTCACGTCTGTTTTATGACGGCAATCACACCATTGATACAGAAGGCGGCTTCGTGAATGTCGAATCCAAGCCGATTGAAGGCTGGGAGCTTGGTGTCGCCGGTGAAGCCAATGCTTCGCGGAATATCATCCAGACAAAGCCCGATGCCTTTCGTTTTGTGGGTGAAGGTGAATTTGTTATCTACAAGAATATCAAAGGCGATTTTACCCTTACCTGCCGCATCGATGATTATCTGGGGCAAAACAATGGATCGGTGAACCCGCTATCATGGGCTGGCTTAACCGTACGAACCGATGCCTCCAAAAACAATTATCAGTGGGGACCCGAATTTGGAATTATGCAGACGGCTAAACGCGGATTGAAAACTACACCGGACCACCTTGATCTAGGAGCGGGGCGGCTGTCTCATCACCCTTTGACCGGGAAAGGAGATAAATGGGTACGGGTCGTTCGCCGCGGACGGTTGTTTTCGGCATTAACATCGACTGATGGAAAGACATGGGAGTATGGCACCACCCACTACAAGCAGATTGGCGACAATGTAGATGCCGGGATTGTATTCCGCGCCTTGCCACAGAATGCGCAAACCTACTTTCAGGCAAGTGTCTCGAATATAACTTTAGTAAACGGTGTTCCTGAAGACTTTGCCTACCCGGAGGCCAAAACAGCGACAAATACTCGCGGCCTTAAGTATACCGGCCTTGCGGTGGCACCATCGAACGCGAATATCGTTGTCCTGCGTTCACCTACACAGGGGCTGCTCCGCACCATAGATGCCGGTCAGACATGGGAAACGATCAATGGACAACTGACCGGTGCCGCAAACTGCGTGCGCAGTCTCGCCATACATCCTCAGAATTCGGACATTATTTTCCGTGCCGCCGGAAAAGCCGGTGGAACCGGCGCTTTTGCAGGCGGGTTACACCGCAGCGACAATGCCGGTCAATCTTGGGAGAAACTGGATTTCCCGGGCGACTTTGACGGGACAGGTCCATCGAGTCTGTGCGGTGAGATTATTGCTTTTGTTCCCAACACGCCGGACATCATGCTTGTCGGCTGCGAAAGCAAGGGGCTGTATAGAAGCGAAGACGGCGGCACTACCTGGAAACAAATCATTGCTGATAACCAGAGGTTTACAGCCGTAAAGACCGATAAATGGCATTTCCAGAATAACGGCAACACCTATACACATGCTGTAACTTGCCCGGACGATATGATGACTACGCTGGGCTTAGGTGGCCCCGATATCAACACCACTCAGAACAAAACGCGTGCCTATCAGTCATATGACAACGGACAGAATTTCAGCATCGAGACTGAGCGAGATGATATAGGGTACTTAAACTTCGCTTTTGATAACCGAAGTTCGCATATATTCTCATACGCCACAACTCACGGTCTTGTCCATACCTTCAACTCCGGGCGAGATAGCTTCTGGCTCAGGCAGTGGCCTGCGCTGAGCAACGACCGACCAATCCTGGCAATGGCAGCAGGTAAATGGGGAGTTCACCCGTGGTCGCGATGTTTTAGCCAGGCGCTGGAACCTGAGGCTGAATCGGAATTGCTTGTAAGTCACATTGCTGCAGAGCGGTGGACTGTACAGAAATATACATCAGGAGACGAAATAGGTGGCATCATCGCCATTGATGCCGATTGCGTTACTCCCGGCACTCCTGTGAAATACTGGTGGGTCCTGGGTACAAACGGCCTGTTCCGTGCTACAGAATATCCTGATAAATTTACAAAAATTTTGGAAGTTGGCCAGTCATTGTGAGTGTACTGCGCGAAAGCACTGGCGATGAATGCCCTACCAATCCCGACAGGACCGACGGCTCGATAAGGGTGCTTGCAAAAATCCGTCAGACAGCGCAAAAATATGTGAAAAACGATGATTAAGGTAATAAAAGCAGTGCTCGCGCTCGCGCTGATGGTCGCAGGCCCTGTGTTTGCCGTCCCGGAAGTGTCATCTCCCAGTAATCACATCGTTAGCGGGGGGCAGGGCGTGGAGAAGAGCGTGGACTCCAGCGACAGGACCAAGTGGTGCGGGCTGCACGAGGGCCGCCCGGTCCAATGGATGCTTAAGCTTTCAGAAGACGGAGGAATGGCGGTGAAAAGCTATTCGATTATCTCCGGGAACGACGTGCCGACTCGCGATCCGAAGGATTGGGTCTTGGAAGGATCACAAGATGGCGAATACTGGACGGAGTTGGATCGCCAAACCGACCAGCCTGTATTTGAGAAGCGGTTTCAATCAAAAACCTTCCAGTTTGAGAACGACTCGGCCTGGCAGTTCTATCGATTCACGTTCGGAAAAACCCACGACGAAACTCACTTTCAATTCTCAGAGATTGCGCTCGATGGAGTGTCCATGGATGGAGTGAAGTTGGCGGAAAAACCAACACTCGAGGAGGTGAAGGTGGCTGGCGCACTTCGATCCATCTATCGGAAACCGCATTCACTCCAAGGGGCGACCGTAGTGCCAAAAGCGAATCTGGAAACGTTTCGAAATGAGATCGAGCCTGTTCTGCGCGAGTCCTGTATTCCATGCCACGGTCCGGAAAAGCAGAAGGGAAAGTTCCGCATCGATACCCTGAACCCGGATCTGATTGATGGGGGTGATCAGAATTGGTGGCTTGAAGTGATTGATGTGGTGAGCAACGGCGAAATGCCGCCACAGGATGAAGATGTGCAGATTTCCGGCGAGGGAAAAGCCTCGATTGTCGATTGGCTGTCGACTGAAATTCAGGTCGCCTCACAAGTCGCTCGCAGTGAGGAAGGGCATTCATCCTTTCGCCGCATGACGCGGTATGAATTTAACTACGCGCTCCAGGATTTGCTCGGGCTGCCCTATGACCTCGCTGACGGCTTACCTCCGGAAACGACATCTGAGGACGGCTTCCAGAACAGCTCGGAAATGTTGCAAATGTCCATGATGCAATTTGAGACGTTTCGTGAGTTGGGCCGCAATGCACTGAAAAAAGCCACGGTGTCGGGCGAGCAGCCGAAGGCAGCCTATTCCGGCATCACCATGGATGTAGCAGCTGAGCGGATGCGGGCTGTCCGTGATGCCGAATTGGAGGGGGCCCGGAAGAGGAACGAAAACGACCCGGCAAAACGTGAAAAGGAACTCGAGCATTTCAGGGAACGGTATAAGCCGCGTCCAACAACTCATCCAAGCCTCATGAATCTGGAAACTGGCGAAGGTATCATGTCAATTTCAGATCCTCGTGCGACAATACTAGCCTGGGACTCGGTCGAGAGTCGCCCCGAAGTGCCGCCGGTTTCCCCTCACGTCCTTATCGTTCCACCGAGAACGACCACAGGGTTCAACCTGAAGTACCGCCTTCCAGATACCGGAACTCTTCGGGTTCGAATTCGGGCTTGCCGCTCTTCAGACGAAACTGAAGACCCACCAAATCTCCGTCTCTATTTTGGCCATCAAGCAAGCAACAACTCTTTTGCATTCGATCAAATCGGCGAAACCGATGTTGCGATTACCGCGCCGCCAGGCAACCCGCAATTCTATGAGTGGGATATCCACCTTGGAGAGGTGATCCGGAACTCCTTTCGCAAGGAAGAAGGTGCCAGAGCGAATCGGTCCGAGTATTTGAAGTTTGAAAACATTCGCCCCAACCCCGGAAGAGACGAGGCCGGGATCATCCACATCGATTACGTCGAACTGATCTCTCCGTATTTCGATCAATGGCCACCGGAATCACACACCAAAATATTCTTCGAACATGAAAAACCCGCCGGTGATGAATCCTACACCTCTGAGGTTCTCTCTCGGTTTATGACCCGAGCCTGGAGGCGTCCGGTAACTGAGGAGGAAATCGAGCGAAAATTGACTCTTTATTCCAAAATCCGCCCCGATTGCGAGAGCTTCGAGGAGGCGATGATAGAAGTTCTCGCGACAGTGATTGCCTCCCCTAAGTTTTTGTATCTTGTACAGTCCCGTTCCAAGAAAGATAGTGAAGGTAGCCGTCTGAGTGATTACGAATTGGCGACGCGGCTTTCGATGTTCCTTTGGAGCAGTTTACCAGACCAGGAGCTAATGGATCTGGCGATATCCGGGGAACTCAAAGAAGCCGATGTTTTGTCGGGTCAAACCGAACGCATGCTTGCTGATCCGCGTGCGGACCGATTTTCCAAACACTTTGTTCGCCAATGGCTAGGTATGCAGTTACTGGATTATCTACAGGTCGATCGAAAGGTTTTTGGTGGTTTTAATGATGAATTGAAACATGCGATGCAGCAAGAACCGGTTGCCTTTTACCACGAAGTACTCCGCAATAATCACAGCATTATGGATTTTATTCATTCGGACTACACCATGATCAATGAGAGGCTCGCTCAGCACTATGGAATCCCCAATATCTTTGGCAGTCACTTTCGAAAGATTGCCCTGGATGTAACCAATCGGCGCGGTGGTTTGCTTACTCAGGCTGGTCTGCTCGCAATGAATTCAGATGGTAAAGATTCGCACCCTCTCAAACGTGGAATTTGGTTGCTCGAAAATCTGCTACACGATCCGCCGCCGCCACCACCACCGGCAGTCCCTGAGATCGATTTGACCGATCCGGAAATATTGAAGCTTAGCTTGAAAGAGCGTATGGAAGATCACCGCAATGATCCTGCTTGCATGTCCTGCCATGCCAGGATTGATCCCTGGGGAATTGCGTTTGAAAACTTCGACATGGTCGGCCGTTGGCGCACACATGTCGCGGGCAAACCCGTTGATGCCAACAGCGTTCTATTCAATAATCAGGAACTCAAGGGGATGGACGGATTGAAACGTTTTCTTTTAAAACGACGCCAGGATCAATTCGTCCGTGCAATGGTTCATAAACTCACTTCCTATGCGCTTGGTCGCCCGCTTCGTTTTTCGGATCGGGCAGATTTGGAGAAAATTACAGCTGAACTGCGTCAGCAAGATGATGGACTTGCTACCTTGGTCAGATTGATCGTGATAAGTGATCTTTTTCAAACGAAATAGGATGGAGTTAATACCTTGCAATCCGAGTGCAAATACCTTGAGTTGAAACTTGATTAATGATGAAAACCGTACTGTCTCAGATTGATCGCCGGAGATTTATCCGGAGTGCAACTGGATTTGCTCTTGCCCTGCCTGCATTCGAAACCTTTACTTACTCGGCTAAAGCAGCTGCCACCACAGTAGCAAAAAAACGTCTAGCCTGCTTCTATATACCTGATGGTGTGCCGATGCCTCGCAAAGAAGATCCGGCTTATCAGGACTGGAGTTGGTTTCCTAAGGGTAAGGACCGGGACTTCAAATTTACCAAGTGCCTGGATCCTCTTGAGCCACTTCGTGATGACCTTACGATTCTAGGCGGACTTTCGCACCCTGCCGTTCGCAATGTCCATGGTCATTCCAACGCTGATCAATTCCTCACTGGTGCTGACACTGGAGCTGCGGGGGATTATCATAACAGTGTTTCGCTGGATCAGGTTTTTGCTGAGCAAGTTGGTGAGCACACTCGCTTCAACTCACTGGTGATGTCGACCGATGGAGGGACTGGTTCGCCACGCGGTGCTCAAACCATGTCTTTTAACCGGAGCGGGCGTCCAATTCCTGCAGAGCACCGGCCAAAACTGATTTTTGATCGTCTTTTTGTTTCCGGGAGCGATGATGCCGCTAAGCGTCTTGCCATCAGCGAAAGTGCACTCGATGGCTTACTGCTTGATGCTGCAGACCTGCGACGACAGCTTTCCAAGCATGATCAGGGGACGCTTGAAGATTACCTTCAATCAGTCCGTGAAACCGAAGTCAGAGTCGAAAAGGCTAAGCGCTGGATCAATACCCCTTTCCCAGAAGTTGAAGCCGGCCATCTGAAGCTCGATGTCACCCCAGAGGGTCCGGCGAACTATTTGCGGACCATGTTTGAACTTATTTATCTGGCGTTTAAAACCGATTCGACACGGACTGTTACCTATCAAATCGGTCGGGAAAATGGAGTTGGGGCGAGCGATTACTTGGCGCGTGCGGTTGGCTTGAATCTGACCCACATGCTAAGCCATAAAGGTAAGGAGCCAGGTGGCTGGAAGAATTTTGGAACCTATATGCGTTTCCTCAGTGAGGAATACGGGCGCTTCGCCAGCCGATTGAAATCAACTCCGGAGATCGACGGCAGTGGGTCCATGCTGGATAACACTCTGTTGTTTATTGGCTCTGCGTCCAGTGCGTTTCACACGTCGCGCAACTACCCCCTGATCCTGACCGGGGGTAAAAATATGGGTTTCAAGCACGGTCAATACCTGAAGTATGGGCAGGGCAACGAAGACAACCAAGTCGACGCCGGTATCAATTCAGCCATAGGCTGGAGCCGGGAGGCCAGCTACGAAGAATTGCCACTTTCAAATCTTTATCTCACAATGTTACAGCGTTTGGGGGTTGAGACTGAGAGTTTTGCCGGCAGTAAAAAGACGCTGACTGAAGTATAGGAAATCTTCAATTTTCCATAGTCGGTCTGCTTTGGAAAACCTTGTCAATAGCCAAACTAGGTTGGATTTTTCAGTTCTAGGGTATTCAGGATTTTCGATCTATAACGATTCAAGTTGATTGATCAGAGATGAGATTGCTGTAAGTTGGAAGTCCATGAAATATCTTTTTTCTGTTTTGTTTTTTATATCCTCGGTTTTCACTTTTGGAAATCCTTCCCGTCTGGGTTTACCTGAGGAGTTGGAAGCGACCTTATTTTCATCCAAGGATCTGACTCCGTGTGTTGCCTGTTTGAGCGTTGCACCAACGGGAGAGGTGTATGCGGGAATTGATCAGATCGGTTCTCTCGGCAAGGGGGCAGGCTTTGGAAGAATTCTTCGTCTCACCGATCAGGATAATGATGGTGTTTCGGACAGTCATACCATTTATGCGGAGATTGATAATCCGAGGGGAATGATTTCGGTCGGAGATAAGCTCTATGTACTCCATACCAAATGGGCAGATGAAAAGAATTTTGATGGGATGTTCTTATCGGTTCTTGAAGATAAAAATGGGGATGGTAAAGCAGATGGTCCACCCAAGCATTTGGTTAAGGAAATCAGCACACGAAAATACAACCAGTCCCGCGGAGTGGATCATACGACCAATGGGATTCGTATGGGAATAGACGGATGGATCTATGTGGCGGTGGGCGATTTTGGATTCGTCAATGCGACCGGAACGGATGGGACGAAATTGACGATGTATGGGGGAGGAATTATCCGGGTCCGTCCGGATGGAACCGAACTGGAGGCTTTTGCCCATGGACTGCGCAATATTTATGATATCGCGATTGATCCCTATATGAATGTGTTTACCCGTGGGAACACCAATGATGGAGGAGGGTGGAATATGCGCTTTATTCATGAGGTACAAACCGGACAGTACGGGTACCCGACTCTATTTAAACGCTACACCTCGGAGATTATTCCAGCCTTGGTGGATGTGGGGGGAGGATCCGGAACGGGTGCGATGTATTTTGATGAGCCCGGATGGCCAAAGAAGTATACCGGAGTGCCCATGATGTGTGACTGGGGGAGGGGGCAATTGTATATTCATCGGATAAGTGAGGATGGGCCGACTTTTACTCAGCAACAGGAGGATTTTATCAAGTGCGGAAGGATCACAGATGTGGATTGTGATGGATCAGGTCGATTATTCATCGGTAGTTGGGGTAAATCAGGATTCAAGGGTGGAGATGATGGCCATATTTCCCGTGTGGTTCCCAAGGGATGGAAGTATCAGGAGTTCCCGGATTTGAAAAAAAGAAATGCAGTTGATCTTGCCAATCTTCTTTCTTCCCCAAGTGCAAAGACTCAGCTTCACGTTCAGCAGGAAATTCTCAGGAGAGGAGGGAAGGGCAAAGAGGTGTTGGCGGTGGCTTTGGATTCTGCCCAAGCCACCAAATCAAGAATTGCGGCTATTTATACGATCAAACAATTACTCGGAACGAAATCGCATGCCCATCTTGTCAAGTTGGCGAATGACCCGGCGGTGGCCGAGCATGCGATCCGGGCTTTGGCGGATCGAAAGACTCAATTGAAAAAAGTGCCGGTTGCGGTTTTTACCACTGCTTTAAAAAGCAAGAACTCCCGGGTACAGGTTGCGGCTGCGGTCGGTTTGGGAAGGATCGGAGATACAAAAGCAGCGGATGCTTTGTTGGCCGTGGCGAATCCCCCGATAGTCGATCCATTGCCCGCGCTTAGCCCGGTGATAAAAGAAGATGTTTCCGAAAAACCCTTTCATCAAAGTGCCATCATCGAGAAGAAAGCGGTTCATACTTTTGATATTGATATAACCGGATGGAAAGAACTTCATCTCACTCTTGGGGACGGTGGGAATGGCACCGGTAGTGATCATGGTTCCTGGTTTGATCCTGTTTTAGTAAAAAAGGATGGTTCGATTGTGAAACTTACGGATCTAAAATGGTCCAAGGCTACCCAGGGGTGGGGCAAAACCCGTGTAGGGTACAGTCCAACGGGAGCCAAGCTGGCCCGCAAGGATGGTAAACCGATGACTGCAGGGATTGGAACTCATTCGATTGGGTCGATCATTTATAAAAAGCTACCCGCCGGTACGGTTCGATTTAAATGCACGGCCGGTCTTGCCAGTACGGATCATGGGGGAAAGGTTCGTTTTTATGTGAGTAATCAACCGGTCACTAAATTGGCAGGTAAAGGAAAGCAGGAGATTGCGGAAGGTCCACACGCTATCCCTAACTCGGCCGTGGTTCTTCCCCATGTTGCGAGGAAAGCCCTTGTGGATATGAATGCGGGAGAAGCCTGTATCCAAGCAATTGGAGGAGTCAATCAGGAGGGGGCGTTGATGGCTCTTAATTATATGCACGATGCTAATGTTGTGGACCAACTCCTGGAGGAATTTTCGAAAATGAAGGATTCGGTTAGTAAGCAAAGAGTGGCGAAGACCTTGATCCGTCTGGCGAACCGGGAAAAGGTTTATGATGGGGAGACCTGGTGGAGTACCCGCCCGGATACCCGTGGGCCTTATTATTATCCGACAGCCTGGGAGAAAACGGAGAAGATTGCCAAAGTATTGGTGAGTGCGGCCAAAAATAGATCCCCCGAATTGAGATATGTGATTTCTGAATTGGCAACCAAGGACCGGGTCGAATTACCCGGATTGCCCAAGGCAGAAGCGACTCAGGTGGTCGTAAAGGATGAGCCCAAGGTAAACCTGAGGAAAATTATGGATAAACAGGGTCAGGTGGGGGAGATGAGTATCGAGGATGTCACCATCGCCTTGGGTAATACCAAGGGGAATATGAAAAAGGGGAAGGCCTTGTTTGCCCAGCAGGGATGTGTTGCCTGTCATGCCTTAAATAAGGACGAGGTGCAAAAGGGGCCTTATCTTGGACAGATCGGAGGGATCATGGATGCGGATCGTATTGCCATGAGTATTCTTCGTCCGGAACAGGAGATTTCCCAGGGGTTCAAAACGGTTTCTATTACCACCAAGAAGGGGGGGGCTCATGTTGGCTTTGTGACCAATCGTTTAAGTGATCAGATCGAAATGAGAGATATTGCCGGAACCGTGACCACCCTGAAGGCCTCCGAAATTGCCAGTGAAATTTTGCTGCCGATATCGATGATGCCGGCCGGTCTGGCTAATGGGATGTCGATGAATGATTTCGCTTCGTTGGTTCATTTTCTGGCCGAACAGAAAAATTAGATAGAAGAAGAAAAATATGAAAACCGTTTCCCTGCTCAGCTTATTTTTATTTTTCTTTTATTTGGGAAATCATTCTTATGCCAAAGTGCAGCCCAATGTGGTGATTTTATTGGCTGATGATTTAGGGTACAAAGATGTGGGTTGCTATGGTGGTCCAGTTCAAACTCCGGCGATTGATAAGTTGGCTAGGGACGGGGTCCGGTTCACTGATTTTTATTCCGGCTGTGCCGTCTGTTCTCCTTCGCGTGCGACCCTCTTGACGGGAAGGCATCATATAAGAACAGGTGTCTACAGTTGGATTCATGATGAAGGTCAAAACTCTCACTTGCTTCTTCGTGAGCGTACAATTGCAGAAATTTTAAAGGATCGAGGGTATTCCACTGCCCATATTGGAAAATGGCATTTGGGTTTGCCGACAAAGAACCGGTCGAAGCCCACCCCCAGTCATCATGGTTTTGATTACTGGTTTACCACATGGAATAATGCATCTCCCAGTCATAAGAATCCGAATAATTTTATTCGAAACGGACAGGCTGTCGGACCATTGGAAGGATACTCCTGTCAGTTGGTGGCCGATGAAGCGATTGATTGGTTGGATAATCATCGGCATCCCAAGGCTCCTTTCTTTTTGAATCTTTGGTTTCATGAGCCCCACAATCCGATTGCGGCACCTGATAAGATTGTTTCCACTTATGGGGCATTAAAAGACAAGGCAGCTGTTTACTCCGGTACGATTGACAATACGGATCGGGCAATCAGTCGGGTGGTCGAAAAATTAAAGACCATGGGAGTCCGGGAAGACACCCTTATTGTTTATGCATCAGACAATGGTAGCTATCGGGACGATCGGACCGGAGATTTGAGAGGATCAAAGGGCTCAAATTGGGATGGAGGAATTCGGGTGCCAGGTATCTTCTCTTGGCCGGCCGTAATCAAGAAAAATAGGGTATTAAAAGATCCGGCTGGGCTGGTTGATGTTCTACCCACCTTGTGCGGGTTATTAAATTTGGAAGTGCCCACAGATCGTGCGATTGACGGATCCGATTTATCCCCCTTGCTGAAAGGGGAACCTGACAAATTTAAACGTCATCAGCCAATGTTCTGGCATTTGCAAAAGTCCCGACCGATTGTGGCCATGCGAGACGGAGATTTCTCACTAGTGGCAAATCCAGATTATGAAATTCCAGCGACAAATATGTTTCAGGAACGCTGGATACCGAGAGTAAAGAATGGTGGATATAAGGATTTTCAACTTTTCGATTTGTCAACAGATCCAGGCCAGACCGAAAATATTGCTTCAGGAAATCCTGAATTATTTAATAAGTTGAAAGCGAAGTTATTGAGCATCAATCAAAGCATTATGGCAGATGGAACGGATTGGCACTTACAATAATTTTATTTGGAGATGAAATTGTCAGGATGCTTGGAGATATGAGACTTGGGAAGATAGTCATTTTATTATTGTTAACTTTGATATCCGGAGTGTTGTCCAAAGAAGTTTCTTTGAATGAGGAAGTAAGTGAGCGACGCTTTTCTGCCCGTCAAGTGTTCGACTACAACCAACCGATCCTTTTCGAAAGTGACTTCGGTGGACAGGGTTTTAATAAATGGAAGCTTTCGGAGGATGACCGTTATGGCTTGTCTCAGGTAAATCCGGATCGCTTGAGGATAGTGGATGCACCGGGAATGGTCGGCGGGATTCAGGCCGTCCGATTCTTCGTTCCCCGGGAACCTAATTCCTTTCGGTCCGAGATTTCATTGCCCAGTGAAAAGGGATTCAATGAAAGGTGGTACGGCATCCTGTCCTATGTTCCCCAGAATTGGAAGGTCGATCCCAATGAAGCGTCTGATATCCTCATTCAATGGCACGCCATACCAGGTAACTGGCGTTCGACCTATCCCAATCTCTCTATTCGTATCAACAATTCGAATTGGCAGGTAGGTCAGAACTTTGGTTCCCCACAAAAGAATCCGGAAAGAAAGATCCATGATTTGGATACACCGTTGGAGCGTGGGGAATGGGTCGCTTGGATCATTTATGCCAACTGGTCACCGGGGAAGGATGGTCTCTTGCGTATTTGGAAAGAGGGAGAGCAAGTTTTGGATAAAAGGGGAGCCAATGTCTATGGTACGATCGGTAAGGAATATACGCCTTACTTGAAGACCGGTATTTATCACCCTGAATGGAACCTGAATTCGGATGCCCGCAAGAAACGCTACGAAGCTGAAATTCCGGGCATTTCCAAAAAAGAAACTTATGTTTGCAAAGTAATTGTCGGAGGTGAAAATGCAACCTACGAGATGATCGCTTCACGCCTTGCGTTCAAAAAAGATGAACATAGTGAAGCAAATTCTTTGAGCGAAAAGCCAAAGGCCATAAGGGATGGCTTGAAGCCCTGGAGTTTTGTCAGTATACCCGATTTTCTTAATTTCGATATCGAGTATCCCCAGAAAGGTTGGGAAGACGCTCTTGGGTTTATTGTGGGTTCAATGAAGAAAGAAAACCCTGCTTTTGCGATGGTGGCGGGTGATCTGGTGATGGGGCACTGGGGAACGCAAAAACAAGACATTGATAAATGGGCGGAGAAGTATTATCCGGGCTGGGTACAACGGTTTAAGGACCACGGGCTTAAAGTATATGCAGCCTTGGGTGATCACGAGATCCGGGATAATCCATGGCGGGGAACTGCTGCGGATGCGGTTCCCTTTTACAAGGATGCCTTTCGTCGGTACCTCAAGATGCCTCTCAATGGACCTGACCATATGAAAGGAACCGCTTTTTATTGGCTTCATCAGAATGTGCTCTTCGTTTCGGTCGATGTGTTTGAGGAGGGACAGAGCAAACAGGGGGAGATTGCAGCGGGGGTTACGGGTAAACAATTGGAATGGTTTGAACGCGTGGTTCGGAAATACCGGCCGAAGGTTGATCATATTGTGGTCATGGGGCACACCCCCATCCTTCGCCCGGTGAGAACTTTTAGTTCATCCGGTATGTTGACTGTTAAGGGGAGAGATTCCGATTTTTGGAAGACAATGGTTCAATATGGCGTTGATCTCTATCTTTGCGGAGAAGTCCATGCCGTGACTTGCACGCAAAAAGATGGAATCCAGCAAGTAGCTCACGGAGGTTTAATCGGTCGTACCACCAAGCCGAATTACATGGTCGTCACTGTGCATGATGATAAGCTTGAGTTAAATCTCAAAGAGATTGACCTCATTAACGGTACGGGCAGACTCTGGCAAAAGGATAAAAGTAAAGGGCCCTGGGATACCATTACCATAACCAAGGAAAGGAAAAAGCGAGGTTTTACTTCAATTGGAAAGGTTACCATAAACAAGCAAGAGGATGGAAAGAGGTTTGATGCACCCACTGGTTTCTTCCTTGAAAAAGATAATCCTTAATCGTTTTTATTCTTCTTGCCGGGCGATTAAATTGAAGATGGATTTGATTTCATGATGATAAAAATAACCAACAATTGTAGTTCTGCTCAAATGAGACTGCTACTACTCCCGCTCTTAATTTGTCTATTTTGGGTCATTGGGTGTGGGGAGACTGAAGCAGATATTTCATCACCAAAGACTCATACCTCTGGCGAATTAACTTTCAATTATCCAAAAAACTGGAAAATTACCCAAGATTCCGTAATGCCAGGAATTCAGAATCTTTTTGTTGAGACACCAGGGGATGCACTTGTGATTTTACAGTCATACCCAAGGGGTGTTGCGGATGATCTTGCGACTTTCGCCAAGAGTTTTTCTGCGAGTGCATCTGCTGAAATGCCACTAGGGGAGGTGACTCATTCCAGATTTAGGGATATTCTTAAGGACGGAGGGGATGAACGGATTATTGAAGACTTTGAGATTAGCGTTTTGGGGGAATCTATCCCACATCAGCGTATTTTCGAATCTCAAGATGTTGCAGAGAGAAAAGTTTTCCTTATTTTTCAGGTAGCAACTGAGGACTTAACCAAGGTGGAAGATGGCTTCGAATTAATAAGTACTTCACTGTATGGGCAAAAATTGTAGAGTAAGCTGAGGAGCAGGTATTTGTCGTTTGCGATTTGGGTCAAAAACCTCCCGCGCTTAACTTTTGCTTTACGAAAAATTTGCACAATACGGATAGAACGAAATCACGCCTTTTATATTAAACAAAATTCAGTTTTATCATCGCTAGTGAAATATGAGTAAATTTAGTTCAAATGAGTTGCATTTCCATAATACCTGATTTAGTATGATAAGTATGAAATTCCAAACAATTTTACTATTACTTTCCACTTTATTGATATCTTCACAGTTCATGATTGCGAATGAAGACAAAGAGGAGGCTCGTCCTGAAGTAAGATTGGCCGCGGCGAAAGAAACTTTGTTGGAGTCGTCCGAAATTTCGCTCGTATATGTGAAAGGACTGGTTTGCCCTTCCTGTGCAATCGGAATTCGTAAAAACCTTTCGAAGATGAAGGGTGTGGATAAAAAAAGATTTAAGGATGGGATTGATATGAATCCTGAAACCCAACTAGTATCAATTGCCCTCAAGGACGGTGCTAAATTGAACAGCAAAGATTTGATTGAACGAGTAGAGGATGCCGGATATGTCGCTGTTGAAGAATACAGATTACATGAAAGTCATTTGGACGCTCTTCAATTTAAGCAAGATGCAACAATCGAAGTAGTTCATCATACCCACAAGTAGATCCTGCTAAATTGAGTAAGATTTATTCTTTTTTCGGAAGCATCTTGATTTGCTTCTCTCCTGTTTTTATAGCACAGGCAGACGACCCGATAATGAATATGATGCCCCGTTGGTCTGGGGGGTGGGGATATCAAGTCCATTACGAATTTATTAACGAGACCGACCTGCTGATGGGAAGCAATAAGGTTTACCCAGGCTTTTCAGAAGAGATCAATGTCATGCACCTGGAAGGTGTATACACATGGAAGAAAGAAATTCGTATAACTGCCAAACTTCCCTATGTGTTGGATGCAGAACGTGAAATGCCGGATGGTTCAGGCGGGAAACTAATCCAGAAGGACAGTGGATGGGGCGATCTGAATCTTGCACTGCCTCTCAAAAAATATTTCAATCTGGATGGGAAAAGTGGTTCATGGACTTTCAAGCCCATGGTACGAATTCCTCTTGCCGAAAAAGATGAATACGATTTTTACTATAAGGAATTTGGGGTGGGCTTAGGACTTGGGCACGAGTTTGAGACTTCTAATTACTACTTTGGTATTGGAACAGCTTGGTGGATTTTTGATGGGAACCGCCCAGCTGAGTTGCACTCCTCGCTAGATGTCGGTTATAATTTTGAGACTAAAAGTTCCAACGGTTCAATCTTTTGGGAAACCGATTTTCATTTTGAAGATGATGAATCTAAGACCCTTTCTTCTGGGCCAGCATTTTATTTCAACCATAATGATACCATCCATTCGAGAATCGAATGGAAGCATGACTTCATCGACCATCAGGGAGTTTTAGACCATGGCAACGGCAACCATTTTAAAGTCGGGATTGGATGGGTGTTTTAGCCCAGATATTTCAATACATATATTTCACATTCGCTTTCTATCTGCCCGAATTTTTCTTAAAGGATATCAGTGGTATAGTTCTGTCTCTTATACACATCTGACGCTGCCGACGATAT
>OJGS01000159.1_pt1 | contig 25437 bp, 37 predicted proteins | sample 1594531 | NCBI WGS metagenome assembly OJGS01 (sample SAMN05416816, study PRJEB24817) | seawater metagenome | isolation source: Sea water | place: Canada:Atlantic | collected 2013-07 | reverse complement strand
CTTTTTCTTTCAGGCGGTGTCGTTTTAGACACAGGTGGCTCGGCCTCTGCTTCAACGAACAAGTTGGATTCTTACGAGGAAGGTTCATGGACTCCTGCTTTGGGCGGCACTTGGACGACTAATCCTACAAGCCTTTCTGGAACATATACTAAAGTTGGGCAGATTGTTTATATAACTGTAACAATGACTGGCGGTGTAAAAAGTTCAGCCATTTCAGGTTATTTAACAGGTGTTCCCATTAGTATTTCTTCTGGTACAGGGTCAGTATCTAATTCTTCCGTTAATGACTTTGGGAATGCTTTGTTTCAAAACGGTGACCGAATTTGGCTTACAGCAACTAATTTAGGAACAGGAACAATTTATATTTCTGGAACGTATCTTGCGGCATAACAACCATACGCCTATCGGACGGTAGGCACAGACAGGAGCAACACAATGGCTTTAGAAAAAGTAATAACAGAAGACAAGATTGAAATCGTAGGAATCCACAAAGCGGTTCAAATCAGGACTTGTACGCAAGTCTTAGAAGACGGCGTAGAGCTATCATCTGGCTACCATCGTCACGTCATCACGGCTGGTCAGGACTACAGCGGCGAGTCAGCGGAAGTCCAAGCGATTTGTGCAGTGGTTCACACGGCTGAAGTCATCGCAGCATTTGAAGCATCACAAGGAGACGCACCATGAGCGCAACGTGGCAAATCAGTCAAATGGAAAGAACGCTTGCAGACGGTGGCGTAGTCGTATGTCACTGGCGAGCTAACGCATCAGAGACCGTAGGAACTGGCGATGACGCTGTGACCTACTCAGCTACCAATTACGGCACTGCTGGCTTCACACCAGATCCGTCTAGCTCAGACTACGTTCCTTACGACAGCATCACTGAAGAAGTAGCTTTAGGCTGGTGCTGGGCTAACCGTGTTGACAAGGACGCTATTGAAGCGTCACTGGCGGCTAACATTGAAGCGCAGAAGAACCCAACGCAAGCATCAGGAGTACCATGGTAATGCTACTACTAGACTACTTAAACGCCCTCACAGCCCTTGTAACGGCCTGTAGCGCCATTACGGCACTCACTCCTACTCCTAAAGACGACAAGATTGTCTCTAAGCTGTACAAGTTCTTAGAGATTGGCGCATTGGTAATTGGTAAGGCTAAACGATAAATGCAAGAAGAAGCTAAAGCAGCAATAGACGTAGTAGCAGTCACCACTACAGTGTCCACCCTTATGGGCTGGATTCCTGCTGTGGCTGCTGCTTTAAGCATTGTATGGACTGTCATCAGGATCTTTGAGACTGACACTGTTAAAGGCTGGTTTAATGCCAGAGATTAGTGACGAGACTAAAGTTACTGTGCCTCTGCGTAACTTGATAGGCTTAGGAGCTTCTTTAGTTGTAGCTACCGCAGCCTACGTAACGCTGAACAGCCGCATAACTACTTTAGAACACGGTCAGTCAATACAGGACATGACCATGAAGGAAAACGCAGCTTTTGTACGTGAGTGGCCTTTGGGTCTCAGAGGTGCATTACCTGATGATCTTATACAGAACGCTAAGATCATGGCTCTGGAAGAACAAAAGGAAGAAGTCAGAGAGCTGAGAACAAAGATAAATGAATTAGAAATACAGACTGGACAGTGTGACCATGGAGTACGTTAATCTTATTGGCTCAATCTGGCCCGTCTTTGTGGGCTTCATTGTGCTTGTCCTCACGTTGGGCAGGTTAATGTCCCGTATGGACGTAGTGGAAGAAAAGATTAAAACCTTGTTTGACTTGTGGAATAATCGGAATAGCTAATGGCTTACAAAAGACTTTCTGAACAACAGTGGAATAGCCTGCCTTCCTACAAGAAGTATCAGATGAGGGCTAATACCCCTGATTTGTACAACTACTATCAAGATAGGTATGTGCCTAAAGCAGAACCTGTGGCTAAAGATACAGGAGGTATGTTAAGCGGTAAAAGGACAGCCCCTTGGCAGACGGTCGGTGCTCCTAGACGAGACTCTGGAAGAGTAAAGAAAGAGTGGTGGGACGTAGAAGACCCTAAGGCTTACTTTGGTGTTCAGGGTAATCGTACAAACGAACAGAAAGAACGAGTAAAGCAGTTTAGACAGGAGTGGGGCAACGTCAGGGGTGCTGCCGCCGTCACTGGTTTAATAGACGGTACGTATACGGCGGCTCAACTTAATGAGAACTGGGGTGCTGCAAACTTAGCTTCAGTTATTAAAGCTGAGTCTTTTGAGGTAGGTGAGTTTAACGAAGGTGATAACTTTGGATCTTACTTACAGTCACAGTTTGACAATGTGTCTAGCTTTATCAACCCAAGCGGTGAAGGCGTAAGGGGTACTTTAGGCACTATAGACACTGCTCCAGCACAAGGAGCAGGAGGCCCTAAAGGGGCTGATAGAGGTGTTACAGTCACTGCTGGTGACTTAGCTAACTCTTCTTATATTAATGCTATTCGCTCTGCTGCTGAAACAGCGGGAATACCCTTAAACGTTGACTCCCCTGACAATTCTCAATATACCCTTAATGTTGGACAGTTTGATGATGTAGCCTTAGGTGAGTACAAGCAGACAAAAGAACCTACTTTAGACTTTGGAGACATGTTTGAAATAGGAGTTAAGTTTTTATTATCTACTGTTATTACTGGAGGCGCTGGCGCTTTTCTAGGGAGTCTTGCAAACGGGGCTGGAGCTGTTGCGTCACTATCCGCAGGACTTCAAGGAGGTTTATCTAACTTAGCTAGCATGGCTTCTAGTTTAGCAAACTTACCCTCTAATATAGTAAAACTTATTACAGACCCTTTAGGTGGCGTAGCTTCTCCTAATGGCGGTATTATTTATAACTTTGCGGAAGCTAAAAACTCAATAGATAATATTATAAAGTTAAATGACTTTGTACAGGATGAATCAGTAGTTAATTCAGAAAATCCTGAAGCTATTATTACTAACGAAGACGCTCTTAATACTGTTTTAGAAGACGGCGTTCAAGCTGGTTTAGACGTTGTAGATGCAATTAAAACAGAGCAGGAAGACGAAGCACCTCCCCCAGCATCAGTAATAACAGAAGAAGAAGTAGTTTCCTTAGACGCAGACCCAGACTTGCTGGGTACTTCAGTTGTTGAGGAAACCACAGGTTCCGACGAAGGCTTTACTACTGCTCCTTTGCCTACTCCAGAAACTGTAGTTGACGAAGTAGTAATAGACGAAACACCTGTGGAAGTTGGCCCAGTTGATGATGCTGTAAAAGTAACTCCTTACATTCCACCACCACTAACAGAAACAGTTACTGAACAAACAACTGACGATAGTAGTAGTTCTTCTTCTTCTTCTTCTTCCGCAACTTCCTTAGACTCTAGTGCTGCTGAGGCTGCTGAGGCTCCTGAGGCTGCTGCGGCTCCTGAGGCTGCTGCGGCTCCTGAGGCTGCTGCGGCTCCTGAGGTTTCTGGAGGTGCTACTGTATCAGAAGACAGACCATGGGTATCCGTAGGCAACGGCCCTTGGGTTTATACAGGGGAAGGTGGTTATTGGGTTTTACTTGATAATGAGGTTTTAACACAGGAAGGTATTGTTACAGGATCGGACGGTAACTATCAAGTTCCTGCTGACATTTATACAAATCCAGAGAACTGGGTTAGAGTTGAAGAAGACCCTAGCTGGACTGAAGAAGGAGATTACGTTGCTTCTTCAGGAGATCTTGGAGATGTCTTTGGTGGCGCTGGTTCTGATCCTGTAACTGATGAAGAAGAACTATCTTTAATTGACATATTGTCTACAGGTTCTGGTGAGCTTGTTGATATTATTCTTGATAATGCTACTAAAGAATCAACAACTCCAGAAGCAGTAGACACTACAGTAACTGAGGTTGCTCCAGTAACTGAGGTTGCTCCAGTAACTGAGGTTGCTCCAGTAGAAACTCCAGAAGCAGTAGACCCTGTTGAGGAAGCTATTAAAGAGGTTGTTGGTGGTAAAGACGGTGTAGACACAAGCAATAATGGAGATACAGACGATACAGACGATAAAGACGATACAGACGATACAGATGATAAAGAAAACGGCGACAGTAGTAATGGTGACAATGATGACGGCAACGATAATGACGGCGATGGCGGTGACGGCGATGACGGCGATGACGGTGGTGACGGTGGACCTGACGGCGGTTTAGGCGGTACAGGTATGTTTGGTGGTGGAGGAAGTTCTCCTACTAATATTTTACAATCTAGCTTTAAGCCTTTAGAGTACAACACAGAACTTTTAAACAGAGTTAGCTTATTTGATTTTATAGACTACAATCCTCTTAGGAACTTGAAATGACATATTTAGAATTAGTAAACGGAGTCCTAAGAAGGCTCAGAGAAGATCAAGTAGGCTCCGTTAATCAAAACCCTTATTCAGCTCTTATCGGTGATCTTATTAATGACGCTAAGAGGACTGTGGAAGACGCTTGGGATTGGTCTGCTCTACGTACTACCCTTACTATCTCCACGACGGAAGACATCTTTAACTACGTGCTTACAGGCAGTGGTAATAGGATTAAGATTATTGACGTTATTAATGATACGTCCAACTGGTTTATGACTTACAAAGGCACACATTGGATGGACAATGCCTTCTTAAATGAGACACCCCCTAAGTCAAGCCCTACGTTCTACAACTTTAATGGTGTGGACACTAATGGGGACACTCAGGTTGATCTTTATCCTATTCCTAACGCCGCTTACACTATCCGAGTAAACTGCGTCCAACGTAACCCTGACTTAGCCGCTGACGGTGACAAGCTTCAAATCCCCCACATGCCTGTACTACACTTGGCGTTGGCTTTAGCTTCCAGAGAGCGTGGGGAAACTGGCGGTAGATCCGCAGGGGAAATGTTAGCATTTGCTCAGAACTATATGTCCGACGCTATCGCTCTGGACGCATACAAGCACCCAGAAGAAACTATCTACAGGGCGGTCTAAGCAATGGCTCAGGACAGACAAAACATAACGATTGCAGCCCCTGCGTTTAGAGGTCTAAACACACAGGACTCTCCGCTTAGTTTGGACGCTTCCTACGCATCCATAGCGGATAACTGTATTATTGACCAGTACGGGCGTATAGGCTCTCGTAAAGGGTTTACAGCACTTACTTCAAGCACAACTCCAATAAACGGCAGTAACGGTATTGAAGTTATTAAAGAGTACATTAACCCCACAGGTGCTAACGTTATTCTTTCAGCGGGTAACAATAAGATATTTACAGGCACTACTACCCTTACTGACGCAACCCCAGCATCTTACACGATTTCAGCTAATAACTGGAAGATGGTAAACTTTAACGACCATCTGTTTATGTTTCAATTAGGGTATGAGCCTTTAGTCTACTCATCGCATACGGGCACTGTGCAAAAGATGTCTGCACATACCCATGCCACAGGTACGCCGCCACAGGCTAATGAGGCATTAGCAGCCTTTGGTAGACTCTGGGTAGCTGACTTTTCAGCCGATAAGTCTACACTTTACTGGTCTGATCTGTTAGACGGAACTGCATGGTCTGGAGGCTCTACAGGCTCCATTAACATCTCTAAGGTATGGCCTAACGGGATGGATGAGATTGTTGCCTTAGCAGCTCACAACGGTTTCTTGATTATCTTTGGTAAAAACTCCATTGTTGTCTATCAAGGGGCTATTGATCCTTCCACGATGTCTTTAGTGGATACCATAGCCAACGTAGGCTGTATAGGTAGAGACACTGTACAGTCCACAGGTACTGACTTAATCTTTATGTCCAGCGAAGGCTTACGCAGCTTTGGCAGAACTATTCAAGAAAAGTCAATGCCCGTTAGGGACATTAGTAAGAATGTTCGTAATGATTTATTAAAGATTAACGCAGCACAAGTCAATAGTCCCTTACGCTCCATATACAGCCCAGAGGAAGCATTCTACTTACTGTCCTTTAGTGACTCTAAGTACGTCTACTGCTTTGATATGAGGACTGCTCTGGAGGACGGGGCGCACAGGGTTACTACGTGGTCAGACACAACTATAAGAGCACTTGATAGGACGCAGGACGGCTTGCTGTACGTAGGTAACACCAATGGTATTGCTACTTACAGTAACTATCAAGACTATGGCTTGTCCTACGATATGAGCTACTTTAGTAACCCACTTTCCTTTGGGGACAGCTCTCGTCTTAAAATACTCAAAGAAATTATCATTACGTTTATTGGTGGTCAGGGAGCACAGGCAGTTGTGAACTGGGGTTATGATTACAGTCAAGCCTATACTAAACAGATTGTTGAGATTAACTCTGGTAGTAGGACAGGATACTTTGGTGTTTCTGAGTATGAAAGTGATATTGTAGCCCGTCCAACTTCTAAATGGGCAGAGTACAGTGCTTCAGTTATTGTGGACAGGCCGAAGACTAAAACAACAGGTTCAGGAACAGTAGTAACCATAGGTGTGGAAGCTACTATTAATCAAAATGCGTTATCTTTGCAAGAACTTAATATTCAAGCTTTAATAGGTAGGATGATCTAATGAGCAATTACACAAAGACTACAAACTTTACAGCCAAAGATACTCTTCCTACAGGAAATGCAGCGAAGATTATTAAGGGTACTGACTTTGACATTGAGTTTGATGCGTTAGTTACAGCGGTGGCTTCAAAGGCTAACTCAGCAAGTCCAACATTTACAGGGACAGTTACGATACCAACGCTTAATGTGAGCGGTGTACTAACTGCGGGAACAATTACTGGAGGTACATACTAATGGCTCTTATTGATGACTTATTAGGGCTAGGCTTTGATGTAACAGCCGCCACTAAAATGATGGACTCTATTAAAGAGTTTGGCACAGGCGCGGAAACAAGAGCAGGAGAGATTGGTACTGAAGCCTATGACGCTATGCAGTTTAAACCTTTTACTGTTACTTCAGGAGTAGGTAGCACAACTGCTGATGCTACAGGTGGCTTTACAACAAGTTTGTCTCCTGAGCAACAAGCTCTTCAAGACACTTTGTTTGGTGGTGCTGGGGGTTTAGCAGGACAAGCCACAGCAGCTTATGACCCCATCTACGAGCAATTAGCTAATCAAGCCTACGGCGGTGTTGGAGGGCTAATGTCGCAAGCACAGCAAGCTGCTTTAGACGCTGGTTCTATGGACAGAGGTGCTCGGGAAGAGCAAGTCTACGGGCAGCTAAGAGCCTTACAGTCCCCTGAGGAAGAAAGACAACGTTTAGCCTTAGAGAATCGTATGGCTTCTCAGGGAAGGTTAGGAGTCTCCACAGCGCAGTACGGTGGTACTCCAGAGCAATTAGCAATGGCTAAGGCTCAGTCAGAGGCTCAGAACCAAGCGTCCCTCATGGCTATGCAGCAGTCAGGTGCTGAACAGCAGCAAGCACTCCAGAGAGCCGCTGGTTTACAGGGGTTAACTTCAGGTATGTTTGGCATGGGTACGCAAGCTAGAATGACTCCCAGACAGATACAAGGTGCAGACCTACAGAACTTAGCAGGTATGATGTCCGCTGGTTATGCTCCAGAATCACAGCTTCTAAACCAATTGCAAGCGGGCACTAACATTGCTAACATAGCTGATACAGCGCGTAGACAAGCTGCAATGGAAAGAGCTGAGTCTAAGATGTCTGGCTTAAGTGCTAACTTAGAATCTCAGAAACTTAGAGGTGATATCTTTAAGCAAGCTATAGGATCTGCTGGTAATATTATAGGTGGCGGTGTGAGCGGTGGCGGTTTATTTAGCAGTCTATTAGGTAAAATAGGCGGTAAGAAAGGAGATATACCTTTTGTACCCCCATGGTTAGAAGAGTTACTAGGAATTTAAAATGGCTAAATTATCAGAAAGTTTATTTCAAAGCATTAGAGACTTTGGCAAGCAAGATCCTGCATCCCCTGCCCGTAAGTTAGCTCAAGCTTCTCCGTACAAGCAAATGGGAACCACAGACCCCCTAGCTCGTCGCGTGGGCAGTTTGTTTGGCAACTTAGGGGTAGACACAAGCTATATGCAAACGGGGCAAGAACGTGCCGATGCAGCCGTTGAGGGCTTAGACGTGTCTAAACCTGAAGGCATGGCTAAAGCAATGATTGCTAGGGCGCAGTACATACAGGACCCTGCTGCACAACGAGCATTAATCTTAAAAGCTCAAGAAATCATGCAAGCAGAGCAACAAAGACAAGCAGCTCAAGCAGCAGCTTTGCAACAGACGCAACAAAAAGAAGTTTTTATCCGAACACTTATAGCACAAGCCAATGAAGCTAACCGTCCTGACATAGCTCAGATGTTAGCAGGGGCTGGTATAAACATTGATGATAAAGTTTTACAAGAAACTATTAAAGACTTGAGAGAAGTTAAGACTAATCAGATAGAAAAAGTTAATAGCCTTGCTGGACGTAAGATACGCTACACACAGGCAGGTTTACCTTTAGAACAATGGAATGACGCTACAATTAGAGGCATGTCCCCAGACAGCTTTAAAGAACTTATTTCAGGTAAAACCGAAAGAAGTAAAGCTAAAAATGACTTCTTTAAGACAGTAGACGGTGCAACTGTTGCTTACAGAGTTAATGACTTTTCAGGTCAAGTTGAGAATCCTCAATACGGTATTGACCCCGAAGCAAAACAATGGGTTAATGCCAGTGAGTTAGGGTTGCTTCCAGCACCTAAAGTTACTGTTAATGAAAACTTTGCAATGAACAAAGAAGTCAATGCTAAGATAGTAGAGATGGGTATGTCTAGTTTTGAACAACTTAACGAGCAAGCTGGTGATGCTCAAAGAGGTTTAATTACTAATCAAATAGCTTTGGATAATATTGATGAGGCTTACTTAGGTTTAGGTGCTGGTGCTAAACTAGGGTTAGATAGGGTTGGAGCTTTTATTTCAACAGCTACAGGTCAAGAGTACGATACTGAAAACATACAAGCTACTGAAACTTTTGTAATCAGTAGGATTAAAGAAATGGCTACGTTTATTAAAGCTCTCGGTTCTGGTACAGGTTTGTCGGACAAAGATGCTGAGTTAGCTTTACAAGCAGTAGCTGGAGATAAGTCTCTTGATAGGGAAACTATAAGAGGCGTTATTGAAGAATTTATGGCTGCTCAACAGTTTGTCATTAGCCAGAAAGATAAAGCTATTAACATATTAAGTAGAGATAAAAACCTTACTAGACCTGATTATTTAGAGTTAATTACTTTGTCAAGTGAAGGTAGACCTCCTTCCGCTAAACCAGCAGGTACTCAAGTTGGAAGATTTACTGTTAGAGAGGGGTAAGGGCTAATGCCAATATATACGGTTACTGATCCAAACACAAACAAAACTTTAACACTTGAAGGAGACTCTTCTCCTACGGAAGAAGAGCTTGAGGAAATCTTTGCTGGATATGCTCCCGCAGAGCCTACGGGTTATCAGGCTCCTACCTTTTCTGAAATAGGTTCTGGGCTTGTTGAAGACATTTCTGGAGCGGGTAGAACACTTGCTTCAGGTGTTAGCGGCGCTATGGAAGACTACCAGCAAGATAAGCTACAGTTTTCAGAGTACCAAAGCCCAGCAGCTACTGCGGCTGTCTTAGGAGTTACTGAGGGTGTCTTACCCGCCGCTGGGGAAGCCGTCATTGGCGCAGGTAAAGCTGCTTTACAAGCCGTAACCCCTGCTTTTATAGAAGAACCCTTTGTCAATGGGGCTGTGGAAGCCTTTGGTGCTGCTGGTGATTTTATAATGAATAACGACTGGGTAGGCCCTGTGCTTAACATGGCTAAAGAATCTTTAGCGGACTACAGCAACTGGAAAAACTCTTCTGAGGAAAACCAAAGAAAGGCTAGAGTGTTAGAGTCTACTGTTGACGTTGCCAGTATTATAGCTCCCGCTAGTAGAGCACAGTTTTTAACTGACGGATGGGAAGACTCGGGTCGTAAGCTGGTTCTTGCTGGAGACAAACAAAAGTTTACTAATAAACAAGAAGCTGTTACAGACCTTTTACAGCCTAGAAACATGGGTAAAGGTTCTGGAAGGGTTACTGAAGAAGGCCCATTGCGTACTAAAACGTACAACCCCACGGAGCAAGAACAGCAAACTATAAATTTAATCACAGGTCTTCCTGACATTAAACCTAACAGGTCTGCTACTTATAATATGAATGTTGTTCAGGATGAGCTTGGTAAAGCAACTGACAGGCTTAATGCCCGTATAGCAGCCAAAGGTAATCCTAAAGTAGACGCACAGCTTATACAACAAGAATTAGATCAAGACTTAAACAACCTTTTTAAATCTCCGTCTTTCTTTGGAAATAAAGCTGTAGTGGCCCATGCTAAAAGAATGCAGAATTTAGCTAACAAGTTAGTTCTTGACAGTGACGGTACTGCTTTAGGTCTTTTAAACGCTAGAAGAGAGCTGGATCGTGTGTTAAAAGCAAACTCTCCTGCTGTCTTTGACGCTGACTTTGAAAATGCTAAGTCACAGGCTATGCGTATTATTAGAAATAAACTAAATGCTTCTGTGGCTGAAGCAGTGCCTGAGACAGATGTATTAAGACAACTTAAACGTCAAAACTTAATGTTTAATGCTTTGGATACTTTGACTGATAAGTCTAATGTTGAAGATTTAACGTCAGTAGCCAGAGCCATTACACGTTTAGAGAAGTTTACAGGTCTTAATGCTCCTAGTTCTGTAGGTGGTTTAGCAGTAACGGCTGGTATAGGCACAACGGCTTTAGCTTATAGCGGTGCGTTACCTTATCTTGCGGGAGGTGCTGCTGTAGCAGGAAGCATGTACGCTTTAAGAGCCGCACAACGCTCTGGAACACTTAAACAAACATTAGGTGTTACTTTAACAGGTTTAAACAAAGCTATTAAAAACGCTGAAGGTGCTTTGTTAAAACAGCTAAAAGCAGACAGACTTGCAGTTATTGCTTACATGCAGGATGCTAGAGAAGAAACAGAGGAGGCGCAATAATGGCTAATATGAATCTTAGGGGGAAAGACAAACCTTCTATGGGTGGCGGGTCATCAAGGTTTTTGTCTGCACTAGGAGAAGGTGCTGATGAAGTAGGGGCTACGTGGGAAGATTTCTATAACAGAACCACAGAAAACAACGCTTCCTTGATGGAAGGGGACATTAACGTTGGTCAACGAGTTTTAAGATCCACTGGAGATGTTATAGGTTTAGCGGGAGGTCTGTTTGGAAATGTTTTAGGTGTTGCGGGTGATTTAGTAACGCCTGATGAGTTTGGTGTAGAGGCGGCGTATCAGAGAAACATTGAAAAACCTCTGCAAGAAGCTATTATAGCTGCTGCTGATACTGACATTGGTAAAAAAGTAGTAAAGTTTGCCAAAGAAAACGACGAGCTTATGACCGATTTAGGGGCTGTTAGCAATGTAGCACTTTTATCCCCTGTTGGTAAAATAGCTAATAGTACTGTTCGTAATATGCCTACACAAGTAGAGGGTTTTTATTCAGGAGATCCTTTAAAAATGGTTGCTGGTTTAGCACGAGCAGGAGCTTCTGGGGCTAAAAACGCACTAAAAACTTCTTTTAATCCTAAAGCTTTAGCTTTTCAAGATAAAACAGGACTTACTAAGGGGACTGTAGAGCAAGCTAAAAAAGCAGAAGCTCTTGTAAAAAGACGTTTACAGCTAGAAAAAAACCTTAAAAACGCTACTTCTGAGTATAAAGGAGCAGGATCTTATAGATACAGTATAGGAGAGGCGCGAAAAGAGCTTGAAGCTTTTGATGCAAAACATAAAGGCTTTGGGTCTTATACAGAAGGCGCGTTAGCTTATGCTTATCTATATGGGAAACAGGTAGGAGAAGAACCTTCTGAGTTTTTAAGAGAAAACTTTGAAAACTTAAACGTCTTAGGGGCTGAAATAGGCCCGTCAGCACAACAGTTTAACAACCTTGTGTTTAATAAGCCTAGACAACAGGCCACAGCAACCCCAGAAAACCCAGAACTTTCTTTAAAAAACCAAGATTACTTGCAAAACAGGCTTTACACTACGTGGGAAATTCCAGACAATCAAAGGAGTAAAACCGCAATTGTTGTTAAAGACCCCGATAAGCAACACAGCATGACGGATCAAGCTAGAATGCAACGAAGTGACGGCACAAGCCAGTTTTTTACAAACTTTAAGGACACGGGTATCGATTTAAAAACGGCTTCTCCTCAAGAAGTAGTAAGAGCTGCTGAAGGAAGAACATTAACCAGTATTGAAAAAGATCTAATACGCAGGGTAAACGCTGATGAAAAGCTTACTCAGAAACAAAGGAATGCTTCCGTAGACGCTATAAGAAAACTACAGTCTGAACCTAAGCTGGTATGGCATCCTGAACAAGAGTTATTTACAGTACAAGACTCTTTCAAAGCAGGCGCTAAAGAGCTTGGCGGGGTTAATCGTATTACAACTATGGATCGTAACGGTAACGTAAATGTAATTGTTAGTGATAGGCACGATATGATGGGTTTTGATCCTATAGACGGAAAACCCCTTTTAACTATCTTCCCGCCCATGCAATATAATATCTATAAAGGAAGGGGTAAAGATGTCTATGAAACTAAAGAGTCTCAGCTTGATGCTAGAAGGCGGCTTGGAAGCGAATTGGGAGAATCCTTCAATACCGTAAAACCTTCGTATACACAGGCGGGAAAGATAAAACAAGGGTCTTCTAAAAGATTGGGAGGAGAAATTGTAGGAGAATACTCCCCTATTGGAGCAGAACCCCCAGCTTTCCCTAAAGACCCTATTTACGGTTCAAGGGCAGGAGTAGCCCGTAGGGTCAATCAAAGGATAGCACAGGAGGCTGATAACTTTAGTCCCACCATGGGACAACTTGCTGGGCAAATACCTAGAGTAGCTACTAATGCAGCTCTAGCGGCTAATTATGGCGCTGGTATGCTCTCAGGACAGCCTCAGGAAGAACAGTAGTAAACAGAAGGGGGCATTGCGCCCCCTAAGTTTATATCTCGCAGACTCCAGCTACACAAGCTAAGGTTTGCGCCCCTTCGGTGTTGTCTTCCTTCTCTTCAATGTCCCATTCAAACTGCTTGGGCATTTCCTTGCTTAACTTCTGGTACGTCTTCTTGTCTATCTTCTGGTAAGGAGCTTGCTTGTACACATGCTCTGCCTCAGGTAGAAAGCTAATACCGCTGACGCTATCAAAGTTCTCCCAGATCCACTGACAGACAGCATAGAAGTTATCATCGTTGTAGTAGCAAGTCATAGAGGGCTTGTGCTCACACCAGTGGTCTTGATAGGTCTTCCAGAGAATTAGCTGCTCCATAGCCCCCATGCTTTCCACAGTCACAGCCTTATCAGGAGCCTTCTGAGGGAACGAGAATACCCAGTTAGAGTTATTCATTACGTCCTCTTCATAAGGGAACCCAGCTTCAATCATAGCGGTAGCCAGAGGGTCTTTCTTGTCAGCTCTAACAGTACGAACGTAGTAGTCACTAAAGCGTGGATGAATACCGCTGGCGCTGTCAGTCAACTGTGAGACAGTACCAGAGGGCTTAACACACGTAATGGCTGTTGATTGATTAATGCCCAGAGCTGCGGCCCACTGTCGGTTAGTCTCTACCGATACAGTCCTCAGGTTGTCCAGAAGCTTACCCAAAGCCTCCTCACCTGTAGACCCATTGGTCAGCTTACAGTCCATGATGCCCGTCATAGACACCCCCAGAAGAGCCTCTTCCTCTGTGTTACGCTTCCAGATGTTCCGTAGGTATCGGAAGTCCGTAAGGGTAGCCTGTAGAGTCCCTAAGATGGTCGCTAGGCGTACCTTCTCCTTGAGTGACTGCAATGTATCATCTGGGCGTACAATCACCTCAGAGAGATTACAGAACTGGTAGGGGCGTAGGATAATCTCAGAGCATGGGTTAGTCCCAAACTTAGGTGTCGCATCCCTGCGCTCGTTACGGGCTGCTACCTTCTGTGCTGCAATGCGGCTAAAGATCCCACGCTCCCCAGACTTAGAGTCATACAGACGCTTCATCTCGGATGAGTAAGTGTCAAAATCAGGCTTCTCAGAGTACACAGCACTGTTGTTTGCTAAGGCTCGCTGACCGTTGCTAATGTACCACTCACCGTTCTTAGCGTTAGCCATACGATTGTCAGTAACATTGCTCAAAGAGATTAGGGCAGACCTACGGACACCCCCAACCACTACAATGTCTGCAATCTTACACACTAAGTCATGGCACTCAAGGGACGTCAGCTTGCGCCCTGCTGCACCTTTGAACAAGTCCACTGAGAAGTTAAACAAGTCAGCCAAAGGTTGTGGCCCACTGGCTCTACCGCCAAAGGTCTTGAGTCTAGCACCTGATGGCCTAACCTTAGTCAAGTCACACTTAGGAACCTTACCTGCGTACAGGAGGCTTATAAGCTCTCTGAAGGAACTTGCCCAGCCTACCTTACTGTCGGACACCACAACGGTTGTCTTCGTGTCATGGAAGCTGTCAGCAACCACAGGGAGCTGATTAACGTAGTCCCGCTCAACGCTGAACCCTACGCCCGTACCGCACATAAGAATGTACATAAGCTCGTCAAAGGATCTGGGGCTGTCTATGGGCAGGTAAGAGCAGTTAAAGGCTGCTACGTTGTCCCGCTTTAAAGCCGTCCCTGCGGTCATCATACAGCGCATGGAAGGCATTACCTTCTGGTCATAGATGGCGTTGTACAGCTCTTCAGCCATAATGTCATCTATCTGATTACGCTCCGTGAAGAAACTGACGTAACGATTAATGGTTTCTCCCCACTCCTCTCTGCGCTGCTCATCGTCCATGTAACGTGCGTATCGTGATTTATGTATGTATTGTTGATATTGATCCATTAGAGTTCGTAGTCCCCTCCAGTTAATAGTGATAGTTTTAATTGATCCAGTAAGAAGTATAAGTCAAGAGTGTCCATATTGGTAGACACAACAATAAACTCCTCCGACTTGACAACACAGAAAGCGTCTTCATAGTTTGTTAGGTCTTCCTTCTCAGTAATTGCATTGAACACCAAAGGTACTGTTATCTTGTCTTCGTCGGCTTTCTCGCCAAAGTTTCCTTGTATTACTTTCATCCCAGCTCCTCCTGTTCTTTAACCATCTTATTTAAGTACCACTGAGCCTTCTGCAAGTCCTGTAAACCATTCTTGTAGCGCCAGCGATGAAGATACTTTAGCACGTTCCCTTCACAGTAGTCAACAATTCCTTCGCCTAATTGTTGTTTAATGTAGTCTATGGCTTCCATGCCTCCCTGATTATAATGAGGGGGTTTATTCACTACATCATTCCATTCCTCAGGTGTGGGGTCAGCCCTTAGCTGCATAACGTCATTAATCTTCGACATACAAATCCTCCAACTCTCTAAATAGCTCCTGCTTGTCTATAAATCTATGCTCAAAGGCATCCAAAAGGTCTTCAGAAGTTATGTCCAAGACCTCACACAGTAAGTCTACATCGTACTCCTGAAGGATTCGTTCTCTTAACTCATCAATTAGCATTGGCATAGTCAATCAACTCTTGTGTCGTTGCTAGGGTAAAATGCTTTAAACCTTCCTTATCACACCACTGTCCCATTGTCATCTTAGCACCCTTCCTTACTTTCTTGTTGGGGTCTGACAACACAAAGACCAGCTCTTGATCTTCAGACAGACAATCCCTAATTGATTTATATTTAAGTGTGTCTCCTTCCCTAAAGAATCCTTTACACTCTACGATCATCCAGTCCTTGTACACAAAGTCAGGCTTGTAATGTCTATGTACCGTGTAGGGCATGTCAAAAGGCTCGTAAGCCATAAACTTACGGGGCAGGGCTTCAGCAAACTTTTTCTCAAGACCTGACCTGTACCTTCCATAATTCTTAGAAACCATCTGGAACCTCTGATACGTATGGCTGCTTAACCACCTTTGTTAAATACTTTGGCCCATAGGCGTAGATAAAAGTACGCAAATCGGGGTAACACTTTTCTCTGAATTGACAGTAAGAACAGCCAACGCTTAACTTTCTGTTCCCAGACTTGCCGTCTGGTACGTCTTCGTAACAAAACTCCAGAGGCTCTGGCCCCTCTACGAGCTTTTTTACGTGCCTTATTCTTTCAGCTATGTCTCCTTTTATAAGATCGTGCATGGGATCAGACTCATCGTCTAGGTCATGCTGACAAAAGGTTAAGTGACCGTTGGCTTTGTCCATAGCCAGCCATGCAAACTTCCTTTCACCCTCTGAGTGTGCGTAGGCTTTGATCTGGTCTACGTATCCAAAGGGATCATCCTCAGGCACTCTGCGCTCTTTAAACTTCTTGAAGGCAAAGCTGCTTGCTGACTTAACGTCCGTCACCACACCGTCGATCTTGCAGTCCATGTGTCCTACAACACCCTCAACCTCACACCTTTTCTGTTCACAGGTGACTTCATGACCAGAGGCTCTAGTTAGGAATAAGACTAACTCCTCAATGACATGCCCGTATAGGAACTTTACTAGGGTGTGAGGCTGTAGTTCTTCACCTTCACTTCCGTGATACTGATTCCAAAGATACTTGTCAGTCCTGCCTATGCTTGACAAGCGCAACCTCCGCGTATCTCTGGGCCTGTCCTTCTTGAACTCAGTCCTCATAAGCTCTTTAATTGATTCTCCGAAAGTCTCTATCTCTTTGTCTATGTCTACCGTATTTGGTACTTCTTTGGTAGACACCAAGCCATAGATGTCTTCTATTAGTGTGTCTGCGCCCATGTCAATCCTACCTTATATTCCCCGTCAAGAGGACAGTTGAGTTTCCATTCAAGACCCGCTGCCTGAATACAGGATACGGCTAGTCTACCAAAGGTTTCTGTTCGTTCGTTAATAACTTCAGCTTGTATCTCATCGTGAATATTACCAACAAACTTATAGTCTATACCCCATATTTTACCGTAATCATCCAAGAGTGTCAAGGCTTTTTTCATTACCAGAGATCCTGCCGACTGTAGCAAGGTGTTTAGGGCTGCGTGTTCTGATCTGACTTGGAGCTTTCTACCGTCAAGTCCGACGAGGTATCCACGCGAAGCTGCTCCTGATACTCTCTCCTTAAGATCTGCGAATGATGGCAGATTATGTAGGAAAGATTCTCTAAGTTTCTTGCCAGTCGCTCTACCTCCTCCAGCCACAGACCCAAGCTTTTCATCTCCTGCTCCGTACAATAAGGCATAGATGAAAGTCTTTGCTTGATTTCTTGATTCAAGTCCAGCAAGTCGTTGATTTGCCGTGTGGATATCTCCGTTGATAATTTCATTAGTATAGTCCTCATCCTTCATATAGTGTGCCAACATACGTAACTCAAGACCACTAGCGTCACAGCCTACAATACTGTAACCCTCAGGCGCAGTCCAACATGATCTACACTCATGCCCATAGGCTGAGTACATCGCCGGTACTTGAGCCATGTTAGGGCTTGAGTGCGTCATACGGCCCGTTACAGCGCCGTTGGTGTTTATGTAACCATGTACTCTACCGTCATCCTTAACAGCGTCCATCCAGCTCTGAACCTGCGCTATGCGCTTCTGAACCATAAGGTACTCAGCAATCAAAGCAGCCTCAGGTATGTCCTTGACAGTACCCAGCACTGTTTCATCCATGATGGCATGTCCCTTGTCGGTAAAAAACGTAGGTTTCCAGCCAAACCCCTGTAGGTGTCTGCTTATCTGCTGTCTTGATCCTAAGTTAAAAGGGGGATAGTCCACGCGAGAAAACCAGCCAGCCACATTCTCAGACTGATCCCCCAGAAACTTTAGGCCAACCGCAGAGAGCGTACCGTCCTTCTTAATCTTTGGAGTAACTTCCTTAATAAAAACAGGCAACGGAATAAAAGTTTTCTGTACAGTTTCTTCAAGCTCATATTTCTTCTCCTTCAATAATGCTATCAAATCGTTAGTATGTTTCTGGTCTATCAACCAGCCAGTCTTAATCTGCTGCTGAATGATTGTCTGAACGTCATGCTCAAGCTTTACGGACTCTTCACTGAAACCTACCAGCTCGTCCTGTAGGCACTCCAGAACACGCACAGTGACCGCTACGTCCTGCTCACAGTACTTTATCATCTCGCAGCTTAACTGTGTCCAGTCCTCATGGTCGCCTTTGGGGAAGCCTAAGCGAGCACCCCACTGACGTAGGCTATGACCAGCTTCTCTGGGAGGATTAGCCAGTCTTGACAGGACTAACGAATCCATAAGCTCGTAGCCAGACCAGTCAATACCCCACAGTTTAGACATAACTGGATAGTCAAAGCCTATGCCGTTGTGGGCTACAATCCTCTGTACGTCATGCGCTGCTAGCTGTGCTTTGAATGTCTCAGCATCGTACACAGTGTCAAACAGATTGGTAGCACAGCACCAGATCTTAGTGGGGTCAAGACCGTCAGTCTCAATGTCAAGTATCAGCGTTTTGTTTAATAAGTTCATGTATTGGTCTCAGCTCATTAATCGGTACGTTGTAACAGTCCGATTTTACCTTCCATCCATTAGAAGAGTCAACAGTTCCCTTCTCCATAAAGGTTGCTTTGTCAAAGTACTCAGCCTTTGGCAAGAAACCTAAGATCCAGCCTACAGTCATATCGTTACGTACCCTAGTGAATACGTAGAGGTCACACTTCTGTTTAGTATTTAAAGCAGTGATTGAACATTCATAGTCAAGCTTGGGTGGGAAACCTGTGCGCTTTGACTTTACGTCAATCGTTATATCTCCTTCTAATATTATATCATAGTCATACGTGTTAGTCCAACCGCACATTTGCTCTTGTTCCTGCAAATAGTCATGCACTAAACCTTCACCCACAAACCCTACTAGATTACCAGCACCATTCGTTACTGAGTTCCTAAGGGTTCCCATCTCCATAGACTTCTCATGAGCCTTAGTCATGATGGGCGTTGTCACTACCCGCTCTATAATGTCATCGTAACTAGAAATCACCGTTTATAACCTCCGCTGGTTTGTTTGTTTCCAACATACGACCCGTTACCTTGTCGTAACCCAAGTAACAAGCTGGGCCGGTGAGACCCGTATAGCGGTTCTTGAGCACTCTAACTGTGGTCGTGTTTCTTATTGCTTCATCGTCATGCTGCTGATCCCTCTCAAGACCTAACACAATGTCCGACAACTGTGCAATGGACTGCGACCCTCTGAGTTCAGACAACGAGATCTTGCCTCCGTCCTCATGAGCCTGTCCGCTGCTTCGTTTGAGGTGACTGACCAAGAACAGACCTACGCCTAACTCCTGAACCAAAGTCCTGAGTTTTGTCATGATTGCGTCTATGTTCTTACGTTCGTCCCCACCTTCCTGACTGCTGACTACGATTGAGAGGTGATCTAAAATGATCCACTTACAGTCCATAGCTTTAGCTAAGTATCGGATCTGTGACATCAAGGTGTCCTCACCCGTAGACCCCCAGTGATCCAGCAAGTAGAATCTATTGGACCCTAACGTGCTGTCCCAGTAAGGCTTGAAGCTGAGTGTGTCTGCGTCTTCGTCTAAGTGTAGTGGCTTGTTAGCCGCCATTGACATAAGACCTAGCGTAGTGCGGGACAAGGATTCCTCAAGGGCTAGTATGCCTATGTTGTCCTCAGTGGCGTTGAACAGGAAGTATTCAATCTCCTTGACAAGCTGAGACTTACCCATGCCGCTGCCTGAAGTGATGGTGACAAGCTCAAAGGGCCTGACACCCTTGACAAGCTCGTTAAGACCTGACCACGGATACGGTATGGATTTAGCCTTGCGTGAGTTAATGAGATGATCCCAAGTCTCAGATCCCGCCACAATACCGTCAGGTCTGTGTACCTTAGAGTCCCACCATGCCGCAGTGAAGTCTCGGATCTTGTTAGCCACAAGCATTTCGCTGGGGTCTTTCATGGGTAGCTTACAGATCTTCAGCTTGTTGGGGCTGAACAGGGCCTTAATGCTCTCTGTGGCTATCTCACCAGCTTTATCATTATCAAAGCATAGTACGACATTCTCATAGCCCTCAAGAAACTCTAACTGCTCCTTGATCTCTTTGGCTGCCGAGGCTGCTCCAGTCCGTAGGGACACTACGTCCCACTTCCTATCAAACATCTCGGACACTGACAAGCAGTCTAACTCACCTTCAGTGATCGTTATGTACTTGCCTCTACCTCTACAAGTGTCCTGACCAAACAAGCCCATATTGCTGCCGTAGCTGCCGTTAATGAGAAACTGTTTGTCCTTGACTATACGCACTTTGGTGCATACAACCTCGTTTGTGTTAGCGTCTTTGAAGGGGTAGTGATGCTTTGCTATCTCACCCTTCTGATCGTACTCTACACGCACACCGTACTTCTGGCATGTGTCTTTAGACAGTCTTCTGTCTGGTATTGCTGCTATAATTCCTGTCATTTCCGTTACCATTACCTTTTTATAGGTTCCATTTGTAAATGAGGAAGGTTGTACCGCAGTGTCAGTGGCAGGTTCAAAGTAACCACAGTCGGTGCTAAAACAATAAGCATGACCGTCTGAATATCTGGCTAAATTGTTCCTGCTACTGCACTTTGGACACTCCTCATGCCTAGTAAACTTACTGTCGGACATGAGAAGCTACTCCTTAGAACTCGTCGGGGGTTGAACCGCCCTCAAAGTCCGCTAGTTTCAAGACCTTTACACGGTCAAGGTAGGTTGACGTACCGTGTACGGGGTGAGGCTTGCCAAAGCTGTACACAATGCGTACATGAGAGCCTCGGGTAACGTCACCTTCAAACGTGGAACCGTCTTCGTTGAGGATCGGTACGTCGTACTGGCTTACAAACTTGCGTTGTGCCGTACCTTCGTAGTCCTTCAGCTTGACACCGTTGGTCTGTAAGACCTCTGCAATGTCCTCTGGCAAACCTAAGGTCAAGGTGTACTTGCCCGTAGACTGTCCCTGCCAGCTATCGTGCTCGCGCAGTGATTGAAAGGCCACTGTACCTTCAGCAATGTATTTATCGTTCATACAAACTCCATTAGTAGTTATCTTCAAAGTCATAGTCCTGTTGGACATACTTAATTATACCATCTCCAGCCGAATAGTCAACCTCCTTTTCATCAAATAATTGTATTGTTTCAATGTCCGTCACCATGCCGTCCATCTCCATTAAAGCCTCAACGGACGCTACAAGACAAGAACTACACAAGTCCGAGAAGTCTTTGGTGTTGGCGTCCTTGCGCTTCATCTCAGTTTCCGTCATCACGTTGTTACAAGCCCTGCATCTGCTCATGTTTATTTCTTCCCCGTCACGTACCAAAAGCGCTGTTCATACATCTCGGACAATGCGCTTGGGGGCATGGCTTCGTACTTTTCCTGTAGGAAGTCCCGTAGCATTGAGTGAGCCTCTGATATTCTTAAGCAGTGTAGTTCATCATAAGCCAGCTCTAAAGCTATTTTCTTCATGTATTCGTTTGTCATATAACCCTCCATTGGATCTGTTACGTCTAATTCATCACCCATTATGTTATACCCTGTTAGTTAAACAAGACCAACTATAACTGATTGGTTCGTGGTTTACAAGTAGCTGGTCAATCTTTTCTGCTACTATTCTGCACTCGTACTGTGCGTCCTCTGAGATCCTCTGGGTCACTACACGGGCAAAGGCTGCCAGAGATCCAGTCCAGTACCACTCAGTCATCATTGACTGTGGTAGGAGCATACGGGCTTGCTCGGGTGCTACACCGGCTGCAAGCATGTCCTCATAGAGTGTATCACAGCGCGTCATCAAGTCCCAGTATTTCTCATCAAACCCTTCTGCATTGCTACCTGTAAATGTTTCATTAAGTGAACCCTGTTTCTTATCTGGCGCACGTTTACGCCATGCCTCTGGGGCGTGGAAAACAGGTGTGAAGTCTACGTAACGTCTGCTGATCTCATTCCACACCAAACCCACTTGATGCTTCACAAGCTGCCTAGCGACGAACACAGGCGCTTTGATACGCAACTGGACCTGTACGTGTGCGAAGGGTGTCCAGTGTCCGTGGGCTGCCAAGTACCTCACCAGCTTCTTGTCTCTACTGCCAAACTCCTCTGACTCACTGGCAAAGGATACTCTGGCAGCATTGACTACTGTTAGGTCGGACCCCATAACGTCTAATATTTCTACTTTCATAATTCAAATACCGCCCCAGTTGATTCGTGTAGTATAAAAAAGGTTACCATAACTAGACCCCAAAGGGTGACAAAGATCCAGAACAGATTGTCCTTTTCTGTGTCCGTTAGGTTGCCTGATAGGATATCAGAAAATAACTCTTTAACCTCAAAGCATAAGAATGCCCAAAGCCTCTTGAAGATGTTCATAGGTTGACACACTCCTCTTTAATGGTCAATTTGACAGTTACCTCACCGTCAGGCCAGTTCATATAGGCTGATATCAGGTTTTCTCTAAGATTGGTCAGTAATGCCAATTGATCTTCAAACTCAAGCTCCCAGTCTTTATACAAACCTATGAATGCTAAAACATTCTTATCTTTCTTGGTTACAACCTTGTCAACCAAAGTGTACTCCCAGTGATAGACCTCTAAATAATAATCACAATGCTCTTTTTCAATATTCATAACATGTTCCTTCTTGAACTATATAAACCATCTCATCGTACTCGCTTGCCGTTAGGTCGTAATGATCCTTAGGCTTGCCGTTTATAGTGATGTTACCAAACAGATAAGACTCATGCAAACAGCTTTCAGGCTCGTATGGTTGATAGTCTTCAAGATTGAATCGTATCTCGTCCCCATCGTGCATAGTCCAATAATCATGGTCAGTGAATAAACGCGCATGGTTCATTGTTTAAAAACTCCTCTAATTGTTTATGATCGTCCAACATCATACCGTACCCTGAGACAACCACTAGGGCGTGTCTGTCTAAATCATACAGCATACCTTCCAGAAACGCAATAGCCTCTGTCTGCTGGGTTAGTAGGAAGGTGCGTCCTTCAATCGTTATCATATAGACAGGCCCTTTGGTAACTGTTTAGGATGTCCATACAGTCCTTTAGGGTCGCTATTATATACTTGCTAGTATCAGGATCGGCGTGAAGCTGTTGAAGGACACCATAGGCTTCTAGAAGCTGGTAGCGAGTAGGTTTGATAGGTTTAGATTTACTCATCGTCCCATAACTCCATAGCCTCTTTCTCATAGCGTTCTGCTACCTTTCTCTGTCTAGCTATAGACCTGCTTTCACTAGTCAAAGCCCGATAAAAGACATATATAAACAGCATTATGATAATTTCCATAGACTAATTCCTTTGTTATACATTACCCGTACCGAAGTCCCTACCTAAGGCTACCTAAAGTATCCTTTAGAGTATTCTATAAAGTAATATCTAAAAGCTACTTTAGGATACCATAGGTAGAGTTTAACCGATAGCTCAAAACCTGTCAAGCATTATTTTAGAGTGTCTCAACATTTAATTCCGTCTCAATCCAAACTTTAGCACCACAGGCCAAAGGTTTGTCAGGACTATACACAAGCTTTGCAACAATCGTGCCAGAGTCGTCTCTAATTATGGCAGTGTTACACTTGCGATTGTTCTTGTAGTCCTTCACAGTAAGAACTGGCAGGTTTGCGCCTTTGCTATTCGCTCGGATATTGTGCTGGTTTACGTGTAGTAAAGTTTTCATACTATGCTTCTCCCTGATGTCTATAGTCTACCAAAAGATGGTGCAAATTGTAGGACGTGTTGTCGCTAGGCTCGTCACTGTACCTTTTAATCAGGCTACCGTCCGTCCCGTCAGAATTTAAGCAGATATAATAATCCACTTCTACCACTGTCTTGATGAATGTGCAGTGGTTACAATCGTGCTTGTGAATGGGCATTATGCCACCTCTTTCATATTGATTAATTTTAACATTGTCTTTCCGTGTGCTGGGTATGCTATCACAGAAACATCTTGAGACCAACACGCCCTACAAGGCCCGCATTTGCCTTCTCTGGTACTAGACTCGCACACCATAAGGTTACCATTGCCAGAGCCTAAAGACGCTACAATCGTGCTTGTGTTGCGTCCTGCTACCACTTCACCTGTAACACTGTCGGACGAATAGCGCACGACAACATTAGGCAATGCTTCCATTGCAGCAAAGACGCCATGAAACTTGACAAACTTGTGCATGCGAGTCGGTAGCCAATGCTTGACCCATGGCGTGGCTTGCATCACCGCAAGTATCTTTTCGGCAAGCTTTAGGCTGTACACGTCGCCACTATCAAACCATCGAAAATAACGGTCATTGTCTAATTCTGCTACCATGTCAGATACCCAATCAGTACGCTTCCAGTCCTTCTGATTAGATTCGCGTGGTTGTTTGACGTTAGGGAAGCGATAGTTGCCCTGTGTCGCATAGCAACCTTTACAGGCGTCTACCAGTTTACCATTAGTCCCTACGCTACCTGCGCAGGTTGTGAGGGCCTGTAGCGACCATGATCTACAGGGCATCTTGCCAGCTTTAGAAAGTCTGATTGTCATTGTTATTCTCCTGTACAGTCGATTTGAATATGGCATTTTACATTGCGCTTTTGGGCACTACTGCTCAGAGCAAAAGCCTTATCTAGTGCTTCTTGATTTGTAGCATAGCATCCGAGCAAAGTATAGGACTCATGCGAACTATACTTGTCCCACACTGACCAGCCTTGTGATCCTTCTTTTTGCACTAGAATGTCTTTTTTCATCTTGTGGTGTCCTTGTGTTGTTGTGTGTACCCAGACGCCCATAATAGGCGTTTCGCTTGAATCTCACAAGCTCATCAGTGGGTTAGACTTGTATTTCTGCTTCAATTTCTGCCTCGAATTCTGCCTGATGTGCTTCCCGAAGTGCGGCGCGTGCCGCTTCAGCTTTAATTCTCAGGTCTTCTACTTTATCCTCTGTGAAATAACTCAGGCCGTCTCCCTCAATACCAAACTCATCGAACAGGGCGCGCACTGCTTCACCTTGTCTGTATGCATGTCGGTAGTAATCTCCTGTACCGTCTCCTGCGCTCATGCTTCCAAGTGTATCGTATAATCTAGCGTCTGCTAAAAGCTCATTGATTCGCTTTACTGCTTTCTTTGTGATTGTTGCCATGTTTGTCGCTCCTTATGCTGTATGTTTGTACAGTGTTTTGCACTGCTGTTTGCGTTGTTGTTGAGCCTATTATAGCGCCAATGGATCAAGTGTAAATAGGATTGCAACATTTATTTTAACTATATGTTTAGACATAAACCAAACTAATAGTAGTCTATAGGTCTTCCAATGGTTGCCAATCTATGATAGGGGATTAGGCCGCTATAGGCTCCCCACTAGCCCCACACCCTTAGCAATAAGTGTGCCAATGTTACCAATGGTATGCTTCTTGCACGTTATGCAAGACCCATGCCAACTCTGGGCCATGCAATAAGCATGCCAATAGTTATCCACAGGTTATCCACAGGCTCCCAGCCCTGCAAGAAGTGTGCCAATGTTTGCCAATGGGGTAGCTTTTAGGGGCGGGGGAG
>OJGS01000157.1_pt1 | contig 25566 bp, 28 predicted proteins | sample 1594531 | NCBI WGS metagenome assembly OJGS01 (sample SAMN05416816, study PRJEB24817) | seawater metagenome | isolation source: Sea water | place: Canada:Atlantic | collected 2013-07 | reverse complement strand
GAGATCAGCCTCGGTCTCGTGGGCTCGGAGATGTGTATAAGAGACAGCCGTAAAACGATCTACCTGAATCCTTCACAACCTTCCCCTCAAAAGTGAACATTATGAAAACCAAACTTATCTTCTTTTCTTTGGTCTTGTCCTTCACCGCGGCGTTGCACGCTGCACCAGATCCGGCGCCCGTTGGATTCGCTTCCTTGTTCAATGGGAAAACCCTCGCCGGTTGGGCCATTCCTGAGGGAGACAACGGCCACTGGAAAGTCCTCAACGGTGTCATGGACTACGACGCTCAATCGGAAGCGAAAGACAAGCACCTCTGGACCGACCAAGCCTACCAGGACTTCGAACTCCACCTCGACTGGCGCATCAAACAAACCACCGGTTTCTTCAACGTTCCCTACGTTCTTCCCGACGGCTCTTACGTAAAGGATGCAGAAGGCCAGAAAATCACCCACCCCATGCCCAACGCTGACTCCGGGGTGCTCCTACGGGGTAATATGAAATATCAACTCAACATCTGGTGCTGGCCCATTGGCTCGGGCGAAATGTATGGGATCCGTAACAACGAAAAACAGCCTCAGAATATTCGGGCCGGCCTCACCCCCTCCCTCAACGCCGATAACCCCATTGGAGAATGGAACACATTTGTCGTAACCGTAAAAGGCGACCGGGTGAGTGTGGAATTAAACGGACACCTCGTCATCGATAATGCCCTCATGCCCGGGGTGCCAGAGAAGGGCCCCATCGGGTTGCAACATCACGGAGGCAAAAAAGCCGACGGCACGTGGTCTCCTGCTTCCAGCCTGGTTCAGTTCCGCAATATTTTCATCAAGGAACTCTAGCTCTTCTCCTCTCGCCAAACGTCCGTCTCATTTTCGCTCGGTGCCCCTTCTCAGACGCCGGTTCACTTAAGTCCGAACAGCCATGATCCACCCTCTCCTGAGCCGCTTCCTCCGTCTGTCGATCACCGCGGCATTACTGACTTCAGTGGCCAAAGCCGGCAACTCCGACCCCATATTACGCATCGGGCGCGCCCTCACACCCGCCGAAGCCAAGGTCGAGCTCGATCAACTCAGCAACTCCTACTCTGACTTGGCTGGTTGGGAAGACCGCCGCTAACGTATTCGCGAGGGCATCCTAAAAGGAGCCGGCCTCAGTCCACTGCCGCCCAAAACACCGTTACGTCCCCAGTTCTCCAACCAACGCACCTACGATGGCTACACCGTCCAAAGCGTCGCGTTTCAAAGTTCTCCAGGATTTTACGTCACCGGATCGCTCTATTTACCAACCGACCATGAAGGCCAATTGGCCGGCGTCCTCAGCCCCCAGGGGCATGGCGGACGGTTCATTGCCAGCCGTCAGACCCGCTGCGCCGTCATGGCCCGTGCGGGCGCAGCCGTCTTCCAATTCGACATGGTAGGCGATGGTGACTCTGAGGTCGCCGGGTGGTCCCACAAGCAGGCTCCCGCAGTTCTCCGGCTCCAAACATGGAACAGCATTCGAGCCGTCGACTTCCTCCAATCCCTCCCTCGCGTGGATGATCAACGCATCGCCATCACCGGCTGTTCGGGTGGAGGCACCCAATCGTTTGTGCTCTCCGCCATCGATGACCGCATCGCGGTGAGTATCCCCGTCTGCCAGGTGTCCTCGTTTTTCTTTGGCGGCTGCGCCTGCGAAAGCGGCATGCCTATCCATCAAAGCTCCACCCACAAAACCAACAACGCGGAAATCGCCGCCCTCACCGCTCCCCGCCCTCAACTCATTATCTCCGACGGCGAAGACTGGACCAAGCGGGTTCCGGAGATCGGGTTTCCCTATATTCAAAAAGTCTACGAGCTCTACGGCGCCCAAGACCGCGTCGAGAATGCCCATTTCGAAAACGAAGGCCATGACTACGGTCCGTCAAAACGCCAAGCTGCGTATCCATTTCTTGCCCAACATCTTGGTCTGGACTTCAGCGCACTGAAAGACGCCTCCGGTAACATCGACGAATCGTTCTTCACCGCGGAAGACCAGCCGGCCATGCTCGTATTTGGTTCCCATAATCCTTACCCTCAGGACGCCGTGATGCCGAACACCGCCCTGCCTAAATAGAGCCCACTCCCTCTCCAGTGGGTCGACTTCATCGCCCGGGAAGAGGAATGGCGCCTCACTAGCCTGAAATTCCAGATTCCTGATTCAGAGGGTCAGCCCTACCCGCTCAAACCCCGTAAATCCCTGCAGAGAAATACCCTTAAAAATGCGCTTGCACCGGGGCACACGGTTCGGGATGTTCTTCCCTTGCGTTAGTGGAACTCCGCCGGTTGCGGGGGACTACCATGACTGGTTTCGCACTCTGCGGAATTGGAACGGTGGTTTCGGCTTACGTCTCAGTTAGCGCTGAGATGAAAGCGGGAAACACGGGGTTTCGGCCCCCTTACAGTCGTGAACCCTTAAATATAACCAATGTCTACAGTCGCTAAACCAGAAATCATCGCAGCATTCAAAACCCACGATACGGATACCGGATCTTCCGAAGTCCAAATCGCGATCCTTTCCGCTCGGATCAATCACCTGACCGAGCATCTTCGCACCCACCGCAAGGACTTCCACAGTCGCCGCGGCCTGCTACAGATGGCTGCCCGTCGTCGTAAATTGCTCGACTACGTCAAGCGTCACGACCTCGCCAAGTATCGGGAGCTTCTCGAGAAGCTCAAGTTGCGCAAGTAACCCTCTTTCACGGGCGACCCTCTAACCGGGGTCGCCCGTTGTTCTTTTCCGCTCCCTCGCTTTTTCTTCGATCGGGACATTTCTGACTGCTGCTGGACCCACTGTTGATCGGGCGGCACTCAGAAATCTCTCGAGCCAGATTTGAGATTTTGTGAGAGCGGCCACCGCTCCTTAAACCTTTTAAACCCTTTCCGGGTCCGGCACCTCACGGTGACGCAATTCGTAATTCGGCGAATTCAACCGGCCCCACTTGACCCCCTCCGCTGCGTGTTGCGGTGAGGTTCCAATGTCCGCAGCACGCAAAATCCGTTAATATAAATGAATAATAAGCAATCCGTAGAAGTCGCCGAGTTGGGACTCTCTTTCACTACCGGTGACATGGCGAAATTCGCCAATGGCGCCGTCACCGTAACTCAGGGCGAGACCAAGGTCTTCGTGTCGGCTACCGCCGCCACCACCATGCGCCCAGGTCAGGACTTCTTTCCCCTGACCGTCGACTACCGCGAGAAATTCTCCGCAGCCGGTCGTTTCCCCGGTGGTTTCTTCAAACGCGAAGGTCGCCCTTCCGAAAAGGAAATTCTCACCTCCCGCCTCTGCGATCGTCCTTGCCGCCCGCTCTTCCCCGATGGCTTCCTCAACGAGGTTCAACTCATCGGTCTGTTGCTCTCGTGTGACCAAATCAACGAGTCTGACATCCTCATGCTCAACGGCTGTTCGGCCGCTCTCGCCATCTCCGACATTCCTTGGGATGGACCGATCGGCGCGGTGCGTGTTGCCGAGATCGATGGCAAGTTCGTCGCCAACCCAAAGGTTGAAGAGATGTTCTCCAGCTCCCTCGACCTGATCTATGTCGGCACCAAGACCAAGATGCTCATGATCGAAGGTTCTGCTGACCAGATCCCGGAAGAGCGCTTCATCGAGGCCCTCGAGTTCGGCCAAGCTGCCATCCAACCGATCATCACCGCTATTGAAGAGCTCAAGGAGAAGGCCGGTAAGGAGAAGAAGAAATTCGATCTCGTCCAAGCTTCCCCTGAAGCCCGCGCCATCATCGAGAAGGTTGCCGGCGATCGTATTGGTCCTGCTATCTTCGGTTTCGACCGTCCCGTGCGTAGCGCCAACCTCAAAGTCATCAAAGACGAGGCCAAGGACGCCGTTAACGCCGAGCTCGGCGAAGGCACCTGCACCGATGTCGACCTCTCCGTCGTATTCGAAGATCTCCAAGAACGCGCCTACCGCGAGACTGTCCTCACCAAGGGCGAGCGCGCCGACGGCCGTAAGTCCGAGGATCTCCGCCAAATCGACTGTGAAGTTGGCGTTCTCCCCCGCGTTCATGGTTCCGCCCTGTTCCAACGTGGCGATACCCAAGGCCTCGTGCTCACCACCCTCGGACCGACTAAGGAAGCTCAGTCCATGGACGGCCTCACCGGTGGTGCGACTTCCAAGTCCTTCATCCTCCATTACAACATGCCCCCCTTCACCGTGGGTGAAGCCGGTCGCTTCGGTGGTCAAAGCCGTCGCGAAATCGGTCACGGTGCCCTCGCCGAGCGTTCGCTCGTTCCTGTGCTCCCTGCTGAGGATGTATTCCCTTACTCCATCCGCGTCGTCTCCGAGCTCATGGCCTCCAACGGCTCGACCTCGATGGCCTCGATCTGTGGCGGCTGCTTGTCCCTCATGGACGCTGGTGTGCCAATCATCGCTCCGGTTGCCGGTATCTCCTGTGGTCTCATCTGTGAGAACCCTGAGGATCCAACTTCCGGCAAGTGGGAAACCATCACCGACATCCTCGGTGAGGAAGATCACTTCGGAGACATGGACTTCAAGATCGCTGGCACCACCGAAGGTATCACGGGCTTCCAGCTCGATCTGAAGATCAAGGGCCTGCCGCACGACATCGCCAAGAAGGCGGTCCACCAATGTCGCGACGCTCGCGTTGCCATCTTGAAGAAGATGCTCGAGTCCATCCCTGCTCCTCGCAAGGACCTCAGCACCTTCGCGCCTCGCATCCAAACCATCCAGATCAACCCAGAGAAGATCGGTCTTCTCATCGGACCTGGTGGTAAGACCATCCGCCGCATCGTAGAAACGACCGGCGCTCAAGTTGACATCTCCGATGACGACTCCGGCAAGGTGTTCATCTACTCGAACAACGCGGACTCCATGAACCGCGCGGTTGCGGAAATCGATGCCCTCTGCGGTGGCGGTTCCCAAATCGAAGAAGGCAAGATCTACGAAGGCCGCGTAACCGGCACTAAGGAGTTCGGTGCTTTCGTCGAATGTATGCCTGGTAAAGAAGGCCTCTGCCACATCTCCGAACTGGCTGACTTCCGGGTCCGCCGCACTGAGGATGTCTGCAAGGTTGGTGACTCGATCACCGTCAAGTGCATCGGCATCGACGAGCGCTCCCAGAAGGTCCGTCTCTCCCGCAAGGCCGCCTTGGCTGAGCTCGAGGAGAAAAAGGCAGCTGAAGGTGGCGCCGATGAGGCCGCTCCTGAAGCTCCCGAAGCCCCAGCCGAAGAAGGCAACGACGCAGGCGAAGAGCCCAAGTCCGAGTAAGACTCGATTAAACTGTAGCCGCGGTCGCTATGTCCGCCAAAGCCTTGTGCGACGGCGAATGACCCCGGTTCCGGCAAATTAGCGAAAACCCGCGACCCTCACTGGTCGCGGTTTTTTTGTGTCCGAATTTTTTGTTGGGCTGTAGCCAGAATCGCCGACCCCGGTAATCCTACCCCACCGCCCCGAGGTCAGCGACCTCCGCTACACTTCGTCAATTTCAGAGTTCAGTCTCCCAGTCTCAAAACCCCGCCTCGCCTCTCCATGTTCCTACCGTTCTCGCCCTCAAGATAGGACAACGCTCCCTCCGTTGTCTTTCTTCCCGCCGTCGATCCTGTGAGGACCCAGCCGTCTCCAATAGGATCTAAGGCGAAGTTCGATCAGTTTCCCATTCAATTAGTCTCCTCTTGGCCCGGGCTGAAAAACCAGTAGACCCGACTGCGATGAAACCCCTAATTCCGATGCTCGCCGGTTTAGTTTTCGCCGTCGGCGGTCTTCCCGCATTCTTCGCTCAATCGCCCCAGACCACAGCCGAAACCGATGACAACCTTTGGCCTGATGCCACACAGTGTGCGGTTTCTCTGAGCTACGACGACAGCGTGCCGGTGCATCATCGTGAGGTCGCACCGCTTCTGGAAAAACACGGTTTGCGGGGAACCTTTTACCTCTCAGCCCTCACCATCAAAACCCGGAGGCTTGGAAAATCGTGGCCGCAGCGGGTCACGAACTGGGCAATCATTCGCTCTTCCACCCCTGCCGACGTATCGAGATTTTCGAGATTAGGTCACCCGAATATTACGATCTCGCGGACTACACGTCCGGCCGATTCCGCGATGAACTGAGGGTGGCTAATCTGTTGCTCGATTTGTTGGATGGCGGGAAACCGCGCAACTACGGCAACAACTGCACCATCGGCCGAGGCGACGATGAGCAACCTATGGACCCGATTCTCGATGAGTTATTCGTTGCTGCCCGGGGCACCATCACCGAGCGACCGGTCGATCCGCGCCAACCCGCGTTCACCCGTCTCGGTCACTTCAACGGCGACGGTAAAACCTTCGCCCAACTACGCGCGGAAATTGAAGACGCACGTTCCCGTGGCGAGTGGGTTATTTACATGTTCCACGGCGTCGGCGAAGGCACCCATGGGCTATTTGTGGAAGACGAAGTCCACCGGCAATTGATCGCGTGGCTCGATCAGGAGCGCGACTCGATCTGGACCGCTCCGGTCGTCGAGATCGCCTCGCACCTACAATCAGGGTCCGGTGCCTGATCCCTGATCACGACTAACCCCCACCCGTTGATGAACAATGAATCTATAGGGCTACGCCGCCCGATCGCCCAAGCTCTGCCTTCCCGTTTCCCTTTCCTATTCCTCCGATGATAACTCGGACGTCAGATCCAGGTTGATTCCCGAACAAACTCCTCCCTTTCCACCGACCAAAAGTTTAAAGGCTGGTTCCTCGGGCTCTGGAGCGACGAGATCCAATCGCCTAGTTTTCGCCAAAATCACCGTAGATGTATCCCCACGTTTGCAGCTAAACTTAGGAACCAAAAACGTTCTTTTGATATCTTTGGGCGCTTCGGAATTAACATTTATTATTTGATGCATCCTATCGTCGTATTACGGACAAGTGTATCAACTCTGCGAATTTGTCGTCGCGCCTTCAGGTGTGGCAGTGATTTCACCTCCAAGAGCCATCATTAAAACCATTTGGATTCCGGGGCATGATCCTCATGCGGATTTTCGTATTACGAACATCCGGCCAGATCATTTTGGTTAATAGAGGGTTTAGCGTCTTTATTTTAGGAAATTCAACAACGACCACTTCCCTTTCTTCCGCCACTCCGCCACACCTCGGAAGGTTTTAAGAAAATACCCCCGCCGTGAACTGAGATCGGGCAACGACTCCACCTCGGCGCGCCATTGCTTTAAGAGCTTTGAATCCGTGGCGCGGTTTTCGACCCAGAGCCACAAAGCGCCTTCCTCCATTTGGGTCACAAGTTCGGTCCATTCTCCAGCATCCACCGCGAAGCCGGGATTGAATTGAATCGAATGCACCCGCACCGGATCTTCTTCCAAATTCGGCTGCAGTGAAGGCTCCGTTACCATGAGCATACGGAACTGGCGGCCAGCCTCATCCAGGTCCTCGTCAGCAAGCACTCGGCGCGATTCCTCCGCCATACTCAACCAGGCCGGGGTTTGGTAGACATCGAGCCAACCGAGCAATCCATTGTGCCCGTGCAGCCCGTTCAACGCCTGAGCCCATGGCCGAGGATCGGTAGGCGCCACGGGTCCCTCCCCCCAAGCCTCGAGACAAGTCTCCCGCCATTGCGCGGGATCATTCAAATAGAGTTCGAGCGACGCCATAAAAGCCCCCAGCAAAAACCGAAATACGCGCCTCTGCTCCGTTCCCTCGGACTGCGCCAGTACGGTGGCGATCAAGGCATGCGCAATCTCACGATCCGGCAACTTGGCCGTATTCAAAAAAACAAAGGCGACGGCTCTTCCTCCCCCTTCAGAATCGCCGTAAAGCTCTCCAAACACGACGCATAGCTTAATTGATAAACGGGAATCTCGAAGGGCTCAGCCCCCGCCACGTCCTCCGACGCCAACCACGGAAACCCACTCTCCCAAAATACCTCCGCCGGAATAGTGCGATGCTCCGCTGCTACCATTCCTAGCCACGCCAGAGTCAGTCCCAACAGAATCTTGATCAACCGAAGCATGCTACCATCAAGCACCGAGTCACCCCCACAAGCAACCTCAGTCGCTAACTCTCCGCTATGCCACTGTGGCGTCAGAATTGTCGCGGGTGTCACCAGCATTAAACCTGATAATTTCCATGCGCCCAACCCAACGAAAGACCTGCTGAAACAACGGTTGGGAACTCTCGTCAAGAAACTCTCTTGATCCTCAACGTGACCGAAATCGGCATTAAATAGAGACCTGGATCAGCCGCAAATTCTCACCACGATTAAGTTCGATTTAAACTCAATAGCTCTGGACCACCATCGTGCTTCACAAATGAACCCACTTTGTCAGCCCTTGTAGGTTCTTATCGTAAGGACGCATGGTGCGGGTTGCAGGATCGATCAAAAAGTAACCTCGGTCCGTCCCGACTAATATCAATTCGACCACATCTCCCGCCTCGCGCTCACCCCACGCGACATCCAAACTCAGTTGAACAAAACCCACCAATACTGCCGCAGCCGGAAACGACTTATCTTCTCGCAATGAGATGCCCGCCATGACCCGTAGCAACCGGGCATGTCTGACGCTATGCACCATGGGAGTATTTTCCTGTTTCAACTGCCGCTCCTTCAGATGGGCCACGGTTTGATCGAGCCAATCCAAAAGCAGGGGCAATCGATCATGATCCAACTTCGCGTAGGTCCCATCGTCGAACCGCGGTCGGACCCAAATCGGCAGCCGCCAATCTCGCAAAAATTACAATTTATACCTGCGACAATTCTGACGTTTACCATCTGAACCAACAATCTCCGCATTCTCTACCACCACCTTCATCCATCATTCCTGACTTCCCTTCCCTATTCACCAGCATCGTCCCAACAGAAAAGCCGCTGGGGGTTGACCCGCTCGGAAATCTGTATGGCATCCGCGATATGGCTCAACCCGATCCCAAACAAGGAGAGCGCGAATACTACGCCCGTGTCGGCGACGCCGAAATCAAACGCGCGTTTGGTAAGCCATTCACCGATCGCAAATGTGAGTGGGATCTCGGCAACATCACCGCGATCTTCCACCTTCTGGGCGAACCACCCGCGCGGGTAGCCGAGCTCGGCTGTGGCGTGGGCTGGCTCTCAATAATGCTCGCCCGCCGCGGTTTCGATGTAGTCGGCGTGGACATCTCACCAGATGCCATCGCCGCCGGTCGCCAGCAGCGTGATGCGCTAAACCTACCGAGATTGGATTTTCAAGTCGCGGACTACGAGAGCCTAGAGGCCGAGGATGCTTCCTTTGATGCCGCGATCTTTTTCTCTTCCCTCCATCATGCGGAAGACGAGGCCGGCGCGTTGCGGAATGCCTACCGTATCCTGAAACCGGATGGCATGTTGATCGCTTTCGAGCCGGGGTCCGGTCACGGCGGAACTGAATCCTCACGCAAAGCGGTCGAGGAATTTGGTGTGCACGAAAAGGACATGCCGATCGCCAAGATTATCTCACTTGGACAGCAAGCTGGATTTCGGCGGCATCTGAGACTTCCCGAACCCTGGGACTTCCTCCGCACGATCTATCGCCCCAGCTATCGAAAGGCGACATCCAGTGGCGACCTACGCAACCGCTTCAGACTCGGCGTGCTTCGCGCCTTTCGGCGCTTCTTTTTCCAACGCGAAGACCAGTCCTTCGTCGTGTTGTGGAAATAAGCGATTGTCAGCCTCAGCTCGCCTGATCCAATTCGCACCCTCGCATGATCGAAGTCGACAAACTCAGCCGCACTTTCCGCACCTACAAGAAGCAGCCCGGTTTCTGGGGTGGGGTGAAGGGGTTATTCAAACGTGAGTTCGAAGAACTAGCCGCAGCCAAGGATGTTTCGTTTTCGATCAAGGAGGGTGAATTCGTTGGCTTTCTCGGCCCCAATGGGGCCGGTAAGACTACGACATTAAAAATGCTCGCGGGGTTGATCTATCCCACGAGCGGGTCCGCCACCGTGGCTGGTTTCAATCCAACCAAACGCGAGAATGCTTATCGTCGTATTTTTGCTCTGGTCCTCGGTCAAAAGAACCAGCTCTGGTGGGACCTCCCCGCCATCGAGTCATTTCTGCTTCTGAGGCACATCTACCGCATTCCCGCTGAGCAATGGCAGGAAACGTTGGATGAACTCGTCGATCTCTTAGCCGTGCGGGGAAAGCTCAACGTGATGGTGCGCGAGCTATCCCTGGGCGAACGGATGAAGATGGAGCTAATCGCCGCCCTACTCCATCGCCCAAAAGTGCTCTTCTTGGATGAACCGACCATTGGGCTCGACGTGGTTTCCCAACGCGCAGTCAGAAATTTCCTGCGGGCTTACAACAAACGCCACAAGGTCACGATTCTTCTGACTAGCCACTACATGGCTGACATCCAGGAACTCTGCGAACGCGTCATCGTCATCCATAAAGGACAAAAGATCTACGACGGCGATCTCGATCGTTTGGAAACCGGCTCGGCCGGCACCCGCCAAAAGATCGTCACATTTTTGCCCGAAAACGATTCATTCACCACCGAGTGGAAATCTGCCTACGGCATCACCACTCGGGAGGACTTGGGCAAGATCGTCGTGCGCGCACCCAGCACTCAAGTCGTACAGGTCTCTCAGGAAATTCTCACTCAAGGACCGGTCGCTGACATCACGATCGAAGATGTCCCTCTCGAGGACGTCATCGCCGACCTTTTCGAGAAGAATTAGCAATGTCCGGCCAAACGGGTCTCCACTACTTGGTGCGCGGTGCTGGCATACCCGCACATGCCTTGATCAAATCCAGACCATCCTAGCAGGAACGATATCAGATATGAGTAACCCTGACCCAATCCCCCACTCCGTGCGCAATCGGCTTCTTTCAATGCCGTGATAATGCCACTATTTTTGGGAACACATATTTTCTCATCAGTGAGTTCCTGACCCTCATCGATCATCAATACTGAGCGATCCGTTTGCCCCCACCCGTTGAGCACACTTTCAAATGCATGTCTCAATTCAGTGAAGCGAATTTCACTTTGAGCTGCTTCAAACGCTGCCAGTCTGGCCTGAACCGCTTTAGGGTAGCGCATCAACCAAACATCCAACTTAGAGTTTACCCAACCAGCAAGCCACAACATGGTAACCACGGTTAGAATAAACGACGCAGAAGAAGGCAGATAACTGGAAGAAACGGTATGAACAATCCACGCGCCAAGCGTTACAACGATCAGTAAAACCACCCGCTGGGCAGCGCTCATCAAAATGTGACGCGCATCGAAAATTCGATGCGTAGTGATGGCAAAAGTAGTGAACGCATAAAATGCAAAAACTACCGCTACTTGGAAATTCAGCGTAATCCCCAAGACAGAACGAATCACCATCAATAGTATCACGGTAAGGCACGCTAAGATCCCTCTTAGCAACCATATCTGTAATTAAATCTTAGCTAATCCTGTAATCGTTTTAACTCGGGAAAATGTTCTTTGAGCCAAGATTAAACACAGCAGAATAAATCCAATAATATAACAAAAATAAGCGGGACCATACAGACGGTTACTAGCAGTAGAGCCTTCCGGAATAAACCACTCAGTGAATGGCATCACGCACAACAACGCACATGCGAATATCCCACTTTCCCTTTTTTCAGGATGTCTTTTCGGGAAAATACCTGATTGGAAATCGTCTCTTTGACCACCCACAGATAAAACGGAATCAAAGCACCGATGGCCGTGGTTAGCCGCATCCAAGGCAAGCCTTCTTCAACTGATACCGAAACCATAAAGTGGATACTTAGTAACCACGCCGCCACATTGAGTGAACAAACCACCACCGCACGATTCGTCGGGCGCCGAGGATTCGCCCAAAAAATCAATCCCGATAAAACGAGAACGGTACAACCCGCAATAAGTGCTCCGGTGATCATCATTTACTCAATACGAGCGTCGCATTTTCACCGCCCATACCATGGGCATTTATTATCGTATGCTCATGCTCTATTCGGCGGACCTCGCCGCTAAGGTTGAGGTGAACCGTGGGATCTGGGTAAGACCAATTTACCGTCGGAGGGATCAACCCAAATTTCAGACCCAATGCCGCCGCTGCGACCTGAATCGCCGGTGCACCACCAAGAGCATTACCAATTGCTCCTTTGATCGAGTAACTGGCAATCGATTCAAGCCCCTGGCCAAAGACCTCGTCGAGGGCCTTTGATTCCGCCGCATCAACTTTAAAGTGCCCCGGACCCGACGCACTAATCGCTTCCACCTGGTCCTTTCTGATTCCCGCATCAGCCAAAGCCCCTAGAATAGATTTGGTGAGGCCACTGCACAACTCACCCGATCGATCACTAAAAAAGGAATGACCAGATACGAATGCGTAACCGGGGCGAGGGCTCTCCTCCGGCTCCAAGATTACCATGGAGGCCCCCTCGCTGATCGTTCCGGTTGAACGCCACATATCAAATGGTCGGCAGTGACTTTCTGCGCGTTCGATGGTTGCCGGGGTCAATTCAGCCGCTCGAAACTCCAACATGGGGTGCAAAAACAGGGGGGACTCCGAACCTCCACATATCGCAACATCGGCCTCGCCCAACGCAATCAAATCAGCCGCCATTCCAATCGCATCAACTCCCGAACAACAGGAACTCTGGACCGACTGCATGAATCCCGAGATTTGAAGAGTCTTACTGATGCAGGTGGCCACATGAGTCACATTGGCAGTCTCGACCACCCGGGGCTTGATTCCCCGCAACCCTCGTCTAGCAACGGAACGGATCGATTGAGTAATTCCGCCGAAATCCATGACCGAGGTGCCCACCACCAAGGCCACCGTCATCTTTCTCAATTCTTCCAAGTCTAATCCGGCGTCGTTGACCGCTCGGGCAGAAGCGGCGGCTCCAAACCAAGAATGCCGCGCAAGATGCCGCGGATATTCCGCCCCAATTTCATTCGATATTCGTTTGAGTTCATCGTCGTCAACAACTCCAGCGATGAAATCGCCCCACTCTTCGCCCAATTTCTCAAACCGTTGAATCCGGCTCACCGGTTCTTGAATCCCTTGCCAAAACGCTTCGCGACCTATGCCTGCTGGGGTTTACTGGACCGATTCCGGTGGTTTTTACGCGGCGGCGAATCATGATTGAGTAGGGAAGGATAATCGAACTTCGGTCCCCTCGCTTTTCACGGACTCTACTGCAATACTCGCGCCATGCGCTCCTAGAAGATGACGGCAAATACTCAGGCCAAGCCCCGTGCCGTGCTCTTTCGTCGTGAAGCCGCCTTTCATCGCACGATGGATGGTGGTTTCGTCCATTCCCTCGCCGTTGTCTCGAATCCGAACCACCACCTCGTCCTCTAATTTCTCGAAAACGATCTCTACCCGCTTCGGCTCCGCATCGAGTGCATTTCGCATCAAGTTCTGAAAGACTCTAGCCAACTCCATCCGTGAGCCCCGCACCATCAATTCATCCAACCCACTCAAGGTGATCGTCGGTTTACTATAAAACATGACGCGATGGATCTCCTTCGCCAAGTCCACCAAATCGAGTTCGACGAAATTTTCTGTCCCCTTTGAAACCTTACGCCAGTTTTCGGCTAAATGATGACAATAACCGGCCGACCGCGCCACGATATCGGTGAACTCCATCAACTGTTCCGCCTTTTTAGGGTCATATTTTGCGAGCGACTCAGCTTCTTGTTTCAACAAGCCGGCGTAACCGATCAAGACCGTCAGCGGATTGGCTAGGTCGTGCACCAGTTCCACCGAAGCTCAGCCTTGCCACACGCCCGTTTCGACTTCCGACATCTCGTGTTTGAGCTGTTCGAGCATCGATTTGGCCTGACAATTGGCGGATTCTTCCTGACGGCGAACCAACGTGCCTTTCGCTTGCTGACGCACCGCTTCTAGTAACTCTTCAATATCCGGCGGTTTGCGCAGATACTGGTTGGCCCCACCTATCATGGCTTGCTGCGCGGTCGCCAACGTTCCGTATCCCGTTAACATCACGACGGCTACTTCGGGATCAAGTTCGCGGATCTTCTCCAGCGCCTTGATGCCGTCCATCTCTGGCATGCGGATGTCCAAGATGATCACCGCATACTCTTCCTTGGCGATCAACTAGAGGGCTTCGCGAGCACGCTCCGCTTTATCCACCCTAAATTCAGTGCCGAGCGTGAATGCAATGGACTCGCGGGGACCATATTCGTCGTCCACCACGAGGACGCGTAATAGTTCTAATACGGGGGGAGTAGGAGACGCAGTTGCGGTCGACATGGATTAGGGGAACTAACGTTTTCGGGGCCCGTCTATGCACTAACTACAGGGATTATAATTGATGCAAAACCACCGGAATAGCGGAAGTGTTTGCGAGGTGCCATTTCCCGTGTCAAGAAACGCAGATAGCACTTGTTTGCATTAATCGTTAATACAGCTAGCTTTACATGGATTTAACAACTCTCGCCCTCATTTTACTTGGTTCACTCGTCGCAGGCTTGGGTTTCCTCTGCGCTCGCTGGCGGTCAGGACTCTTAGTGGCCCGAGTCCGGGCCGAACAGATCGAGCAAGAACGACAACGCATCGTCGAAGATGCTGCCGCTATTGCGACCCAGTTGGACACGACCCGAGGTAACCTTGCCCAAGCCGAGCAAAAACTAGCCGCCCGAAGCGCCGAATCTGCCGCCCAGCTGAAAGCCGAACGCGACCGCGTCATCGAACACGAAACCCGCGCCAAACAATATTTGGAGGATCTAGATAAACTTCGCGCGACTATGACGACAGAGTTTCAAGTCGTGGCCGCGAAACTGTTCGATGAAAAATCCAAGAAATTCACCGACCACAATAAGGAACAAGTCGACATCCTGTTACGCCCGCTTCGCCAACAAATCACCGACTTTCGCGTTCGCGTAGATCATGTGCATAAAGACGACTCCGCCGATCGCGCCTCATTAAAGACCCAAATCGAGCAACTGCGTCAGCTCAACACCCGCATCACCGACGAAGCCCAACAACTGACCCGCGCGCTCAAAGGGCAGTCCCAAGCTCGGGGAGCCTGGGGGGAACTGGTGCTCGAACGCTTGCTTCAAAGTTCAGGCCTCCGCGCTGGCGAAGACTACGTCACTCAAGAATCTCACATCAACGAGAGTGGCAGCCGGGTTCGCCCCGACGTCATTGTTCGTCTCCCCGACGATCGTCACCTCGTCATCGATTCCAAAGTTTCACTCGTCGCATATGAGCAGGCCGTGAATGCAGCCACACCCGAGGATCGCAGCGCCGCTCTCAAAACTCATGCCGCCGCCGTCCGCCGCCACGTCGAGGAATTATCCGGTAAACAATACGATGAGCTCACCAAGCTCAACTCGCCGGACTACGTATTGATGTTTGTGCCGATCGAACCGGCCTTCTCCGCCGCCCTTGAAGCCGATACCAGCCTCTACGAATGGGCCTTTGATCGCCGGGTGATTCTCGTCACATCCCCCACTCTGCTGGTTACTCTGAAAACCGTGGCATCGCTCTGGAAACAAGATCGCCAGACCAAGAACGCCCTCGAAATCGCGAAACGCGGCGGCCTGCTCTACGACAAATTTGTCGGGCTCTATCAAGACCTCGAAGCCGTCGGAAAACACCTCGACTCAACGCGAAAAAGTTACGACGGAGCCCTGGGCAAATTACGAGACGGACGCGGTAATCTTTTGTCACAAGTCGACGAGCTGCGTGATCTTGGCGTGAAGACCAAGAAAATACTCCCGATTGTGGAGAACGAAATCGAAGGCTGAGCATGCCGACACTTTTGCGGATTCGGATCCATCCGATTAAAAGCTGTCGGGGATACGACTGCTCCACCGCGGAGCTCGACCAACTCGGCTTGGTCGGCGATCGGCGGTTCCAAGTCATCGCGGCCGACGGCAAGCCCTTCACCCAACGCACCCACGGCGCCCTCGCCCGGGTGCAAACGCAGATCATTGGTGATGAATTGCACGTTTCCACCACGGAACACGGCGAAATCGTGATCCCTATCATTTCGCCTGCTACCGCAACGCGCACCACTGAGGTGTGGAGCACCACGGGACTGATTGCCGAAGATTGCGGCTCCGAGGCCACCGGATTCTTTAGTGCCCTCCTCGGCGAAACAGCGTATCTCGTGCGCACCGGCACGGCCTTTGACCGACCCGTAAAAGCGCATCATGGCGATCGCGTTGGGTTCGCCGACGCCTTTCCATTGCTCGTCATCAGTGAAGCATCCCTCGCTGATCTGAATCGGCGATTATCCGAAAATGATCCTTCTGCGCCCGCCGTCGTGATGGAACGATTTCGGCCTAATTTGGTGATCACGGATTGCACCGCATTCGCCGAAGACACTTGGAAGCATATCGATATCGGAGACACTCGTTTTGCCGCCGCCGGTCCCTGCGAGCGTTGTATCATGACAACGGTCGATCCTAACACCGGAGCCAAACTCGGCCCCGAACCCCTTCGCACGCTCGCAACCTACCGCCGCGATCCTCAAGGCACGGGAGTCCACTTCGGACAGAACCTCGTGAACCTCACAAAATCCGGGCGTCTCGAAGTGGGTGCATCTGTCGAGGTAGACCGAAAGTCACGGTCCTAACCATCGTTAGCGGTGCCATTCTCGAAATGGCGACGGACCTTCTCACGGCTAAACTCCAAACGAGTCGGCGCTCGGTCCGTGTTATAGAGGGTGGTGGATTGGGTGATCGATGCCTCGGTCACATCGCGGGCGACAAAACGCACATCAATAGAAATAGTCTCCGCCAGAAACCCCTGATCCGTCACCGGTAACTTGAGTTGTCGTGGCGTGATCCCCACCGGCACCCGATTGACCACCACCATCGCATCTCTCGGCTCTGAAAAAATTTCGATGATTGCATAATGATCGGTCTGCACCCCGCCGATCTCGACCGTCACCGGCGCATTGCCCCATGCTACTGGATTCGACGACGAAGTCGTTTTGCACCCCACCAGACTCAGGCAGGCCACGCTCATCACTCCTGCAATCCAAGTGCGTCGATTTGTCATATCTTTTCCGACCCAATCCCCCTATGGGAGTTCCACTGTTGCCCTGTTTCGGACGGAACCTCCTGAATAGACCCATGCCCCAATACGTTGCCTTTCTTCGCGGAATCAATCTCGGCAAGCGCCGCGTGAAAATGGATCACCTTCGCGATCTCTTCGAGAAAATGGGATTCACCGCTGTGAGCACCTACATCGCGAGTGGCAACGTGCTCTTCTCGTCCACGTCTCGCTCAAGTTCAAAGCTGGAAGTTCTAATCGAGAAGGAACTCGAATCCGCCCTAGGCTACGCGGTCCCCACCCTCGTGCGCACGCAGGCTGCCGTAGTTCTCGTGGTTAAAAATGCCCCTCTCGGTGACCTCTTCACCGACGGTTTAAAACCCAGCACTCAGATCACCTTTTTCAAGCAGCCGATTGAACCGGAGTTGGAACAAACCTTTGCCTCCCTGCGCACCCCAACCGACGCATTTGCAGTCGGCGATCAAACGCTCTATTAGCGCTGTGCGGTTCGCATCAGCGAATCCGCCATCTGGAAACACCCGAAGCTCAATCCCCACCACGTCCCGACGGGAACGACGCGAAATCTGAATACCCTGCAAAAGCTCACGACGATGTTCGACGCCCGATGACCGTTCCCCAGTCTGCCCCCCTACTCACGACGGAGCGCACGACCCTGCGCCTCCCGGTGGCAGAAGACGCCGACTTCTTCCTCGAGCTGTTAAACGACCCCGATTTCATCCGATTCACCGGCGATCGCGGTATTCGTGATCTGAAAGGAGCCCGAGGCTACGTGACCGACAAATTGTTGCCCATGTTCGAAACCCACGGCTTCACCCTCTACGTGGTCGAGTTCCGTCAAAGCGGTTTACCCATGGGGATTAACGGACTGGTCCAACGAGAGACTCTGGATGCTCCCGACATCGGATTTGGGTTTCTGAAACGCTATTGCGGCCAAGGAATTGGTCGTGAGACCTCGAAGGCCGTCCTTAAATATGCCCACTCCACGCTGAATCTTCCGGTCGTTTACGGCATCACTCGCCAAGACAACGCCCCTTCCATCCGCCTGCTGGAGCATCTCGGTCTCAAACTTCTGCGCACTGAGCCTCTCCCCGGCATCCCAGAGCCCCAGCTCGTCTACTGCATCGGTCCACCTGAATCGCCCCCGCCCTAACCACTGATCGCCTTCCAGCACACCCCTCGATCAGAACTGTCACTTGTGAAGTGGCAGTTTCATCAATTCGGCCTGTATTAAGTGGAATCCGTTTTTCCCAAATAACCCCCCTAGTTTCTATGAGTGATCGCATCCTTTCTCGAATCAATGAGTCCTACATCGCGATCATTGCGGACTTGGCCGAGGCCGCATTCGTCGCCTCCCGAGAATCGATAAAAAAACACAACGCGACGAAACACCGGCCTGCGGCTTCTTCCCACCGCCAAACCCTCCGTCCGGGGATGGAAACCCCCATGTGGAACGAAATGCAAAAGCGGCTGCGTTTTCACACCATGAAATATGGAGCAAAAGCTGTGCTTGCTCGTGAACTCGGACTTCCCCGGCAACGCATTCACCAATTTCTCAAGGAAGGTTCCGCCATGCCCGACGCCGAACGCACCCTTTGCCTACTGGCATGGCTGGATTCAAAAGAGAAATCCACCTCCTAACCTATCCATTAATAACTCACTTACATCAGCTTACGAAAAACTGTCATATTACAAGTGACAGTTCACTATGGAACTATGACGAAAACCGAGGGGTTTGGGGAGCGGAGATAGGATCATTTAAGCGTCACGGACGCGGCCTCGTTTGGATTTAACTTCTCCGCGATGGCGTTTGTTGGCCACCGTCCGTCGTTTTTGTCGGGCCGATTTTGGCCGCTTACGACGACGTTCCTTTTCTTGCTCCGATCTCACTTTCGCCCGGGCAATCTGCACGCGCAGCTCGAGTTTTTCGCAAAGAGCCTCCCAGGCCATCCGTCGATTCGCATCTCTCGAGCGCTCTTTTTGCCGCCGGACCTCAATCCTCGTCGGCCGATGATGGAGGGTCACCGTCGACGCGGTTTTGTTAATTTTCTGCCCTCCGGGACCGGTCCCGAGCACAAATCGCTCACGCACATCCGCTACCCGAATACCGAGTTTGGCTAATCTGATTTCGATTTGAGTTGGTAAATCCACGTTCTGATCCTTTTTCTCCGCGAACCTGCTTGGTTTTTACGAGTCAAACGCTCTCACCTGCAGCTTCGCAACTCTTAGCCCTATGACAACCGGTTCCAATTGGTCCCAAAATATCCGCTCCGAAATCGGCAAAGCCGTGATCGGCCAACACACCGTGATCGAACGCCTGCTCGTCGCGCTTCTGGCCAATGGCCATGTGCTCCTCGAGGGCATGCCGGGTCTCGCCAAGACCCTATTGGTCAAATCTTTAGGCACGGCAATGGGCGTGCAATTCGAGCGGGTGCAATTCACTCCTGATCTCCTGCCCAGCGATGTGGTCGGCACCATGATCTTCCAGCCCAAGTCCGGCGAATTCACCGCCCACCGCGGTCCGATCTTCGCCAATCTCGTGCTGGCGGACGAAATTAATCGTGCCCCCGCGAAGGTTCAAAGTGCCCTACTGGAAGCCATGCAGGAGCGCCAAGTGACCATCGGAGGTGAAACTCACCCGCTGCCGAAGCCATTTTTTGTGATGGCGACGCAGAATCCGGTGGAGCAGGAAGGCACCTATCCTCTCCCCGAGGCTCAGGTCGATCGCTTCCTATTCAAATTGATCGTCGATTACCCCGAACTGGAGGAAGAGGCCGAGATGATGAATCGCTGGGGTCAGGTCACCAAGTCTCCCGAACTGAAACCCGTCTCGTCTGGCGAAGAGTTACTCGGACTCCGTGAAGCCGTGGACCAGGTTCACGTCTCAGAGGCGGTTCAAGGTTATATCCTCGCCCTTGTGCGGGGAACCCGCGCCCTCACCGTTCCGGACGAAAAAGGCTACCGCCTCTTGAGTTTCGGGGCATCTCCTCGGGCCTCGCTCTCTCTCTATCAAGCTTCTCGAGCCCTCGCTTGGCTACGCGGCGAAGAATTCGTATCGCCGGCCTTGATTCAGGATGTTGCCCACGACGTGCTCCGTCACCGGGTCGGACTGACCTACGAAGCCGAAGCCGCCGATAAGACCTCGGACCAAATCATCTCGGAACTCCTCGAGAAGACCCCCGTCCCCGAAGTCTAAACCGAATCTCATCTCTTACTCTTTCTCGTTCTCGTTCTCTCCGAGTTCAGTTCCAGAGAGAACGAGAAGGAGTAAGAGAACGAAAATAACCAGCTATGCCCAACGACGCATCAGAACTCGTCACGACCTCGGCCCTCGCTCTACTGCGACGGTTGGAGTGGCGCGTGCGTCATGCGGTCGAGACGGTGTTGAGCGGTGAATATCGCTCGGCCTTCCGCGGACGCGGCATGGAGTTCGACCAAGTTGTGCGCTACGAGTTCGGCGATGACGTGCGCGACATCGACTGGAATGTCACCGCGCGCCTCGGCGAACCTTATCGCAAGAAATTCGTCGAAGAACGCGAAATCACGTTCCTCGTCATGTTCGAAGATTCGCCCAGTCTTCAGTTCGGTTCAGGCGGCCAGTCCAAACGTGAGGCTCTGCTCGAACTCGCCGGTTTGGTGATGATGTTGGGCGCGATCAACCGCGACCGCGTCGGCTGTATTCACGCGACTCCTACGGGCTACCATTTCCACGAACCCATGCGCGGACGCGGTGCGATTATGCACACCGCCGCCAACCTCGTTGGCAGTGCGGCCCCTTCAATCGAAGAACCCGCGCCGGTGGCGCTTCCGTGGCGACTACTCGCCAAGGCCGCCCCCAAACACTCGATCCTTATATGGCTCGGTGATCACCCTCCCCGCGAACGGCCCGAGGGTTGGAACGTCCTCGCCCGTCGTTATCAACCCATGGGGTTCCGCATCGAGGATCCCTGGGAACGCGAACTCCCCACCGACGATCGTTTCGCGGCCTACGATCCTACCACGGGCCAACTCATCACGCTCGATGGCAGTCGGGCGGAGCGCCACGCCCACGCGCAATGGCGCGCTGCTCGCGAAGACACGTTCAGCCGCCTCTTTCCCGACCCCCTCAGCCGTCTCACCGTCGGCACCGACCAAAACCGGCTCGATGCGCTGGTCCGCTTTTTCCACGCCCGACAGGCGAAGCGTTAACGTCGCGGAAATTCCAAACCCTCATGTCCAATTCCCAAATCAATTTCTCGATCGACGCCACCCTTCTGGTTCGGGCTCAGCTGGGATTTTTTGAGTTGAAGTTTGGGATTTCGCCAACCGAAGGGCGGCATTCGTGATCAACTACACGCTACAGGATCCGCTTTGGTTATTGGGCCTACTGGCTCTACCGGTGGCGGCGTGGTTGCGGGCTCGACGTAAGTTGCCTGTGCGTATCGTGCCGTTTGCCTCGGCTTGGCATCGTCCTTCAGCAGTGAACGCTTCTCGCCTACCGGTCGCCTTGGCCATGCTAGGGTTAGCCTTGCTGATCGTCGGCATGGCTCGACCCCAGAAGGTCGAGGATCGCCGCGAGGTGCGCGAAGAGGGTTACGACCTGATCCTGGCGATCGATCTATCCGGATCGATGCTGGCCGAGGACTACGAACGTCGCGGCAGCCGCATCAATCGCCTCCAAGCAATCCAGCCCGTTATCCAAGCATTCATTGATGACCGCCCGGGCGATCGTATCGGTATCGTGGTCTTTGCCGGCCGGGCTTACACCCTGGCTCCGTTGACTTTTGATCACAGTTGGCTCGAACGCCAAGTGGAACGCCTCAAGGTGGGATTGATCGAAGATGGCACCGCCATCGGCGATGGTCTGGGTGTCGCACTTTCTCGACTCGAACAAACCGACCGCGAAATCAACAACCAGCGCCAAGGTGCATTTGTCATCCTGCTCACCGACGGTGCGAACAACGCCGGAGCTTTGGCGCCGACGGACGCCGCCGAAATCGCGAAGTCACGCGGCATCCCCGTTTACACGATCGGCGCCGGTCGCAATGGATTTGTCCCCTTCCCCATAACCAATCGAGAAACAGGCGAGGTCATCCGCTACACGCGCCGGATGTCAGATCTCGACGAACCCACCTTGCAGAAGATCGCCGATACCACGGGTGGTGAATATTTCCGCGCCGGCGAAAGCGATACGATCGAATCCGCGTTCGCCGCGATCGACAACGCGCAGAAAATCGAATTCCGCGCTAAGTCCTACCTGCTCGCCGACGAATTGTTCGTTTGGTTTGCCGGGCCGGGTGTCATTATCGTGTTGATCTCCGCCGGACTGGCCGCGAGTCGGCGCTCGGGCAAACGCTCCACCAACGAAATCCTCGCGACATGACGTTCCACTGGCCTCACGCATTCTGGCTTATGCTACTGCCCGCGGGATTTTTGATCGCGGAGTTGACCCGTCGGGTGCGCGCATCGTCTGCCCTCCACCCCAAAATCATGCAGGCAGAGGCTTCGCCCAACGGCCTTTCGATCCTAGGGAGCAAAAGTGCGACCGCCGCCATGCCCCGCGTGCGTTGGCGGCTCTGGTTGGGAATTGCTCTGGTCGGCTGCACCTTCGCCCGACCGCAATGGGGAGAAATCGAGGAGCCGGTCTTCGAACAAGCCCGTGAAATTCTGATCGGAGTCGATCTGTCCCGGTCGATGCTGGCTCCTGATGTCGCCCCCTCCCGCTTGGAACGAGCGAAACTACTCATCACCGGTTTGCTTGAACGTTTGGAAGGCGAGCGCGTCGGTCTCGCCGTATTTGCGGGCACCGCATTTTTGCAAAGCCCGCTCAGTGCAGATTACGAAATACTCCGAGAATTCTTACCCGCCCTGAATCCGGATTTCCTCCCCGAAGGCGGCACCGAATACGCGGCGATCATCGATACTGCGCTCGATTCGTTCAGTAACGATTCCAGCGCCGACCGATTCCTCATCATCCTCAGCGACGGTGAATCTCAAACGGATTCCTGGAAGGAACGACTCAGTGAATTGCAGGATCGCAGCATTCGCGTGATCAGTTTGGGGATCGGGACCGCTGAGGGCGCAATGCTACCAGACGATCAAGGCGGCTTCATCAAAGACGAACGCGGAGCAGTGGTATTGTCGCGGCTCAATCCCGTGACGCTTGAAGAGATCGCCCGTCAAACTTCGGGAGTTTACCGCGACGCCAGTGCTTGGGTCGATCTGGCCGAAGTGTTGCAACAAACCGTCGAGACCGGCCGCGCCGGCGAATTCAGTGAGACGCGCCGCGCCCGCAAGCTCGAGCGCTTCCAATGGGCCCTGGGACCCGCCCTGCTAATCTTGATTTGGAGTCTGTGGCGGGAGTTCCCGGTGCGACCGCGCCAACGCGCCGTCACGATCGCGACCCGTAAATCGACCGTAGCCGCTGCCATCGTCGGTGCGATGATATTAAGTTTAAGCACGCCCGACTCGGCCTCGGCCGTGGAAGAAGTGCCTCCTCCTTCCCCCGAAGAAATGCTCGCCCAACTCGAGGCGCCGTTGAACTCCGTCATTGCCCGACTTTCGATCCAGGAAGAAATCATCGCAGCGGAATTTGCCGAAGTGGCAGAGCAAACGATCACGTGGGGTAATCAGGTCCTGCAATCCGGGCAACCACCCTCCATTCCCGTTATTAAAGACGCCCTCGAAGCCGTTGACCTGGGTGAATTAATCGATCCCGAAGCCGCCGACTGGCCTACCTTACGGGAGGAATTGGAGAAACTTTTGGAGGAATCTCAAGAGCAGCAAGATCAAGAGCAGGAGCAAGAAGATCAGGACGAAGAACAAGAAGAGGAAGAATCCGAGGATTCAGACGAGGGAGACGAAGGTGAAGACGGTGACGAGGAACAGGACGGTGAGCAGGGCGAGGAAGGTGAAGACGGCGAATCAGGCGATCAGGAGGAATCCGAAGGATCCGAGGGTGACCCGTCTGATGAAGAAGGTGAAGACGGCGAAAATCAGCAGGACCAATCCGAACCCTCCGAGCAGGAGCGCGAAAACGCCCAAAATGCCTTTGACGAATTTGAGGAACCCGAGCCCGAAGAAGGCGAAGGTGAACAACCTCCACCCGAACCATCGCAACCGCAGCCCGGTAATCAATCCGTCGGCGGCCAGCAGGTTCAGGATCAAGAAGCCATGGACAATCCCGAGATGGTCGTGCCGCTCCAAAAACTCGATCAGCTCAAGGATCAAGATTCCCCCGCTGAACTCTTTCAACTCATGCAAGATCCCAACGATCAACCGCCCAAGACCGGGCGCGACTGGTGACCATGCCGACACTCAATTTCCGTTCCTTTCTCCTGTTATTCGCATTGGTCGCCACCACCGCGACCGCTCAAAATGTGCGTTGGCAACTTGCCGAAGGTTACTTCGCCAAAGGCCAGAACTCCAACTTGGTGTTAATCTTCGAAAACTGCACGCCCGAGGGCGACGTGGTGTTGCCAGCTATCCCGAACTTATCCCTCGGTGCCCCTCAGCCGGGCTCGCAATCGTCCAACACCTTCGTCAACGGACGCGCCACCTCGCAGACCCTGACTTACTTCGCCTACCCGGCTCTTCCCACCACCGACGGTCCAATCGATATCCCCAATTTCACGATCCAGACCGACCAGGGAGTAATGAACGTCACCGGCGGGCGTTTCTCCGTTCGTGAAGCAACGGTCGGCGATACCAACATCCCCATTTCCGACGTCGCCCAATCCGCCATGGTGTTGGACGATGGTGTCGTCTGGACGGGCGAAGTGATCCCGGTGAGTTACACCCTCGATGTCTCTGCTCGCTTCCGCGCCAGCATTGGCGGCGAACCGGAATGGAACTCAAGCCCACTGGTCGTCGAAGAGTGGCTGGAGCCCTCTCGCTTGACCCGTGGAACCGGTGGCGATGCGCGCAATGTTTTGATGTATTCAACTCGCGGTTACATCAATACCGCCGGCTCATATGTAATCCCCTCGGCGCAACAGCTGGTGAATATCAGCATCCCCAACTCTGGCTTCATGCTGAGTCTGCGCGCCGAACAATACAGCATCACCAGTGATTCTCCCCGCATTGAGGTGAAGCCACTGCCCTCCCCCGCGCCCGCCACCTTCAACGGTGCGGTGGGCTCTTTCCAACTCACCTCCAAAGTCGTTCCCGAAACCGCCGCCGTCGGTGAACCCGTGACTTGGACGCTCGAACTCGAAGGCGAAGGTAACTGGCCGAATATCCCCGGACTCCCCGCTCGCCAAGTCTCACGCTCCTTCCGGGTGGTGCAACCGGATGCCCGTCGCGAAATGGCGGAAGGTAAACTCTTCGACGGCTCCATCAGCGAAGACGTCGTGCTCATTCCCACCCAGTCCGGCGAGTATTCCTTCGGTCCCGTTGAGTGGACCTACTTCGATCCGGTCGCTGGTATTTACCAAACCATTTATTCGCCTGCGACTGTGCTGCAAATCTCCGCCGCCGTTCCCCTTCCCACTTCTCCTACAGCCAGTGGCGCTGCATCGTCTCTGTCATCTGATTTCGAATCTGCTCCTTCCATAAATCTGTCTCTTATACACATCTCCGAGCCCACGAGACCGAGGCTGATCTC